>Ga0209806_1001946_pt1 | contig 13174 bp, 12 predicted proteins | sample GraSoiAngelo_152_FD_186166 | JGI IMG/M metagenome (GOLD analysis project Ga0209806, IMG submission 186166) | Grasslands soil microbial communities from the Angelo Coastal Reserve, California, USA - 14_1009_12_30cm (SPAdes) (version 2) | ecosystem: Environmental > Terrestrial > Soil > Grasslands ... | reverse complement strand
GCTGCTCGTCGGGCGGCTCGGCGCCGCCGACAAGCAGGCGGCGCGGGAGCGGATCGCCTCGGGCGCCGCGCGCCTCGTGGTGGGGACGCACGCCCTGATCCAGGAATCCGTGACGTTCCGGCGGCTCGGGCTCGCGGTGATCGACGAGCAACACCGCTTCGGCGTGGAGCAGCGGGCGGCGCTGGTCGAGAAGGGGGACGCGCCCGACGTGCTGCTGCTGACCGCGACCCCGATCCCGCGCTCGCTCGCGCTCACCCTATACGGCGATCTCGACGTGACCGAGCTGCGCGAGCGGCCCCCGGGGCGGGGGAGCGTCAAGACGGCTCTCCGCACCGAGAGCGCGCGGGACAAGATCTACGGTTTCATCCGGAGCGAGGGCGCGGCCGGGCGGCAGGCCTACGTGATCTATCCCGTCATCGAGGAGTCCGAGCGCGCGGACCTCAAGGCGGCGACCACCATGGCCGAGCGGCTGGCGCGGGCCTTTCCCGAGCTGCGCGTCGGCCTGGTGCACGGCCGATTGCACGCGGACGAGCGCGACGCCACGATGCGGGCGTTCCGCGACAACACCATCCACGTGCTCGTCGCGACCAGCGTGATCGAGGTGGGGATCGACGTGCCGAACGCCAGCGTCATGCTGATCGAGCACGCCGAGCGGTTCGGGCTGGCGCAGCTGCACCAGCTGCGCGGCCGCGTGGGCCGCGGCGCGGCGGAGAGCCACTGCATCCTGCTCAGCGACGTCCCCGAGGCGGCGGCGCGGCTGCGCGCCTTCACCGAGACGACGGACGGCTTCAAGATCGCCGAGCTGGACCTGAAGGAGCGCGGCATGGGCGAGCTCGCGGGCGCGCGCCAGCACGGCGGCATCACGCTGCGCTACGCCGACCTGGAGCGCGATCTGCCGCTGCTCGAGGCCGCGCGCCGGGCGGCGGCGCGGATCATCGAGCGCGACCCCACGCTGGCGCGGCCCGAGCACGCGGCCTACCGCGAGCGGATCCTGCGGCGCTACGAGCGGGGGTTTGAGCTGTTCAGGGTGGGCTGAAAGCTGACGGCTGAAGGCGCCGTCGGCTTTCAGCGGTCAGCTACAAGGCGAGCCGGAGGCAGAGGCGCGCGCCGTCAGGCGTTGGCGCCACCTCCAGCGGCGCGAACGGTTTGTTGCCCGGCGCCCCCGGCTGGTGCCGCAGGTCGAGCAGGACGAGCGCCGCGGTGGCGAGGAGGCTCGTCTGGGCGGCGAGGATGCGGGCGCGCGCTCGGCGGTCGTAGTAGGCGGACTGCTGAGCGTCGGACGCCTGGTTCGACCGGGCGTGCTCGTGAGCGGCCATGACGGTGAGCGCTACGGTCGCCGCCCCGGTCGCCCACTTGCCGTAGTGGACGAGGCCGCGGGTGAACGAGCGTCGCGGGAGCGTGTCCTGGGCGGGCGCGATGCTCGGGCCCAGGGCGAGCACGAGCGCGAGCAGGGGAGCGGAGGAAGCGGGCAGCTTCATCGGTACGCGTGAATATCGCCGCGGCCGGAGATCACCACCAGCTGCCGATCGCGCACCAGCGGCGGCTCCTCGATCGGCCCGTCCAGCTGCACGCGCCAGCGGATGCTCCCCGGCCCGGGATCGACGAGCAGCACCTCGCCGCTCACGCTCGCGACGAGCACGCCGGCGGCGAGCGGCGTCGGTCCGGCGGTGGCCACGATGCGCAGCGCGACGGCGCGCGCGCCGGCCGGTTGCGCGGCCGGGATGAGCCACAGCGTGCCGTCCCGCGCCAGGGCGTACACGGTGTCGCGGGCCACGGCGACCGCGCCGAACACGCCGTCGCCCGCCGGATGATCCCAGGCCACGGCGAGCCCGGGGAGCTCGACGGCGAGGACGTGGCCGCCCGTCGTCCCGAAGTAGAGGCGCGACTCCGCGAGCGCCGGCGCCGCGAGCACCGTCCCCGGTGTGGCGAGCCGCGCGCGGACCTCTCCCGACGTCTTGTCGAGCAGATACAGGGTGTCCGCCGCCGTGGCGACGGCGAGTCCCAACGGCGTGGCGACGGGCGCTGCGCGCACCGCGCCCGGCAGGCGGCGGCGCCAGGCCACGGCGCCGCTCTCCACGCCGAGCCGCAGCACCGTGCCGCGCTCGGTCGCAGCGTAGATCGCGTCCCGTTCCAGTGCCAGCGGCGCCACCACGCTCTCCATCTTCGTGCTCCACAGGGCGCCGCCGTCGCGCAGCCGTAGCGCGTACACCCGGCCCTCGGGCGCCTCCGTCGCGACGTACAGCCGCTCCTCCTCGAGCAGCGGCCCGGCGTGAATCGTCCCCCGGAGCCGCGTGCGCCACAGCACCTGTCCCGTGGCGCGGTCGAGCAACGCCACCACGCGCTCGGCGACGCCGACCGCGACTACCGTCTCGCCCAGCGCCGGGCTGCCGCGCACCGCGCGTCCCACGTCCGCGCGCCACAGCGGCCGCGGGTCCGGTACCAGCGACTCGGCCGCGCAGGCGTCGTGCCGTGAGTTACCGAGGTAGGCGACCCAGCCCGCGTCCTGGCGCGCGGGCCCGAGCTTCGACGACGGCACGTAGGTCACGCACGCCGTCGCGTTGACAGCCCAGAGAGCCGCCACTAGTATGCCGCGCCTATGCCGGACAGCCACCCCCTGCACCGCATCGAGGACCTGCCGCGGCTCGCCGGCGCCACCGTCGCCGTGCGCGCCTGGGTGACCACCACCCGCGCCAGCGGCAAGATCGCCTTCGTGATGCTGCGCGACGGCACCGGGTACGTGCAGGCGGTGGTATCGAAGAAGGACGTCCCGGACGCGGCGTGGCAGGCGTGCGGCCAGCTGACGCAGGAGACGTCGGTCGAGGTCGTGGGCACGGTGCGCGCGGACGCACGCGCGCCGGGAGGGGGAGGAGTCGAGCTGCAGGCGTCGGAGCTGACGATCCTCGGCCCGAGCCACGACTTCCCCATCACGCCGAAGGAGCACGGCACCGCGTTCCTGTTCGAGCACCGTCATCTCTGGCTCCGCAGCCGCCGCCAGGTGGCGATCGCCAGGGTGCGACACGAGGTGATCCAGGCGATCCGCGATTTCTTCTACCAGCGGAACTTCGTGCTGGTCGACACGCCGATCCTCACGGGGGCGATCGGCGAGCACGCCGGCACCCTGTTCGCGACCGAGTACTTCGATCTCGGCAAGGCCTACCTCGCCCAGACCGGCCAGCTCTACGTCGAGGCGGCGGCGGCCGCGCTCGGCAAGGTGTACTGCTTCGGCCCCACGTTCCGCGCCGAAAAGTCGAAGACGCGCCGCCACCTCACCGAGTTCTGGATGGTGGAGCCGGAAGTCGCCTGGAACGACTCCGACGCCAATATGACGCTCCAGGAGGAGTTCGTCGCCTTCATCGTGGCGCGCTGCCTCGAGCGGCGGAAGCCCGAGCTGGCCGAGCTGGAACGCGACACGGCGCCGCTCGAGCGGGTGACGCCGCCGTTCCCCCGGGTGTCCTACACCGAGGCGGTGGAAAGGCTCAAGGCGTTGGGCGCGGAGATGGCGTGGGGGCGCGACCTGGGCGGCGATGAGGAGACGTTGCTCGCGAAGCAGTTCGACCGCCCGGTCATGGTCTACGACTACCCCCGGGCGGTGAAGGCCTTCTATATGAAGGAAAACCCGGCCGATCCGCGCACGGTGCTCAACAACGACATGCTCGCCCCCGAGGGGTACGGGGAGATCATCGGCGGGAGCCAGCGCGAGGACGACTACGACCGGCTGCTCGCTCGCATCCGCGAGGAGGGCCTCCCCGAGGAGGCGTACGCCTGGTACCTCGATCTCCGCAAGTACGGCACGTTCGTGCACGCGGGCTTCGGCCTGGGCGTCGAGCGTACGGTGGCCTGGATCTGCGGTATCCCCCACATCCGGGAGGCGATCGCGTTCCCGCGCACGCTCTACAAGCTGTGGCCGTGAGAAAAAGGGGCGGTGAGACGACCTCCTACCGCCCCTTACCGCCTCTTTTCACCTCGTCCCACAGCGCGTCCAACTGCTCCAGGCTGGCGCGTCCCATCACGAGTCCGCGCTGGTGCGCGAGCTGCTGCAACGCCGCGAACCGCCGGCGGAACTTGTCGTTCGCCCGCGCGAGCGCGTGGTCGGGATCGATGCCGAGCTTGCGCGCCGTGTTCACGACGGCGAACAGCAGATCGCCGAGTTCGGCTTCGATCGTTTCCCGTTCCCCGCGACCGTCAGGGAGTCCTTTAGGGCTTCCCGCTTCCCGTTCGAGCTCCGCGGTCTCTTCCTTCACTTTCGCGAGCGGCCCGTGCGCATCGGGCCAGTCGAATCCCACGCCGGCGGCGCGTTGCTGCAGCCGATTCGCCTCCGCCAGCGGACTCCCAAGCGCTTCATCGTCTTGCATTTAGCCTCCGGGCCGCGTATCATACCCGCCCCTGTGAGCGTGTCAATCGGTCCCGTTCCACCTTCTTGAGCCCCGGCGCGAGGAATCCGAGACGCCCAGCATGACACGGTGGAACGGGATCAGCGGGCCGAAGAGCCGCGCCTGGGTCGAGGTGGACCTCGCCGCCGTCGTGGACAACGCCCGCACCGTGGCCCGCTGCGCCGGTACGCGGCTCCTTCCGATGGTGAAGGCCAACGGTTACGGCGTAGGCGCCGCGGCCGTATGCAAGGCCCTCGAAGCGGTCGATCCCTGGGGTTACGGCGTCGCGACCGTGGACGAAGGCGCCGAGCTGCGCGCCGCCGACCTCACGCGCCCCGTCGTCGTCTTCATGCCGGTCGGTCCCGCGCTGTTCGAGGAGTTCGAGCGTTTCCGGCTGACGCCGGTGCTCGGCGATGCCGGCGCCATCGCCGCGTGGACGGCCCGGGGGGGGAGCACGCGGGCGTTTCATCTGGAGATCGACACCGGGATGGGGCGCTCGGGCGTGCGTTGGGACGAGATCGCGTGCGTGCGCGACGCCCTCGATACGCCCGCCTTCGAGGGCTGCTACACCCAATTCCATTCGGCCGATAGGAACGACGGCTCGATCGACGTGCAGACGGACCGGTTCCGCCAGGCCGTGGCGCAGCTGAAGCGCCGGCCGGCGCTGTTGCACGTGGCGAACAGCGCGGGCGCGCTGCGCGACCGGCGCTACGCCTTCGACCTGGTGCGGCCGGGGGTGTTCCTGTACGGCGGCTCGCCCGGCGCGGGGCTGCCCGAGCCGCGGCCGGTGGTGAGCGTGCGTGCCCGCGTGGTGAGCGTGCGGCACGTCCGCGCGGGGGAGAGCGTGAGCTACGGCGCCCTGTGGACCGCCCCGCGGCAGACGACCGTGGCGACGCTCGGCATCGGCTACGCGGACGGGCTGCGGCGCTCGCTCGGGCTGTCGGGGCGCGGTGCGGTCCTGCTCCGGGGACGGCGCTGTCCCATCATCGGCGCCGTGACGATGGATCTGTGTATGGTCGAGGTGGGGGAGTTACGCGTGCAGGTGGGCGACGTCGCGACGCTGATCGGCGCCGCCGAGGGTGGGGAAGGAAGTGCGAGCGGGGGCGGTGCGATCACGCTCGAGGAGTTCGCCGGCTGGGCGGGTGAGCTGCAGCGCGCGGTCCTCACGTCGCTGGGACCCAGGCTCCCCCGCGTTTACGATTGAAGCGCGCAGCGATCATCGTGCTTGACGGCGTGGGCATTGGCCCCGCCCCGGACACCGTCGCCTACGGCGACGGCGGCAGCGACACGCTCGGCAACGTGGCCCGCGCCGTCGGCGGGCTGCGGCTCCCGAACCTGGAGCGGCTCGGCCTCGGGCGCTGCCGGCCCATCCCCGGGCTCTCGCCCGGGCTCAGGCCCACCGCCGCCCACGGCGTGGCGCTGCCGCGCTCGCAAGGGAAGGACAGCACGACCGGGCACTGGGAGATCTGCGGCGTGCTGCTGGACGAAGCGTTCCGCACCTACCCGCAGGGCTTTCCGGAGGACATCATCCGCGAGTTCGCGCGCCGTACCGGTCGCGGGGTGATCGGCAACAAGGCCGCCTCGGGAACGGCGATCATCGCGGAGCTCGGGGAGGAGCACCAGCGGACGGGGAAGTGGATCGTGTACACGTCCGCCGACTCGGTCTTCCAGGTGGCGGCGCATGAGGCGACGGTGCCGTTGGAGGAGCTGTATGGGGCCTGCCGCACGGCGCGCGAGCTGCTGGTCGGCGAGCACGCGGTGAGTCGCGTGATCGCGCGGCCGTTCGTGGGGCGCGCGGGGGCGTACGCGCGCACGCCGAACCGGCGCGACTTCTCGATCGAGCCCGTGGGCACGACGCTGCTCGACCGGCTCGCGGCGGCGGGAATCCCCCGGGTGGGGATCGGCAAGGTGGACGACCTGTTCGCGGGGCGGCACATCGCGAGCGAGCACACCGCGACGAACGCCGACGCCTACCGGCTGATCGAGCAGGCGCTCGCCCGCGTCGAGACGGGTTTCATCTTCGTGAACGTGATCGAGTTCGACCAGTCATGGGGGCACCGAAACGACGTGGCGGGGTTTCATGAGGGGCTGCGCGAGCTGGACGCGTGGCTGCCGCGCCTGGAACAGCGTCTGCGGGACGAGGATCTCGTGATCGTGACTGCGGATCACGGCAACGACCCCACCACGCCTTCGACGGATCACTCGCGCGAGGCCGTGCCCATCCTGGTGCTGGGGCCGCGGGTGCGGGCGGCGGCGCTGGGGGAGCGGGGCACGTTCGCGGACATGGGGGCTACCATCGCGGAGTACTTTGAGGTCACGCCGCTCGCGGCCGGCACGTCGTTCCTCAAGGAGGTGCGCGCGTGAGCGCGGGGAGTGCGGTGAGCGCAGAGCTGATCGCGCAGGCCCGCACGGTGCTGCGGCACGCCTACGCGCCCTACAGCGAGTTCCGCGTGGGCGCCGCGCTCGCGGCAACGGACGGCCGGGTGTTCGTGGGGACGAACGTGGAGAGCGCCTCCTACGGGCTCACGATCTGCGCCGAGCGGATGGCGCTGGGTGCCGCGGTGGCGGCCGGGGCCCGCAATTTCACGCGCATCGCGGTGGCGACGGAGGTGGACCCGCCGGCCGCCCCCTGCGGCGCCTGCCGCCAGCTGCTCGCCGAGTTCGGGACGGACCTCGAGGTGATAGCCGCCGGCCCGACCAGCGAGCGGCGTTGGACCTTGGCCCAGCTGCTCCCCGACGCCTTCACCCGCGAGTCCCTCGACCGATGAGGCGGGCCGCCCTCACCGCCGCGCTCACCGCGGTCGCCGCGCTCACCGCGGCCACCGCCTGCACCGAGGACGTCACGGCGCCGGGGCACTGCCCCGATTTCTGCCCCAGCGGCTCGATCAACGGGGTGGATACGGTGCTTCAAACCGTGGTGCAGCGGGACTCGGCGTTCCGCGGGTTCGTGCAGCCCCACGAAGCGAGCTCGCTGCTCGCTGCGACCCTGCCCGGCGTGATCGACAGCCGCGCCATCTTCCGCACCTTACCGATCGGCGACAGCCTGGTGGTCGAGTCGGGCACCACGACGATGGGGGAGATCGTCGGGGTGGACTCGCTGACGCTCGCCCTCACGATCACGCGGCGCGACACCTCGGCCCACAACCTCACGCTGGTCTATTATCGCTTGCCGCTCGGCATCGACTCGACCACCACCTTCGGCGGTCTCGCGGGGTCGTGGACCGACTCCCTCCGCTCGCTCAACGTGGACAGCGTCTACGCGCTCGCCGGCCACGTTGATCCCCTGCGGGGGGACAGCGTGTTCGTGGACACGACCACCCACTACGTGACCGTGATCGCGAAGCTCGACTCGGCGATGGCGCCGTTCGTGCCGGCCGACAGCGGCAAGGTCGCCTTTGGGGTGCGCGTCGTGGCCGACTCGCGGGCGAGCGTCGCCCTCGGATCCGTGGAATCGGGGCTCGGCCCCCGGATCACTTGGTACGCCGAGGTGGATTCGGTCGGGAAGGACACCGTTCCCCGGCCTGCCTCCACCAGCGACCAGTTCGATAGTTTCGTGTTCAACCTGGTCTCGCCCGCGGTCGACACCACGCTCGACTCGACGCTCGCCGTCGGGGGCATGCCCGTCGCGCGGAGCATCATGCGCTTCGCGCTGCCGCGCGCCATTCGCGACTCCGTGCAGATCTCGCGCGCGACGCTCGTCCTGGTGACGGCGCGGCCGCCGGAGGGGGTGCCCGCCGACTCGTTCACGCTGGCGGCGCACGGGGTCCTGGCGGACTTCGGCGCCAAGTCGCCGCTCTCGCCCGACGCGTCGCGCGTCGCCACGACGCGCGTCCACATCGGGATCGCGCGCGGGGATACCGTGCGCATCGAGATGACGGACATTCTCCGGAGCTGGCAGATCGACACGCTCGCGCCCACCACCCTGGCGCTGCGCCAGGTCCCGGAGGGCACGGAGTTCCCCGAGATCCGCTTCGAGCCCTCGACCAACACGGGCCTGGCGCCCGCGCTGCACGTGACCTACGTGCGGCGCTTCCCGTTCGGCAAGCCATGATGGAGGGGAGATGAGACAGGCGGTCAGGCGGTTAGGCGGGCAGGCGGTTCGAACGGCGCTGGCTCTACTAGCCGCCTATCCGCCTAACCGCCTATCCGCCCAGGACTCCCAGTTCAGCGTGCGCGGCCTTGGTGTCCCCGGCCGCTGGGAGAGCGTGCGCGCGCGCACCACGGGGGGCGCGTTCGGTCCGTTCGACCCTCGGTCGAGCGTCGCCGACGTCTCGCTCACCGACGCGCTGCAACTCACGGCGACGGCGGCGGAGGCGACGACGTACCGGCGCGCGGAGATCGGCGGGTCGCGAGACGACCTGCGCAGCTCGCGCTTCCCGTTCATGGGCCTCGCGGGACCGCTCTCCCGGCGCTTCGTCGTGGGCGGCGGGTTCGCGACCTACCTCGACCGCACTTACTCGATCGTGACCCGCGACTCGCAGATGCTGCGCGGCGCGTACGCGCCTTACACCGATCGCATCGGGAGCGACGGTGCGGTGGCGGACCTGCGCTTCGCGGCCGGGGCGCGATTCCGCTCATGGCTCGCGATCGGGGCGGGGGCGCACGTCCTCAGCGGGTCGAGCCGCCAGACCGCCCAGCGCATCTACGACGACACCACCTTCCTGGGGACGACGCAGACCGCGGTGGTGCGCTACGATGGGTTCGGGATTTCGGGGAGCGTGGCGCTCGATCCCGTCCCCGCGGTCCGCATCGTCGGCTACGCGCGCTCCGACGACCGGCTGCGGACGCGGCTCGGCGACACCGAGACGGACCGCACGGACCTCCCGACCACGCTGGGCGCGGCGGTCCGCTGGTCGCCGAGCCCGAGCGCGCGCGTCGCCGGCACCGTGATGTGGCGCTCCTGGTCCGACGCCGGCGGCTTCAACACCACGAGCTGGTCGGCCGGGGCCGAGGTCGGGGCCGGTCCGACGCCGCTCCGGTTCGGGGTGCGGGGTGGCCAGCTGCCGTTCGGCCCCGGCACCGTGGCGCCGACCGAGCTCGGCGTCACGCTGGGCACCGGGAAGGGCTTCTCGGGCAACCGGGCGCTCGTCGACCTCGGGCTGGAGCGCCTCGTCCGCACGGGCGGCGGGCTGACCGAGACCGCGTGGACCGTGCTCGTGGGACTGACGATCCGCCCGTGAACGTCTACCTCCACACCTTCGGCTGCAAGGCGAACCAGTACGACACGGAGCTGGTGCGGCAGGCGTTCGCCGACCAGGGCGCCGCGCTGGTGGACGATCCCGCCGAGGCGGACCTCGCGGTCGTGAACTCCTGTACGGTGACGCACGAAGCCGAGGGCAAGATGCGCCGCTTCGTGCGACGACTCGCCCGACAGCCCCGCCCCCCCGGCGCCGGGCCGCTCGAGACGGTGGTCATGGGCTGCGCCGCCGCGCTCGACGACGGCCGTATCGCGCGGCTCCCCGCCGTGCGCGCCGTGGTGCCGGGGGCCGATCCCGTCGCGGTGCTCTCCGCCGCGGGCTACGCGGCCCCGCGCGTCGATGCGGTGCTGCGCCGCTTCCAGGCCAACGCCCGCGGTTGGCTCAAGATCCAGGACGGCTGCGACGAGCACTGCACCTTCTGCGCGACGACGCTCGCCCGCGGGGCGAACCGGTCGCGGCCGATGGCGGAGCTCGTTCGGGAAGCGCAGACGCTCGCCCAACGCCACGCCGAGATCGTCCTCACCGGCGTGCATATCGGCACCTACGGACAAGACCGGGGCTTCACTGACCCCGGGCGCAAGCCCGGGGTTGATCCCAACCCAGGCACTTCGGGTGTGGGTGATCCCCGGGCTCGCGCCCGGGGTCAGTCTACCCTGGCCGAGCTCTTGGAGGCGCTCATCCAAGCCGTCCCCCAGGTCCGCTTCCGCCTCTCGTCCATCGAGGCCACCGAGGTCGACGATCGCATCGCGCGACTGCTGATCGCGGCGCCCCGCCACGTGGCGGCGCACCTGCACGCGCCGTTGCAGTCGGGCTCGAACCGCGTGCTCAAGCGCATGGGGCGCCACTGGTACACCGCCGACTCCTACCGCGCGCGGATCGAGTGGCTCGCTGCGCGGCTCCCCGTCTTCGGCCTGGGCGCCGACATCATCGCGGGCTTCGCGGGCGAGACTGACGCGGATCACGCGGCGACACTCGCCCTCGTCGCGGCGCTGCCCTTCACCTATCTCCACGTGTTCCCCTTCAGCGTGCGGCCCGACGCCCCCGCGGCGCGGCTGGGGGGGCACGTCACGCCCCAGATCGTGGCCTTGCGGGCGCGCGAGCTGCGGGAGCTGGGGGAGCGCAAGGCGCTGGCGTACCGGGCGGCGCAGCGGGGCCGCCGGGCGGACGGCGTGGTGAGCGGCCGTGCGGCGGGCCGGGTCGAGGTCGTGACGGAGGACTACCTCTCGGTCTATCTTCCTGTCGACCGCTGGGACGGGCGTCCCCGCTGCGAGGTGACGGTGGACTAGCGATGCCGCGCATCTACATCGAGACCTACGGCTGCCAGATGAACGTGTCCGACTCCGAGCTCCTCCTCGGGCTGCTCGGCGCGCAGGGGTACGTGCGCACCGACAACCCGGCGGATGCGGACGTGATGCTCGTGAACACCTGCGCCGTGCGGGACCACGCCGAGCAGCGGGTGCTCGGGCGGATGGGGGTGCTGAAGGGGTTCAAGCGGGCGGGGGGTGTGCTGGGCGTGGTGGGGTGCATGGCGCAGCGCCTCGGCCCGACGCTGCTCGAACAGGTGCCCCAGGTGGACCTCGTCATCGGCCCCGACGGCTACCGCGGCCTACCCGAGCTGATCGCCCGGGCGCGGCACGGGGAGCGGGCGGCCGACGTGCGGTTCCAGCAGTGGGAGCACTACGAGGACGTCCCGCCGGCGCGCGCAGCCGGTGCCTCCGCCTTCGTAACGGTGCAACGCGGCTGCGATTATCGGTGCACGTTCTGCATCGTTCCGATGACGCGCGGGCCGGAGCGCAGCCGCAAGTTGGCCGACGTGGTGCGCGAGGTCGAGGGTCTCGCCGCGCGCGGTACCACGGAGGTGACGCTCCTTGGCCAGACGGTCAACAGCTACCACGACGGCGAGCACGACTTCGCGGACCTGCTGCGCGCGGCCGGCGGCGTGCCCGGGATCCGCCGCCTGCGGTTCACCTCGCCCTATCCCACGGACTTCAGCGAGCGGGTGCTCGCCGCGATGGCGGAGACCGCTGCGGTGTGCGAGCACGTGCACCTCCCGGTGCAGAGCGGCTCGAACCGGGTGCTCCGGCGGATGCTTCGCCGCTACACGCGGGAGGGCTACCTCGAGGTCGCGGCGGCGCTGCGGCGCGCCGTCCCCGGGATCGCGCTCACGACCGACATCATCGTCGGCTTCCCGGGCGAGACGGAGCAGGACTTCGAGGAGACGGTCTCGCTCGTCCGTGAGGTCCGGTTCGACGACGCCTACACCTTCAAGTACTCGCTGCGGGATGGCACCCCGGCCGTCAAGCTCAAGGACCGCGTCCCCGACGCGGTGGCGGGGGAGCGGCTGGAGCGGCTCATCGCCGTGGTGCGCCAGGTGGCGCGCGCGAAGAACGTCGCGCTCGTCGGCACGACGCACGAGGTGCTGGTGGAGGGGAAGGCGAAGCGGGGCGGGCTGCTCCAGGCCCGCACGCGCAGTAACAAGGTCGCCCTGCTCGACGGCCCCGACGAGTGGATCGGGACCTACCGGCGCGTGCGGCTCACGGGCACCACGGGCTCGACGTTCACCGCCTGGCCCGTGGTGCAGGAGCTCGCCGTCGTGGGGTAAGGAACGTCACATCCGAAGTGATGCAGCGCGAGTACGAGGAGCTGCGCCGGCGGTTCCCCCGGTTCTGCGGGTGCGACACCTGCCGGGGCGACGTGCTGGTGTACGCGCTGAACCGCCTGTCGCCGCATTACGTCTCGACGCACCAGGGCGAGGTGCTCACGGAGCTGTCGCTCGCGAGCGACCAGGAGCGCGCCAAGCTCGACGTGGTGCTGCTCGAGGGGTTCCGCAAGGTCGGGCTCGCTCCGCGTTGCGGCGCGAAGCCGGTGCAGCCCGTGTAGCAAGCTGAGGCGGCGGTGCGGCCGCCGCTGCTGTGGATCAGCGTTGCGTTCGGGGCCGGCCTCTGGGCCGGCCTCGATTCGTTTCCGAGGAGTGGGGAGTGGGGAGGGGTCGCGCTCGTGCTCGCTGCGGCCCTCCTCGTCGCGCGGGAGGCTCCCGTCGGTGCCGCGATCGGCGTAATGGGCGTGGCGGGGCTGCTGTGGGGTGCCGCAGCGGTGCGGGAACAGGACGCGACGTGCGCGGGGCGGTGGACGGCGGGGGGAGGGGCCGGGGATACGGCCGGGGAAGGGGGAAGGGTGCGAGCCGTCGTGGTGCGGCTCGCGGACCCGGCTCCGGCCGACGGCGGGCTCGTCGAGGCACGGGTCGAGACCGGGCCATGTGGCGGGGCGCTGAGCATTCGCTGGCCGGCGTCCCATCCCGCGCGCGGTGGGACGCTGTGGCTCGTGGCGGGGCGCTGGGTCGGCGACGTCCGTCGCGGTGTGCTCGTGGCGCGGCGCATCCGCCAGCTCGATGGGGAAGGGAAAGGCCGCGGCGCGGTGCGCGACCGGCTCGCGCGGCGGACCGACGAGTTATTCGGCGCCCGGGCCCCGCTCGTCGCGGCGCTCGTGTTCGCGCCCAACGCGGCGCTCGATCCCGAGGTGCGGGAGCGCTACGCCCGCTCGGGGCTCGCGCACATCCTCTCCATTTCGGGCCTGCACGTCGGCTTTCTCGCCGCCTGGCTCGCCCTG
>Ga0209806_1001944_pt1 | contig 13189 bp, 15 predicted proteins | sample GraSoiAngelo_152_FD_186166 | JGI IMG/M metagenome (GOLD analysis project Ga0209806, IMG submission 186166) | Grasslands soil microbial communities from the Angelo Coastal Reserve, California, USA - 14_1009_12_30cm (SPAdes) (version 2) | ecosystem: Environmental > Terrestrial > Soil > Grasslands ... | reverse complement strand
TTGCCCGACGACATCGTGGAGGGAGGTTATCAGTGAGCGGTAGCGATACAGACGTCCTGCACGCGTTGATCGGAGCGCTTGAGGCGCCATCGGTGAAAGCGGATTTCGTCGGCCGGGCCCTGGAGCGGCCGTTCAAGCCGGCCGGCGGCCGGCTCCGCTACGCGGAGTTTCTCCTGCCGGTGGGCACCCTTTTCGTGGCCTTCGATGACGCGGTCGTGCTCTCTCAGGTTGGCGGACACGGCATCAACTTCGAGGGTCGGATCCTGGACATGGGCTATCAGCCCAGCCGGGCCGACGCGCCGGTCGCTCTTCGGACCGCGATTCACGCGCTGGTCGAGGGAGGGTCGCGCTTCGACTATCCGGTTGACACCGGGCGCCTGGGCAAATTCCAGCGGCGCGTGCTGGATGCCACCCGCGCCATCCCGCGCGGCCAGGTCAGGTCCTACAGCGCGGTGGCCGTCCAGATCGGCGCGCCCGCCGCGGCACGCGCAGTGGGCACCGCCCTGGCACGCAACCCGGTCCCCATCCTGATCCCATGCCACCGGGTCGTCCGCACCGACCGGGTGCTCGGCGAGTACTCGGGTGGCGGCAGCGAGGTCAAGGCTCGGATCCTTCGCTGGGAGGGAATCGATGTGCGGGTGCAACGGGCTGGATTCGTGATTGCGTGAGCAAACCGTTCCGCTTCGGTGTCTCGATGAGAGGCGCGGGGTCGAAGGCGGAGTGGGTGACCAAGGCTCGTCGGGCCGAGGCACTCGGCTTTTCCAGCCTGGTCATGCCCGACCATCTGATCGGCACCCGGATGTCGGTCGGGCCGGCGCTGGTGCTGGCCGCCGAGGTCACCACCAGGCTGCGGGTGGGCAGCTTCGTCTTCGACAACGACTTCCGGCATCCCGCCGTCCTTGCCCAGGAGGCGGCCACCGTCGACGTCCTGACCGCGGGCCGGTTCGAGTTCGGGATCGGCGCCGGATGGATGCGCGAGGAGTACGACAAAACAGGGATCCCATTCGTCGATGGCGGCGCTCGGGTCGACCGGATGGCGGAGGCGCTCACAATCATCAAGGGCCTCTTCGGTGACCAAGCGGTGACCTTGAAGGGAAAGCATTACACCGTCAGCGGACTGGAGGGGACCTGCAAGCCGATCCAGCAACCGCACCCACCGATCCTGATCGGCGGAGGCGGCACCCGCTTGCTGACCATCGCCGCCGCACAGGCCGACATCATCAGCATCATGCCCCGCTCAAAACGAGACGGGTCGGCACTCGAGGATGGGGACGCGACCGCGGGGGCATTCGACCGCAAGCTCGAGGTGATACGCGATGCGGCCGGCTCTCGCTTTGAAGAGCTCGAGTTCAATACCCTGGTCCAGGAGGTGATCGTCACAGATGACGCAGCCGGCGCGGCCGCAAAGCTGATAGGCGATTGGAAGCTGGGCGTCGACGAGATCCTCGAGTCTCCCCTCTTGCTGATCGGCACCGGGGACCAGATCCGGCAGAAGTTGCGCCGGATCAGGGACCGGCTGCGGATTTCCTACGTCACGGTGTTCGAGAAAAACATGGAGGCGATGGCGCCGGTCATCGAGCCCCTGCTCGGTAGCTGACCTTGCCTGGGAACTCAGTAGCGGTGTCCGATCACGACTTCCGAAGATTTCGGCTCGTATGCGGGCGGTTGGTCGTCGGGCGCGGGGGCCCAGGCCGGCCATCGAGTCCGGAGCGCGATCACCCTCTGAGCGGAATCCTGCAACTGAGACATCGGGATCACGCCGCCGGCGACCGCACGCTTGACCGCGAGGATCGCCTGCTCCTGGTATCCCGGGTCGCCGCTGTTCAGCAGAACCAGGTCGTTACCGGCTTGCAGTGCCGCCACGGTTGCTTGTGGCAGCGAGTAGCGGGCGGTGATCCCGCCCATGCCCAGGCCATCGCTCACGATCACCCCCTGAAAGCCAAGCCGCTCGCGTAGCAGACCGGTGACCACCGGGCGCGAGAAGAGCGCCGGGACACGGCTCGGGTCGAGACCGGGCACATAAACGGCGGTGGTCATGACCGCGTCCGCGCCGGCATCGATCCCCGCCTTGAAGCTGAGCGCCTGGGTCGCCTGCCACTGTGCCAGCGATTCCGGGTCTGTGGGTATGGCGCTGTGGGGATCCCCGGCGGCGCCGCCCAGGCCCGGGAAATGCTTGAGAGTCGCCGCGATCCCGGCATCGTGCATGCCTCCCACGGCCGCTGCCACCAGCGGCCCCACCCGGGCCGGATCCGAACCGAACGAGCGGTCGCCGATCACAGCGTCTGCCGGATTGGTACGCAGGTCCGCGACCGGCGCCAGGTCCAGCTGGATGCCGAGGCCGTGCAGACCGGTGGCGGTGGCGGCGGTGGCGGTCCGCACCGCGGCGGGCCCCTGGGCGCCCAGTTCGGCGGCCGCCGGCAAGGGCGCCACACCGTCGGTGATTCGCATCACTCGACCGCCCTCTTCGTCCACGGTCACCAGCAGCGGTGCGGGCAGGCCGGCCTCGCGGCCCAATGCCTGCAGGTCTGAGGTCAGCTGTTTGAGTCCCGCGGCATCGGTGAAGTTGTCACGAAAGATCAGAACGGCTCCCACCTTGTCGTCCACGATCAGGTGCCGAAGGCCGGGGGTGATCCGCGGGCCGAAGAAGCTGGCTGCCACCACCTGCCCCGCCGCCATGTCGAGTGAGAGGAGCGCGGGATCCCCCACCCTGGCCCTTCCCCGGAGAGGGAAGGAGTTGTCCTGCCTCACGCCGATGCTGACGGAAGCAGCCTGCGAGGCACGCGGACCAATCGAAGCCGGCAGGCTGACCACCGCAACCAGAAGCGCGACCGGGAGGGCAGCCGCCCAGCGCGAGGACAGGTGGCCTCGCCTAGTGCTTGAAAGCCCTTCCTACTATCGGTTGGAGGACCGGTTCAAGCAAGCCGTAGAAGAAGCTGAACACGAGCAGGAACATCAGGTAGGTGAAGAAGATCCCGGCCGCCACGATGCCCAGCAGCAGCCCTTTTGAAAAGCGCTCCATATCGAGCCGAACAACTTTCACCATCAAGCCCGCCGCCACCAGGCCAAAGGCGGCCCCGAAAGGCAACGGCCAACCGAACAGGGCGCCCACCGGGAGGGCCAGGTAGCAGAGAGCCTCGGGTATGGTCTGGGGGATCAGCGATCGACGCGGCGCCGGCGCCGCCGCCGCCGCTGCTGCGGCACCGCCGAGCCAGCCCTTGCATTTCCCGCAAGTCTGATTTTCGGGCGCATTGTAGCGATAGCCGCACTGCGGACAGGCCTTAAGAGTCATCGGCTGATGGTCACGCGGCTCCGCGGAGCCTGAAGACCTCTTGCTCCAGCTCGTGAATCCGGTTGTCACGCTGGACGATCATCTTTTTGTGCTCGGTGAGTAGCTTTTTGCTCTGACGGCTGCTGACAAACCAGCGAAGCCGGTCAACCACGCTGATGACGATCACCATCAGGGCGCCGAGGGTCGCGGCGCCAAGCATCACCACCCAGGTAGGGATGTTGTCGTAGACAGCGCCGAAGAGGTTGACAGAGGCGGCCTGCTGGTTCTGCACGGAGAACAGGGCGAGCACGATGCCCAGCACCAGGGCCACCACCCATCCCACGACTGCCATCAGGTCATCACCCCTCAGGCCGTATAACCGGGCTCTGCCGATCGAACTTGCGCCCGCTGGGGCCCGTAAACTCGAAGCTGATGGCAGTTCGAACCACCGGATCGATCTGGAGCAGCCCGACCGAGCCGAGCCACCTGCAGGCCTTTCGGCTGCGCGGCGGGACGCGTGGCTGCCTGCTCATGCACGGATTCGCGGGGACCCCCCCGGAAGTACGCGAGCTGGCTGAGCACCTGGCCAGCCGTGGCTACGACGTGATGGCGCCGGTCTTCGCCGGGCACGGCCTGACCCCGGAGGCGATGGCCCGGACCCGTTGGCGTGACTGGGCACGTACAGCCGAGCAATCCCTGGCCAGCTTGCAGGGCGATTGCGGATCGGTCTTCGTGGCTGGACAGTCCCTGGGGGGCAGCATGGCTTTGCACCTGGCGGCCAACCATTCCGGCATCCGCGGCGTGGTCACCATGGGTGCAATGGGCTCGCCCCGGTTCTTTCGGGATTGGCGACTGCGGATGTTGCGAGGACTCAAGTACGTGGTCCGCTGGCACGTGCCCGGAGACGACGTGGATCTTGGTGACAGGGAGGCAGTCCTCACCCTGCACAGCTATGCCCGCCGGCCGACCGTCTGCATCGAAAGCCTGCTCCAGTTTTTGCGGATCCTGGAAGACGAGCTCCCCCGGGTACGCGTCCCGACGCTGGTGCTCCACGGACGCCACGACCGCACAGTGGCGACGGAGAACGCGCCATTCATCCTGGAGCGCCTGGGCTCGACCGACAAGACACTTCGCTGGTTCGAGCGGTCGGGTCACGCCATCACGGTCGATCTCGAGAAGGACCGGCTCAACCAGGACGTGGCCCGCTGGCTCGACGCCCATTGAGGCAGGGCTGGCCAGCCCAGGAGCCGGCCCGCGCCCGCAGCGCGATGATCGCTACCGTCAACCCACTGGCGAGCGCGGCCGGGCTGGAGGTGCTGCGGCAGGGAGGTAACGGAGTCGACGCGGCAATTGCCGCAGGGGCCGTCCTCACTGTGGTCGAGCCATGGAGCGGCCAGCTCGGTGGCGATGGCTTCCTTCTGATCCGCACCGGCTCGGGGGAGAGCTGGGCGATCAATGGCAGCGGCGCGGCTCCGGCCGCCGCCACCCTGGCGCGCTACCGCGAGGTCGGTGGGATACCGCAGACAGGTTGGTTGGCAGCCACGGTGCCCGGCCTGGTCGATGCCTGGGCGGTGGCGGCAAAGAGGTTTGGCACTCGCCCACTTGCCAGCCTGCTGGAGCCGGCCATCCATTACGCGGAGAGCGGCTTCGCACTTAGCGAAAGGCAAGCCGCCTTGAACGCCGAGATGGCCCAGGTCTCGAGCCGGTTTCCGGAGACCGCGGCGATTTTTCTTCCGGCCGGCCGGCCTCCGGGCGCTGGAGACCTGCTCAAGCAGCCGGATCTCGCTCGGACCCTGCGAGCGATCAGCCGAGGTGGCCCGGATGCTTTCTACCGGGGAGAGGTGTCCGAGGCCATGGTTGCGGCTTCTTCAGCCGCAGGTGGACTCTTCAGCCGGACGGACTTTTCGGAACACCGATCCGAGGTAATCCCTCCCCTGACTGTGCGATACCGGGGGCTGGACGTACTCGAGCAACCTCCGGTGTCGCAAGGAATCATCGTGCTGATGGCACTGGCCATTCTCGATCGATTCGAGCTGGCGAAGGCGCCATCAGACCAGACCGTCCACCTGCAGGTCGAAGCCCACAAGCTGGCCCTGGCGCGGCGCCTCGAGGCGTTGGGCGACCCTCGCTTTGTGGACGTCGATGTCAGGGCGCTGCTGTCCGGCGGTCGAGCGGATGAGATGGCTGGTCGTCTCGATCCCGATCGGGCCGCCCCAACCGGAGTGCCCACACAAGCCGGCGCAGACACCACCTATCTGTGCGTGGTGGATTCGCACCGCAACGTGGTCTCCTACATCCACAGCCTCTACGGCGGGAATGGCGTGGTGGTGGGAGAGACCGGAGTCCTGCTCAACAACCGAATGCGGTGCTTCTCCTTCGACGCATCGAGTGCCAACGTGCTCGGGCCCGGGCGCCGTCCCATGCACACGCTGAACTCCTGGGTGCTGCTTGATGGCGGGGAGCCACGCTACGTGGGTGGCACCCCCGGCTCCTTCTGGCAGGTCCAGATCAACCTCCAGCTCATCAGCACCCTGCTGGATCGGGGCGCCGGTCCCCGGGAGGCGGTGGACTGGCCGCGATGGACGATGGGCGATCAGACCGAGGTGAACCAGGCCTGGCTGCGGCTGGAGGGGCGCTTCGGCGAGGAGACCGCTGCGGGGCTTCGCCGGCGCGGTCATCAGGTCGAGTTGACGGGCGACTGGGCCGCCGGGGGCGCCGCGCAACTGATTCAGATCGGGGCGGATGGACTCACCGGCGCCGGGGACCCTCGGCCTGGAACCAGCACCGTTCTCGGCTTCTAGACCCGGCCCGCCAACCTGGCTTGTCTTTGCGCAACCGCGATGCTATAACACGCAGGGAAAACGGGCGGGTACTGCCCGCAGCGTTCGAATCCAGCCCTTATCAGATTGTCCACAGGGAGGAGTTATGCCGGCGAAGAAGAAATCCTCGAGCAAGAAGTCCACGGCCAAGCGCTCGACGGCCAGGCGAGGGACCGCCAAAAAGGCCACCGCCAAGCGGACGGGCTCGAAGCGCACCACCGCAAAGCGCACCAGCGCGAAGCGCAGCACGGCGAAGCGCAGCACGGCGAAGAAGTCGACGGCCAAGCGGAGCACGGCCAGGAAGGCGGCTCCGAAGAAAGCCGCGCCCAAGCGCGCGGCGCGACCGAAGGCGGCCAGCCGGAAGCCAGCCGCCGCGGCAATGACCTTGCCAAAGCCTGCCGCCCTACCCAGGCCGGCTGCCCCTCTGGCGGCACAGCCCGCGCGGCCGGTGGCGAGACCGGTTGAGCCGATGGGGGGCTCAGGCTTTGGATCCGGGTTGGGTTCCCCGTCCGAGCCGGAATCGCCATCGTTTGGCAGCGGCGGAGCCGAGCGCATCAAGATCGGCGAGCGCCCGCCGGAGCAGTCCTGGCCGGGCGGTTCCAACCGCTGACCAAAACCAAAAACCCCTGGCCGGGCCAGGGGTTTTTTCTTTTCTAACGGCCCGGCTTACAAACCGGTCGACAGGTTGCGCCCGGGGTTACGGATACGTCCATTTGCGCAGGACCAATGGTCCACTTCGTCACGAGTCCCTTCGCGGTCTTGTCGTTTACTTCAGTAGAGGGAATCGGATGAGGTTGATTCAGCGGTTGCTCGGCGCCGTGACCATCGCCTGGCTGGTGATGGCTCTCGGGACAGTGGCCGCGGCCGCGTCCTCGAAGCCGGCTACCCCGCCGCTCCGCAAGACTCCCCAGATCTTTCAGGTGAGCCCGGTCAGAGTCAATCTCCGTCTCCAGCCCAACATCATGATCCTCGGCCAGAATTTCACGCCGACGACCCAGGTCGAGATTGGGAGCCGAGCCGCGACCACGGTTGACGTGAGCGACGGGTACCACCTGCTGGCCAAGCTTCCGCCCGACCTCCCCCAGGGTTCCTACCGGATTCAGGTGAGCAACGAGGCCGGCACGGTGATGGCCGATGACAGCCTCGTGGTCGATGGCGACGCACGCCCGAACAACATGGTGTTCCTGGCAGGCGGCGCCTTCCTGGCGTTATTCGTGCTGGTGATGCGGCTCGCCCGCACCCCTGGTCTCTCCTAACGAATCAGGGTGAGTCGCTCGGCCTCTGCCGGAAACGGTAGATCGCCGGCCGCTCCCTCGGCCGAGGCCTCTTGCGGAATGGCCCGCAGCGCCGCCACCGCCCCACGCATCTGTCCCAGGGTGCGTTTGCAATCGTTGAAGGCGTTCTGGATCATGGTGCTGCCCCGGGCAATACTGTTCTCGAGGGATCGGTCCAACGCCCCGATGCTGTCCTCGATCTGCTGCAGGTAGCCCTCCAGGTTCTCGACGTCGATCGACCGTGCGTACTGGAGGTGGAGGCGGAACAATGCCAGCACGTAGGGGACGGTCATGCTGTAGGGCATCAGGATCACGCCCTCCCGGTAGGCCTCGAGGTGGCCGCGCCGGCAGGCATTGAAGACCGCGTCCGGAACGGCCGCGACCGCGAACCCGAGGGTGCAGGCTGGATCGATGTACTGGCGAACCTCCCGCACCTTGGTGCGGAGCACCCGCTCCACCTCGTTGATTGCGGCTGCCTCGCGTGCCGGGTCTGACAGTTCGTCGGGAAGCCGATCGAGGAGCTCGGGCAGCGGCCACTTGCTATCGATCGGGAGCCGTTTGCCATTAGCCAGGATGAGCGCGTACTCGACCACCTTGCCGTTCACCCGGAAGTTGCTCTCGATCATCTCGGCTGGAAACTGCCGGAAAGCGTCCTCGAGGATGTTTTCGCCGGCGGCGCCCCGCGTGCGGCTCCCCAGCAGGACCGTCTCAATTCGCCGGGCCGAGGCCTGAACCTCCTCCTCCATCCGGTGACGCGACTCGGCGTCGACCTTGATCCGCTCCACCGCCACCCGCGCCTCCTGCAGCTCGCGGCCGAGGGCATCTTTCACACCCGCCGAGCTCTCCAGGACCTTGCTCTCAACCCCCTGCATCGCGAGGTGAAGATTGCCAAGCGTCTGGGCAAAGGAGACCTGCTGAGAGGAAACCGTCTCGACCTGTGATTTAAGAGAACCGAGTTCCGCCACGGCACGCAAAACCGCCTCGGTGGAGACCGTTCCCTCCGTCCGGCGACCGCTGAGGGCCAGGAAGATCGCTACCGCTACCGCGGCGAGGGCGACGACCGCCAGGACGAATACCAGGACGTTCAAGAGGACTCCTTCAAGACGCTTACAGGACGATCCGTCCGGTCAATGGTGGTGTTGTGCACGGGTAAAGTCAAGCGGGCGGTTGCGACAGCTGTCTGTCGCAGAATCAGGCCAAAGGCTCAGAAATCGACGGGGTAGCCGCGTTCGAGCCAGGCAGTCGTACCGCCATCGATATTCGTGACATCCCGGTACCCCTGGCTGATCAGGAAGGCGGCCGCGGCCAGGCTTCGCTGGCCCACCTGGCAGATCGACAGGATCGGCTGGTCACGGGGAACCTCGGCCACTCGCGCCTCCAGCTCGCCGAGCGGAATCAGCTGGGCGCCGGGTACGTGGCCGGCGGCGTATTCCCACGGCTCCCGGACATCCAGCACCCGCGGGCGGGGGTCGAGCTGCAATTGCCGGTGCGCCTCCTCGGCCGTGATCGAGGGTACGTTCACGGGCTCATGGTAGGCCCGGTCCCAGAAATGGCCCCGGCGCGCGTGCAAGATGCGGCCGTGGCGCGCGTCCCTACAAGCATGAGCAAAGCGTCTGAGTACCTGCAATTCTTCGGTTCGGACGCCCTGAAGAGGCTGCACGGATGCGCGATCGCTGAAGCCGACCGCGGCTCAGACAGCCCCTGCCACGATCTGGCCCGCCCACTGCGGCGCCCCCAGATCGGTCTGGGCAACCCGCATGCTCCGATCCTGTTCCTGAGCCCGAGCCCGCTGGATCCGGCGAGCACGAGCAACGAGGCTTTTCAGACCTGGCTCGACCGCGAGTCGGCTCTCCAGCAGCACCTGGCATCCGAGACCGTGCAGCCCTACTTCCGCTTCGTCAGGGCGGTGCTGCTCGAGCTGCGCCGGCGGTTTGGCCAGACGCCCGGCAAGCACGACCCTTTCGACTTCGCCTTTCATAGCTGGTCGGTCCGCTGCGCCACCGAGAACCCCGACCGGGTGACGGAGGCGGCGGTTAACCAGTGCGGCGAGCGCCACCTGGAAGGCCTGCTTGCCACGCTTGCCCCACGCGCGATCGTCGCCATGGGCGGCCCGATGGCCCGCTATTTCTGGTGGCGCAACCAGAACAGCTGGGAGGGATGGAAGCCGATGACCGCGATGCACGGCCAGCGGCTGACCTATAGCCAGGAGAATCGGTCCGTTCCGGTCATTCTGAGTGTTCACCCATATCAGAAGGACGTGGCGTACCGGCCCGAGGTGATCGGGAGGGCGCTTGCGGATTCGATGCGCGCCTCGGACCTGGAGCCTGGGGAGATGAAGGCAGCGTGACCCACGACCCTTCGGACCCACGCTACGTCGACACACCGCAGGAGAGCCGGGTCCGCGAGCGGATCCAGCAGGAGGAGCGCAAGCACAGCCTGCGCCCGGGCGGTTTGTGCCCGCACTGCGGCGGCCACGCGTTTCGGAGGGCGGAGCTGAAGGCCAAGAGCGTCTGCCCTAAGTGCGGAAAGTCGCCCCAGGCGGCTGCCTAACCGCCGACCGGAGCCCGGCGCGCCACAACGGCGCCGTTGCGATCCGCCAGTCTCGACGCTGTCTCTGCAATCCGCCCGCGCAGATCGACCGGCGCCAGGACCTCGACAGCATCTCCCCATCCCAGGATCCAGGGTGTGATCTCAACCGTGCCGGCGACGGTCACGCTCATGTCGACCGCGCCCTCAGGACCGGGGCTGAGCTGCTGTGACGGATGCCAGATCGTCTCGCGCACACGGGCGGCGGCCGGCGGATAAAACCGGAGGCGCACCTCAACCGGTTCGCCCGAGTGAAAGATGCCCCAGGCTTTTGACAAATAAGTATTGATGTCGAACTCGCGGGGGATGTCGTAGGTCTGGTGCGTCGACTCGGCGCGGTCAATCCGTTCCAGCTTGAAGGTGCGCATTTCCTGGAGGTCGCGATCGCGAGCCACCACGTAGCTGCTGTGACCGATTAGCGATGGTTCGACGAAATACGGTTCGATCAGGCGCGGCTTGAGGTCGCCGGATGCCGACGGATACCAGATGCGTACCACCTTGCGTCCGGCCCAGCCCAGGGCGATGGCCTGGAATACCCGGGAAAAGCCCGGGTTGGACGGACGCTCGGCCATCTGGCGCACGGTCGCGTGTACGTACTCGGCCACCGGCGCCGGCAGAACCGCGGCCAGCTTGGTAAACGCATCCGCGATGTCCGGATCCGCCTCGTCCGAATGACGATGCATCAGCCGAACCCCGATCAGCAGCGCCATCGCCTCACGCAGGGTGAATTTGACCGGCGCGACGAAGTAGTTCGGGTCGATGATGATTCGCCCCTCGTCCTCGTAGATCGGGACATTCATGGACTCGAGCGCGGCGATGTCGCGATATGTGGTGCGAGTGGTTACCCCGGTCCGGCGGGCGATCTCCCTGGGAAAGAGCCCTCGGGGGTTGCCCTGGAGCAGTGTTTGCAGCTTCAAGATGCGGGCGCCCCGATCGCCCTTCTCGAACGAGCCCATGCGGTCAAGTTACCAAGTTGTCTTGGTGCTGCCGCACAACCTCTATAATTGGCGCTGCTTCGCCGTCCGACCGCGTCTTCGTCGGGCAGAAATCGAATTCCTACGGGGGTTTTGTGGCCCTTCGCCTGCTGCATTTTGCTGACCTGCATCTCGATCGGTCGTTTGCCGGACAGCGGCTCTTAGGGGCGGCAGGACAGCGCCGGCGCGAGGACCTACGGGCAGCGCTGAGCCGCATAGTGGACCGAGCGCGCCAGGAGGACAGCGACCTGATCACCTGCGGTGGCGACCTTTTTGAACACGACCACATCACGCGCGAGACGGCGGCTTTCGTGGTCGAGACCCTGGCCGATGCCGGGCGGCCGGTCCTGATCGCGCCCGGCAACCGGGACCCGGCGGTCCCCAGCTCGCCCTACCGCTACCTGCGCTGGCCGGAGAACGTGACGATCGCGGCGCACGAGGAGTTGCGCGCCTATCCCTTTCACGACGTCACCGTCTGGGCGGCCGGTTTCACCCGGCCCGACGTGGCCGAAGCGCCGCTTCGGGACGCGACCCCGGTGGAAGGTGGGCACAACCTTCTGTTGCTCCACGCTTCTGACATCAGCCAGCTGCCCGAGGGCACGACGCCCTTCGCGCCCATCACTCCGACCCAGGTGAAGGAGAACGGTTTTCAGCACGCCCTGCTGGGCCACTACCACGCCGCCCAGACCGACAAGTGGATCACCTATCCGGGAAGCCCCGAGCCGCTGGGGTGGGACGAAGCTGGCAGACACTGCGTTGCCCTGGTGACGGTGGGCGACGACGGGTCGGTGGTGGTGAACCTGGAGGACATCAACCAGCGACGCTTCATCGAGGAGACGATCGATATCACCGGCATGACCAGCCCCGAACACGTGCGCCAGGCCCTCCAGGCATTGAGGGAGAGTAAGGGTCTACAGGGCGCGGTCATCCGAGCCGTCCTCACCGGCGAGCGCTCCCGGTCACTGGAGATGGACCCCCAGGCGCTCACGCTCGAGTGCGGAGACGGCTTCGCCCATCTCGAGTTCCGGGACCAGTCCCGGATCGCTCACGACGTGGACGCGATGGCCCAGGAATTCACCAGCCGTGGCGAGCTCGTCCGCAAGCTGGTCGACCAGCGCAGCGCAAAAGGCGAAACCCACGAGACCGTCGACCGCGCCCTTCAGCTGGCACTGGACGCCTTCGACACATGAGGCTCACCCGGATCCAGATCGACGGCTTTGGCAGCCTTCGGGGCACAGACCTCAGGTTCGGAAAGTCCATGAACCTGGTCGTCGGACCCAACGAGGCGGGGAAATCCACCCTCCAGGAGGCGATCCTCACCGGGCTCTACGGGTTAGCGTCCGACCGCCAGCGAAGCCGGGCGGCAGCGGTTGAGAACAGCGACCGGTGGCGGCCCTGGCAGGGTGGCGGTTTTGGCCTCGGACTCGAGGTCGAGCTCGACGACGGGACCCGTCTGCGAATCGATCGAGACCTCGATGCCGAGACGGTCCGTGTCACCGACCTCTCGGCCGGTGACGATATCACCGAGCGGTTCGAGCGCGACCCCTGGGGCAGCCTCCAGGTGGGGCGGCAGTTGCTCGGCGTCACGCGGGAGATCTACGGCAACACCGCCTGCATCTCGCGCAGCGAGGTGATGCGGCTCGAGGACGCGGGCAGCATCAAGGAGGCGATCACCGCCCTGGCGGACTCGGCCCATCCCGACCGGACCGCCTCCAAGGTGCTCGACCGGCTCCGGCAGGAGCGGGTCCACAGAATCGGGCGGCCGCGGGCCAGGAGTGGACCACTGCACGATCTCGAAGCCCGCCTGAACGACCTGGAGCGCCAGATCACGGCCGCCCGCAAAGCCCGCTCCGCCGTGGATGAGCTCGCTCAGAAACGGGAGGCGGTGGCCGCCCTGACCGAGGCTGAGCTGTCGATCGTGCAGATGCTGGAAGCCGCCGTGCTCGGCTCGCGCCTGGAGGAGGCGCGCCGCCGGCTCGACCATGTGGCACAGCTGCAGGGCGCAATTCGCGAGGAAACCCAGCGCCAGCAGGACCACGCCACATTTGCCTCGCTCGCGGTGGAGCGTCACCCAAAGGTGCTCGAGCTTCGCAGCCACCTGCGCGCGGCTCGCGAAGCCCAGAACGATTTCTTAAAGCGCGCTGCCGAGGTTGCCGACCAGGTCAAGGACCTCGAGGCCGAGCGCGCCCGGCTGGACTCGGAAGCGCAGGGCCAGGAAAACCGGGCCCGCGGCGTCGATGAGCTGGCCCTGAAAGAAGAGCCGCTCGT
>Ga0209806_1001935_pt1 | contig 13227 bp, 16 predicted proteins | sample GraSoiAngelo_152_FD_186166 | JGI IMG/M metagenome (GOLD analysis project Ga0209806, IMG submission 186166) | Grasslands soil microbial communities from the Angelo Coastal Reserve, California, USA - 14_1009_12_30cm (SPAdes) (version 2) | ecosystem: Environmental > Terrestrial > Soil > Grasslands ... | reverse complement strand
GCATAGAGTCCGGTGGCGATCCCCAGCGCCAGCAACGACCCGCGCATCGTGAAGTATCCGAAGACGATCAGGATCGCCCCCTCGACGGCAAACACCTCTGGCAGGACCTGGGCCCGGGCCAATGCGGCGACGAGACCGAGCAGTATCGTCAAAGCGCCGATGACGTAGAGAGCGACGTAGGCGTTGCGATAGCGGCGCCGAAGTTTCGACTCGTCGAGCGCCTTCATCGTCACCCTCCCTTCCCCGATGATTGGCCGATGACCGTCATCCTAGCGCCGTCCTTCGCCCAGTAGGCGCGCATCCCATGCCATGGAGGCACGTCGCCGCGCGCGCTCTCGGATGGGTGACCACCCTGCCATATCGGTGGCGCGACAACGTCCACCTCGGACCGCGCCTCCTCGGGAATGGCCGGCTGCGGATTTCCGGTCCCGGCCGAGTGGAGTTCGGGGCTGACGTTAATGCCTGGTCGCACGCCGAGGTCAATCGCCTCATCACCACCCGCCCGGAGGCGGTCATCCGCATCGGTCGCCACGCGCGGCTGAATGGCTGCACCATCGTCGCCGCCGAGCGGGTCGAGGTCGGGGCGGATTGCGTGCTGGGCTCCTGCGAGCTCCGGGACCATCTCCCCTATTCCGAGTCGCCGGTCGATCGCCGGCGCCCCGGCCGGGCCCAACCGGTGGTGATCGAGGACAACGTATGGATCGGCGGACAGGTATCGATCCTCCCCGGAGTCCGGATCGGGCGCGACACGGTCGTCGGCATCCACGCCGTCGTCTTCGAGAACATTCCCCCCGGGGTCATCGTCGGCGGAAATCCCGCACGCGTGCTCCGGCGGCTTGATTCTGGCGCCAGCGGGGATAATCGAAGCGAGTGAAGACCAACCCACCGCCGCCGACCTGCGATCAGTGCAAGCACATGCCGCGCTGGGAACGGATCAACGGGCCAGACCAATCCGTCCGGCTCGACGACGGGCGCGAGGTGACGCGCCGAGGCCAGGTCTGGGTGTGCACCCATTGCGGCCACCAGGTGCCGGTCTCCTTCGAGGCATGGACCTGACGACCGCCGCCAGCACCCGCCTCGAGCGGCTGCGCCAGGTGCTCGAGCATCGTGTCCGGCGCACTATCGACACGGCGCCACCGCTGATCCGGGCCGGCGTGCTGATTCCCCTGGTGTCGCGCGGCCACGATATCGAGGTGCTCTTCACGCGGCGTACGGACACCGTTCTGACTCACAAAGGCCAGATCTCCTTCCCTGGTGGGCAGCGCGAGGACGCAGACGTGGAGACGGTCGAGACGGCGCTGCGCGAAAGCTACGAGGAGATCGGCCTCGAACCATCGCGCGTCACGGTGCTCGGCGAGCTGGACGATGTCTTCACCGCAGTCAGCAGCTTTGTCATCACCCCCGTGGTCGGCCTGGTCGACGGCGGCGTCGATAACCTTGTGCTGGCGCCGGACGAGGTGAAGAGTCTGCTGGTGGTCCCGGTCGCCCAGCTGCTGGATCCGCAGGTGCACACGACCGAGACGCGGAATGTCGGCGAGCAGCAGTACCGAATTCATTACTACACAGTCGGCGACGACGTCATCTGGGGCGCCACCGGGCGGATCGTCTACCAGTTCCTCAAGGCCTGGGAAGACGCCGCCTGACCACCGCCGGCGCGTTTCTCGAAGCGACCATCGAATCGCAACCGGACGTGCTGGCGCGTCTTCTCCATGACCCACCCTCGGCATCCGCCGTCGCACGGTTATCGGACCGGTCGCGAATTTTCATCGTCGGCACCGGGACCAGCTACCACGGCGCGCTCGTCGGACAGCACCTCCTGCGGAGCGCGGGCATCGACGCCTGGGCGATTCCCGCGTTTGAGTTCGCGAACTATCCACCACGAATCAAGACGGATGACGGCCTCGTGCTGCTCAGTCATCGCGGAACCAAGCGTTTCAGTCAGGCGGCGCTCGAGCGGTTGGCGAGCCAGGATCACTGGCTGGCTATCACGGGCGAGGGCTCCCCGCTGAGCGGCCTGGGCGTCGTCCACACGGTTCCGCAGGAGCGCTCGCCCGTGCACACGTCGAGCCACACCGGGGCGATGGTCCGGCTCGCACAACTGGCCGTCGCCCTCGGATCGCCGCCGTGGAGCGCCGAGCTGGCCCGGGTGCCAGACGCGATCCGCGTGACGCTAGGGCTCCGCCCTGCGGTCATTCATGCCCTCGATCGGCTCCGCCTCGCACGGGTCGTCCACTTTGTCGGCGGCGGGCCGGCACACGCGACCGCGCTGGAGGGAGCGCTGAAACTACGAGAGGCGTCGTACATCAGCGCTGAGGGTCACGAACTCGAGAGCATCCTCCATGGGCCCTTGATTAGCCTTACCGCTGAGGACTCGGTCGTGATGGTGGCGCAGCCGGGGCCTGCCCTCGAGCGGATGACCGAGGTGGCCGAGGCGCTCCGCGAGATCGGCACGCCGACCCTAGCCGTCGGTCCCTCCGCCGTGAGTCTCAAAGCGACGGTTGCGCTGGAAACGCCGGCGATCGACGAACGTCTGGCTCCCATCGTCAACGTCGTGCCCTTGCAATGGCTGGCGCTGGAAGCGTCTCGGCGCCTCGGCGTTGACGCGGACAGCTTCCGAAAGGAAGGCCGATACGCAGCCGCCCAAAGCAAGTTCAGCTTGTAGCGCCGTTTCAACCCTATGGACGTCCTGGCTGCGCGCGTGCAGCCCGCTGTCGAAGTCAAGAGCGGCAGCATCTTCACCGTCTTACGAGGGGCGGGGCTCGTCCTGGCCATCTTCGGCCTGGCCTTCTGGGGTAGCGCAACCGCCGTTAACGACACCACGGGTGAGGCTGGTGGGCTGGTGTTTTGGCTGGCCTCGGCCGGAACCTGGGCATTCGCCTTTGTCGCCAGCCGGAACGTCAAACTCTTTGCCAACGAGGACGTGGTCGGCATGGTTGGTCCCTTCCGCGGCGTGCGGGTCTGCTCGCGCTCCGAACTCGGCGAAATTCGCACGGTATGGCATTGGTGGCAGGGCCGCGGCATGGGCTTCTGGGTTTTCCCAATGCTCCATTTCCGCAACCGCGATACCAGCGATGCCTTCGTCACGCCAGTTCTCCTCTACCGGGCTGAAGAACTGCCCGCGCTCGGCGCGTATCTCGCGAGGCCAATCGATCTCGAACGTCCGCGATCGGAGGGTGCCTGAGCCGCGCCTAGTCGATGGCATTCTTGATGTGGTCGACGCGAACCAGGCGTCCGTCGCTGACGGTCAGGCCCACCACGTCGAAGCGGACCGGACCCCGATATGGCCGCATCTTTAAGTAGTACAGCGCCAGCTGGCGCAGCTTCCGGATCTTCCGGGCGTCGACCGACTCCTGCGGCAGGCCGAAGCCGTGTCCGGCTCGGGTCTTGACCTCGACGAAGACGAGCGTCTTTCCGTCCTTTGCCACCAGGTCCAGCTGACCGAGCGGCGTGCGAACGTCCCGGCCAACGATCTCGTAGCCGAGCCCACGCAGGTGGTCCTCGGCGAGCGCCTCGCCGCTAGTGCCGAGCGGCTTGGCTGGCACTGGCTAGGGCGGCGGCTTCCAGCTCGGCGCGCGTCCGGATTGAAATGAAAGACCGCCGGTGCAACGGGCTCAGGCCGTGCCGGTCCATGGCGGTCAGATGGTCTGGCGTCGGGTACCCCTTGTGCATCTCGAAGCCATACCCGGGAAACTTCTCGGCCATCCGCATCATCAACCGGTCGCGCGTCACCTTCGCGAGAATGCCGCCGCACATGATCGAGATCGAGCGGCGGTCGCCCTTCACGATCGGGAGTTGCGGCGTCAGGGCTTCGGGCAAGAGAAAGCCGTCGACCAGGAGGTAGTCGATCGATCGACCGAGCTGCTGGAGCGCGATGCCCATCGCCCAGCGATTCGCCCGCGAGACCCCGACCCGATCGATTTCGTCGACCTCGACAATGCCGACACCCCAGGCTTCCGCGCCGTCCAGGATGCAGTCGTAATAGTGGTCGCGCTCCTCGGCCGTCAGCAGCTTGGAGTCGTCGATGCCCTCGCAGTGAAAGTAGGGACGCATGATCGCGGCACCCGCCACCACCGGACCAGCCCAGGGCCCGCGTCCCGCCTCATCGACGCCGGCAACCGTCGCGTAACCCAGGCCGAAGGCCTGCCGCTCGAAGACCCAGAGGTCCCGGTCAGCTTTCGGCCGTTTCGGGCGTTTCGGCGGCGACTTCGTTGTCGGCAGGGACGGCAGTTGTGGCAACGGCTTGGCGCTTCTCCCGAATGCGGGCGCTCTTTCCGACTTTTCCGCGCAGGTAGTACAGCTTCGCCCGGCGCACCTTCCCGTGCCGGACCACGTCGATCTTGTCGATACGGGGCGAGTGAAGCAGGAAGCTGCGCTCCACCCCGACACCATGAGCGATCCGGCGAACGGTGAAGGCCTCCTTGGTACCGCTGCCCCGGCAGCCGATGACGATGCCTTCGAAGATCTGGATCCGCTCCCGTGTGCCCTCGACCACCTTGGCGTGCACCTTGACGGTGTCGCCAGGAATCAAGGTCGGAACGTTCTTGCGCTGGGACTCAGCTTCCAGCAGGTTGATGACGTTGGACACGGCGTACAAGGATATCACCCCGACTCGCGGCTACCCCGGCTGGTCGAACAAGTCCGGGCGGCGACGGCGGGTTCGTTCGGCAGCCTGGGCGCGCCGCCAGCGCTCGATCTCCGCATGGTGGCCCGAGCGCAACACTTCAGGAACGGCATGCCCTTCGAATTCGGCGGGGCGAGTGTAGTGCGGATACTCGAGGAGATGCTGGTCGAAGGATTCGTCCTTGGGTGATTCCTCGGAGCCGAGCACCCCGGTGACAAGCCGGCTGACGGCATCGATCAGCACCATGGCGGGGAGCTCGCCTCCCGTCAGCACGTAGTCGCCGATCGAGATCTCCCGGTCCACCAGGTGGGCCGCGACGCGCTCATCGACCCCCTCGTAGCGCCCGCAGATCAGGTAGAGGTCATCGTGGCTCGCCAGCTCGCGCACCACCCCCTGGTTCAGCAATTTGCCCTGCGGCGTGAGCAGGATGACCGGGCCTTTGCCGGTGCGCGCACGCACCGCCTCGAAGATCGGCTCCGGCTTCAAGACCATGCCGGCGCCGCCGCCGTAGGGAACGTCGTCCACCTGCCGATGGCGATCGTGTGTGTAGTCGCGCAGGTTATGAACCCGCAACGTGACGAGACCACTGGTAAGGCCCCGTCCAGTGACCCCGGCGCTAAGCGGCCCGGGAAACATCTCGGGAAAGAGCGTCAGGACCTCGATGATCACGTCTGCGCTTCCTCGGGGAGGTCGACGATAATCATGCCCTCAGCGGGTGCGATCGAACGAACGACGCTGCGAATCATCGGAATCAAGACCTCGCGATCCCCGTCCGTCACGCGCAGCACGTCGTTCGCTGCGTAGCTGAGCACCTCCGCGACCCGGCCAAGCTGGCGCGCCTGGCGCGTATCGAATACGGTGAGGCCGACCAGCTGGAAGTGGTAGTAGTGGTCGGCGGGGAGGGCCCGCGCCTCGGCCAAAGGGACGGTGACATAGGCGCCGGCAAGCGGCTCGGCGGCGGTGCGATCGCTGATGCCCTCGAACGTGACCAGCACGCTGCCCTGCAGTTCTTCCGAGCGCGCGACCCTCAGCCGACGGCCCCCGACCACCATCTCGCGGCCGGGAGCGAAACGATCGGGAAAATCGGTGAGGAGTTCCACGCGCAGCGCGCCCTTGACCCCGTGGGCCTTGAGCACGCGTCCGATCCGAAGATCGGGCTCCGGTTCAACCGTCACACGATCTCGACCATCACCCGATCGTGGTTCTTGAGAGCGGCCGCCCGCACCACGGCGCGGATCGCGTCGATGTTGCGTCCGCCGCGCCCGATCACCTTGCCGACGTCATCGTTGGCGAGTGTCACCTCCACGCGGTTGGTGCGCTCACCTTCGACCATGGCGACTTTGACGTCCTCCGGCTTCGACACCATCGCCTTGATGATGTAGCTCACCAGGTCGGTGTAGTCATGCATCCTTACGCCCCCGGCGTCGCGGCGGCAGCCGGAGCCGGAGCCGCAGTGTCCGGTGCGGCGGCTTTGGCAGCGGCCGCAGCCGCTTCCGCCTTCGTCGGCTTGGTCGGCCGCTTCTTTGCCGATTCCTTGGGCAGCAGCCCGCGTCCGATCAAGAACGCGCGCGCCGTGTCGGAGGGACGCGCTCCCTTCTGCAGCCAGGCCTTGATCTTCTCTTCGTCGATGTTGAGCTTGACCGGCTCCGTCATCGGGTCGTAGGTGCCGAGAATCTCGATGAACTTCCCGTCCCTCGGTGAGCGGGTGTCCGCCACCACGAGCCGGTAGAACGGGTGCTTCTTTGCGCCGATCCGCCGCAGTCGAATTTTTACTGACAAACTGAGACCTCCTAGCCTTTCAAAAGTTGCGCGGGATCCATGGGTAATCCCTTGATTCGCTTTCCCTTCCCCATCTGTTTCATCATCTGCTGCATCTGTTGGAAACCCTTGAGCAGGCGGTTGACGGTTGCGATATCGGTGCCGGCGCCGCGGGCGATGCGACGGCGACGGCTGCCGTCGATCACCTCCGGTCGCTCCCGCTCCGACGGCGTCATCGAAAGAATGATCGCCTCCATCTCCTTGAGCTGGTCGTCGGTGGGCAGCGCACCCGCCAGGTTCTTGATCTTTCCCGCGCCCGGCAACATGCCGATGATCCCCTCGAGCGGGCCCATCTTCTTCACCTGCTTCAACTGCTCCATGAAGTCGGTGAGCGTGAGCCGGCCGGCGCGCAGCTTCTTCTCCATCTCCCGCGCCTGCGAGGCGTCGACCTGGTCCTGCGCCTTCTCGATCAGCGTCAGGACATCGCCCATCCCGAGGATGCGCGACGCCATGCGATCGGGATAGAAGATCTCGAAATCCGTCAGCTTCTCGCCGACGCCGACGAACTGGATGGGGCACTGCGTCACTGCCCGCAGCGAGAGCGCCGCCCCACCGCGCGCATCGCCGTCCATCTTGGTCAGGATCGCGCCGCTCAGCGAGATGGTCTGCTGGAAGGCACTCGTGACGTTGACCGCCTGCTGGCCCGTCATGGCATCGAGCACCAGCAGCCGCTGTTGCGCCGGCACCGCGTCGGTGATGCGCTTCAGCTCGGCAAGCAGGTCCTCGTCCACCTGGAGGCGGCCCGCCGTGTCGACGATGATGACGTCGGCGTTCACGCGTCGCGCCTCCGCGAGCGACTCGCGGGCGATCGCAACGGGATCGGTGCCGCGCGGCGCGTAGCTGGGCGCGTTGATGCTTTTGGCCAGGATTTCGAGCTGCTCCATCGCGGCCGGACGGCGAACGTCCGTCGACACCAGCAGCGGCCGATGCCCTTCGCGACGGGTAAAGAGGGCGAGCTTGCCCGCGCTCGTCGTCTTGCCCGAGCCCTGCAACCCGGCGAGCACGATCACCGTGGGCGGCGACGGCGCGTAGCCCATGGGCACCCGGTCGCCGAGCAAGCGCACCATCTCTTGGTCGACGATCTTGACCAGCTGCTGTCCCGGGTTGAGGCTGTCCATCACCTCGGTCCCAACCGCGCGGACGCGGATACTCGCGACGAAGTCCTTGACCACCTTGTAGTTGACGTCGGCCTCGAGCAGGGCCAACCGTACCTCCCGCAATCCCGCGTCGACATCGGCCTCGCTCAGCTTGCCGCGGCCGGTCAGCTTCTTGAGCGCCTGGTCGAGACGCTCGGTCAGGGACTCAAACACGCTGCGCCCGCTCCAGTCCGAGCTTGCGCTCGTAGTCGTCGAGGTTGGTCGTCGTCCGGCGCACGACGTCGTAGACGGCGGTGCGCGTGACCCCTTCCCGCTGCGCGATCTCGCCGTAGGACCAGTCGAGCTCCCACGCAAAGTGCAGGATGCGGCGCTGATGATCGGTCAGCAGCGAGCCGTAGAGGTCGAGGAGGCGCAGTTGGCGCTGTCGGCGTCGGGCACTGTCAAGCATTTAGCCTTGACAGTATAGGGATCCTCAGCCTTCCCGGGTGCGCTTCTCCTCGTTGCGCAGCACGAACTGCACCAGCCAGAGCATGCCCAGCACGACCGCCGCCAGTGCGACCAGGCCGATCGCACCCGCGACCACGGCGAGGATGATGAAGGTCAGAGCGGTTCGTCCTCGTCGACCGGCTCGACTCGCTCGTCCTGCAGGATCTGTAAGGCTTCCGCCGCCTGCTCGCGCGGGACCCAGAGGTCCACAGCGGCGATCTCTCCCGCTGTTTCCGGGATGACGGCCGCCATCGCCTCGTGCCGCAGAAAGACCTGGATGCCGGAGGCTTCCAGGACCGCCTTCCAGACGTCGGCCTCGGCCAGGCCGTTCGCCGTGACCAGTTTGGTGAACGCCGTCGCGTTCTCTTCGGGGTTCATCCTGCCTCCTCCATCCGCAATAGCGCGTCCAGGTACTGCCCGGGATCGAATCGGTTCAGGTCCTCGAGGCCCTCGCCGATGCCGACCAACTTTACCGGCACGGAAAGCTCAGCTTCGATACTAAGCACAACGCCTGCTCGAGCGCTGCCGTCCATTTTCGTGACGGCGAGGCCGGTCAAGCCGATCGCCTCCTGGAAGACCTTGACCTGCTGCGCGGAATTCTGCCCAACGTGCGCGTCGAGCACGGCAAGCACCTCCTGCGGAGACGCTGGATCGAGCCGCTGCAGCACCCGCCGGACTTTCCGCAGCTCCTCCATCAAGTCGGTCCGGGTGTGGAGCCGGCCGGCGGTATCGATGATCACCGGACCAACGCCCCGCGCGCGCGCGGCCTGCACGGCATCGAACGCGACCGCGCCCGGGTCGGAGCCGGGCTGATGGGCCACCACCTCGACCCCGGCCCGCTCTCCCCAGAGCCGCAGCTGGTCGATGGCTGCGGCGCGAAAGGTGTCGCCGGCTGCCAGCAGCGGGCGGCGGCCTTCGCGCCGGAGCAGGTAGGCCAGCTTTCCGATCGTCGTCGTCTTGCCCGAGCCATTGACGCCGACCACGAGTACGACGGCCGGGGCGCCCTCGAGCTTGAGCGCGCGCGGCCGCTTCTCCATTTCTCGGACGAGGTCGGCCTTGAGAAAGCCGAGGGCGTCGGCCGGCGAGCGCAGGTGCGCCCCGGCCGCCTGCCGCCGCAGATCCTGGACGACCCGCTCCGTGGTGGGCACGCCGGCGTCGGCGGCGATCAACGTCGTTTCGAGGTCGTCCCAGAACGCGGCGTCGAGGGCGGGGCGGCCGAAGACCTCCTTGAGGTCAGCGACGTAGCTCTGGCGACCCGCCTCGAGCGTTTTCGAAAAGCGTTTCCAGAATCCCTGGCGCTCGGCGGGCGCCGTGTCCTCTGGGTTAGGCGGAGCGTTCACCGACCGGGACCAAAGCGTCCTGGTGCAACCGGACCGACACCATGCGCGAGATCCCGTGCTCGCCGAGGGTCACGCCATAGAGCACCTCGGCCTGCGCCATCGTCGAGTGGTTATGGGTGACGATCAGGAACTGCTGGTCCGCCGAAAGCCGCTTGAGCACACGGTTGAAGCGAACCACGTTAGCGTCGTCGAGCGCCGCATCGACCTCGTCGAGCACGTAAAACGGACTCGGGTTGACGGCCTGTAGCGCGAAGAGAAAGGCGAGCGCCGTCAGTGCGCGCTCGCCGCCAGACAGCAGCGTCAGCGGCTGCAACCGCTTGCCGGGCGTCTGCGCCAGGATCTCCACGCCGTCATCGAGTGGGCTGCCGTCCTCCTCCTGGGGCTCGACGCGTAGGGTCGCGCGGCCGCCCTCGAAGAGTTCGGCAAAGAATTCCTGGAAGTTGACGGCCACCGACTGGAAGACCGTGCGGAAGCGGCCATCGATTTCATCCTCGAGCCGTTGCCGGAGCTCGTTGAGTTGCGCCGACGCGGCTTCCAGGTCGCCCAGCTGCGCCCCGAGGCTCTCGCAGCGGTCGCGTACCTGCGCATATTCTTCCGGTGCGAGCAGGTTGACCGCGCCCATCGCATCGAGACGCCGCTGCAAGCGCGAGACCTCCCGCTCCGTCTTTTGCCAGTCGACCTCCTCGATTGTCACGGTGTCATCTTCGATTTCCTGGCCGCCCTCGCGGAGCGCTTGCGTGCAGCGATCGACTTCGGCCTGCGCCGCCTCGCGGTCGGCACCGGCAGCAGTCCAGGCGTCATCCGCGTGGGCGAGCTCGACTTGCAGCGTGACATTGCGCTGTTCGTCCTCGCGGAGCTGGGCCTCCAGGGCGGTGAGCGTCTCACCATCGGGAAGGTGGGCGGACTCGAGGGTACCAAGCTCCGCGCGCAGCCCGTCTGAGGTCTCGGTCCATTGCCGGCATTCCTCATTGATGAGGGCGGGCTGCACCGCCAGCTCCGCCTCCGCCGCGCGACGCTGAGCGAGATCATCGCCATGTGCTCGCAACACCTGCTGAGCACGCTCCAGCTGGCGAACCAGGTCATCCGACCGCTGGCGCGCCAGCGCTCCGCGCAGTTCAGCCTCCTGCCGTCGCTGGACCAGATCGCCGAGGCTGGCCGAGCCTTCCTGGACCCGTGGCTCGAGCGCAGCAAGCTCCTGCTCGGCAGCGAGCTCGGCATCGGCGAGCGCGCGCTGGCGGTCCAGCGTTTCAACCTGCAGCTGCTCGGCCTGGGCAAGCAGTCCCCCGATCCGGATCAGTTGCTGGCGCAGCTGCACTTCGTGCGGCGCCTCACGCTGGACGGCTTCGGTCGCCGCCGCCAGTGCGCCCGCGGCCTGCGCTGCCGCCGTCCGCGCCACGTCGACCCGGGTGAGAATGGCGCGCCGCTCGGCCACGACGTCGGCCCGCACGATGGCGAGGCGCTCCACCTCCTCGGCAGCCGCCAGCGCGGCCTGACGCTCGCGGTCGAGTGCGTCTTCCGCGTCCCGGATCCTGGCCTGGACCTCCAGCACCGGATCCGCGGCCTTACCGCCGCGGTAGGAGACGGCCGTGATGATCTCGCCGGCAGGGGTGACCGCGCGCAGGTCCCGATGCTTCTCCACGATGCGGGCCGCTTCCGTCCGGTCCGACACGAGCACGACCCCGTGGAGCAGGTGGGCAACGAGCCGCCGCACGTGATCGGGTGCCTGCACCAGGTCGGTGACGGACAGCAGCCCATCCGGCACCGGCGACGGCGGTCGGTCCCAGGGCGCATAGAGCAGCGTCTCGCGCGCATCCTCAGCAGCGGCCACCGCCGCCGCGGCACTCGCGATCCCATCGCGGCTGGTGGCCACCCAGCCATGCAGCCATCCCTCGAGCGCGGCCTCAACGGCGGCGCGATGGATGGGTTCGACGTCGATCAGCTCGAGCAGGCGTTCCCAGTTGCGATCAATGCGCAGCGGCCCGCGACGCTGCGCGCCGTCCAGCAGCGTCCGTAGCGCGACCAGTTCTGCCTCGAGGGCGCGCAGAGCCGCCTCGTGCTCCACGATCCCCTTGCGTGCGGCTTCGAGGGAAGCTTCGGCATCAGCGAGGCGCTCCTCGAGCATACCCGCCGCCTCGCTGACGGCCTGGAGCTCAGCATTGGCCGCCTCGGCGGTGCGGGTCCGCCGATCGAACTCGTCGCTCAGGGCGCCGTGGCGCAACGACCAGGCCTCCAGTTGCGAGCGGGCCTGCTGCTGCTGCTCGGTCAGAAATTGACGGCGGCCCTCCAGTTGGCGAAGCTCGCCCTCGATCGATGCGGTTTCTCGCTCTCTCTCGTGGCGTTGCTGTTGGCGAGCGAGGCGGTCTGCCTCGAGCGTGGCCTGCTGCTCGCGCGCGCCACGCTCGGCATCCGCGGCGGCCTCGAGCACGTCATTGGCCGTCTCCAGTTCCGCGCGGGCGCTCTCGGCCGCACGAGCGAGCTCATCGACGACGCGGCCGCCCGCTTGCTCCGAGGCGTTGAGTCGTTGGAGTTCGCTCTGCAACGCTTCGAGCGCCTGAACGGCAGCGGCGTTGCGCTCCTGGGCGATGCGCGCCTGGTGCTGGCTCTCGGCAAGGCGCAGCCGCACGTCCGCGACGGCCTCCTGGTGACGCCAGCGGGCCTCGCGCGCAGCGAGTAGTGCGGAGCGGTGCTCCGCGTAGAGCGGTTCGAACTCGGCGACGGTCTGCGTCGCCGCGCTGCGCTTGTGGTCGGCCGCCTGCTGCCGGGCCACGGCTTTGCGCAACTGGACCATCGCCTTGCGCCAGCTGTCCTTTGCCAGGCTGCCCTGCAACGTCCTCAACGCGTCCGCAACTTTCCTGTACTCCTCGGCCGAGGCCGCCTGCAGGCGGAGCTCCTCAGCGCGGGGACTGAGCTCGTTGAGAATGTCGCGCGCCCGTCGCATGTCGCGATCCGCTTCCGCCAGGCGGTTGATGGCCTCCTGCCGCTGGTCGCGGAGCCGCCGCACGCCGGCGGCCTCCTCGATCAGTTCGCGGCGGAGCGCCGGCGCCGCCTGGATGACGAAGTCGATATCGTTCTGCGCCGTCACGGCATAGCCGTCCTGGCGCAAGCCGGTGCTGGCCAGCAGCGCATCGATGTCCTTCAATCGGGCGCGCGCCCCGTTGATCAGATACTCACTCTCACCCGAGCGATAGAGGCGGCGGGCGACCTCGATTTCATTGAACTCGACGTTGAGGCGCTGGTCGGCGTTGTCGATCGTCAGCATCACTTCGGCCATGCCGACGGCCGATTTGCCGGGACCGCCTGAGTAGATGACGTCCTCCATTCGCTGGCCGCGCAGGCCACGCGCATTCCGCTCGCCGAGGGCCCAGCGGATGGCGTCGACGAGATTCGACTTACCGCTGCCGTTGGGGCCGACGATGGCCGTGATGCCACGGCTGAAGGGCAGCTCCGTGCGGCGCGCAAAGGTCTTGAACCCCTGCAGCTGCAGCGACTTCAGGTACAAGGCTATGCGGTGATAGGCATGGCTGGGCTGTCGCGCCCATCAGAAACGTATGCATGGACCACGGCGCGGGTCACGACGTGTATTAGAGCACGTCCCCGTTGCCTGTGGCAACGGCTTCCTACGCGGGGTAGACACTGACCTCGGTTGCTTTGACGGCGACCCACACCTGATCGCCGCGGTCGAGCCCGAGTTCGCGCACCGCCGCCGGTGTCACCTCGGCGACGATCGACGGTATGCCTGAGAGCCGTACGCGGACGCGGTCGCCCTCGAGGTCGAGGTCGACGGCTCGCCCTTCCCAGACATTCCGGGGCGTGCCGTCGGGGCGCGTCCGGTAGAGGGCAACGGTGCGCGGATGCACGACGGCGA
>Ga0209806_1001934_pt1 | contig 13227 bp, 14 predicted proteins | sample GraSoiAngelo_152_FD_186166 | JGI IMG/M metagenome (GOLD analysis project Ga0209806, IMG submission 186166) | Grasslands soil microbial communities from the Angelo Coastal Reserve, California, USA - 14_1009_12_30cm (SPAdes) (version 2) | ecosystem: Environmental > Terrestrial > Soil > Grasslands ... | reverse complement strand
GGCCCGATGGGCCGCGCGCGGGGGTAGCCAAGCTAGGACAACGGCGCCGGACTTAAGATCCGGTCTCGCAGGAGTCCGTGGGTTCAAAAGCCCCGCGCATCGCGCGGAGCGGGAAGTCCCATCCCCCGCACCGTCCTCATGGCGATTGCGGGAAATGTTTATGTGAGGGCAGAGGCTCGCCCGCCGAAGGAGGATGGAACGGTGACATCCCTTACGAAAGCGTTCGTCGTGGCCCTTTTGATCGGTGCGGTCGCGGTCTCCTTGGTCGCTCCCGCGGCAGTGGCCTCGCCGACGAGCCCCCGGACCGCGAAAGCCGTCCCGATCACCCTGTACGGGAGCCAGTCCAACGGGTGGGGTTTCGGCCCGAACAACATGACCCAACCGGGGCCTCCGATCGCGGTCACCACGGGCGACGTCATCACCTTCACCCTCTTCGCGGCGGACAGCCAGCAGCACAATCTGGTCATCGACCTGAACAGCAACCAAATCGAGGACACGGGTGAACCGCATTCGAACACGTTCTCGAGCCCGACGACGTCTATCACGTTCCAGTATACTGCCAATGTCACGGGGACCCTCCTCTACATCTGCGGCATCCATGGAGGGGCCTTGATGCGGGGGACCTTGACGGTGTCCGCGCCGACCGCGCCGCCGACGGACAACACGTTGTTGATCATCGCCGGCGTTGTCGTGGTCGTGGTCATCGTCGGGGCGGGCGCGGCGATGGCCATGCGTCGGAGGAAGCCGAAGCCGCCGCCGAATCCCTAGAACCAGTCGAGCCGGAGTCGTCGGAGGATCGCGTCGAGCTGGCGCAGCTCGCGCCGACTGAGCGACCACCCGGCGGCCCCGGCGTTCTCCTCGGCCTGGGAGGGCCGCTTCGCTCCCGGGATTGGGACGACGTAGGGATTGCGCCGCAGCCAAGCCAAGGCCACTTGGGCGGGCGTCTTCCTGTGTGCCTTTCCGATCGTTCGCAGCGCGCGGACGAGAGGCGACGTGGCCCGGATGTTCGCGGGCTTGAAGAGGTCTTCGTCGGACCGCACGCGGTCCTTCGGCCTCTTGCCGTTGTGATACTTGCCGCTGAGCAGGCCCTTTCCAATCGGACTCCACGCGAGGATCGCGATGCCCTCCCGGCGGCAATACGGCACGACCTCGGCCTCCACATCCCGCTGCAGCATGTTGTACCGCACCTGGTTCGAGGCGATGTCCGTCCTCGAGAGGTGGGTCCGAGCCTCGAGGAGGTCGCGGACCGCGAAGTTGCTGACGCCGATATGGCGGATCTTGCCCGCTCGATGAAGGGCCTCGAGGGCCTTCATCGTCTCGCGGAGCGGCACTTGGCTCCACGGATCGGGCCAGTGGACCTGGTAGAGGTCGATCTCCCGGACCCCGAGGCGCTTCAAGCTCGCCGCGCACGCCCGTTTCACGTCGTCGGCGTGAAGGTGCCATCCTCCGACCTTCGTCGCGATGAACACCGCGTCCCGACCGACGTCCTTGATCGCGCGGCTCATGACCGTCTCGGAGTGGCCTTCGCCGTACGCCTCGGCCGTGTCGACGAGGTTGACGCCTAGCTCAATGGACCGCTCCATCGCCTTCCGGCAGTCCGCATCGCGAACGTCGTTCCCCCAAGCCTTGCCGCCCGCCTGCCACATGCCGATTCCGATCGCGGATACCTTCGGGCCCCCGCGACCGAGCTCGATGTAGTCCATCGGATCCTCATCGACAGCACCGGGCCGGGGGCCAAAAACCTATCGAGGCTCGAGGTCGAACCATTCCGGCGGATGGTCCGGAAGCCGGAACCGGATGAACCGCTTGTTGTACTTGTCATGGTACATGTTGGAGTCCTCGATCCCGTGGCGGTACGCGGCGTCGAACGCGCGCCAATCCTTCGCCTCGATCGCGCTCGCGACCGGTCCGAACCGATTGCGGAGAAACGCCGCGATATCCTCTCGGTATTTCGGTCGGGCCACGGAGGCTGTCTGGAGGATTTTCTCCGACTCCCGCTCCATGTAGCCCGCGAGCTCCCAGTTTCCCGCCTTCGCTGCGTAGTAGAGGACCCAATAGCGACGGCTCAGCTCGTCCATCAGGCGAGCCATTCCGGGTTGCATCGCCGCGAGCTCGTCCACCGTCAGCGTGCCGTGCTTCGTCGCCGCCCGCACCCGCGAACCGGGGATGGCCTCGTCCATGTGTGCGGCAATGGCGTCACGGTCAAGGAGATTTCGGGTTCCCCGCCTTCGCCTTCTCCACCGCGTATTCGACCATCGCGTCCGCGGCATTCACGCCGATGGCGTCGAGGAGGCCGCGGAATCCCGGGGACGCATTGACTTCGAGCACGTAAGGCGTAGTCCCGCGGAAGATCATGTCGACGCCGCTGATCTCGAGGCCGACTGCCTTCGACGCGCGGACGGCGATCGACTTCGCATGATCGTCAAGTTCAATCGGGACGCCCTTCGCCCCGAGATGGATGTTCGCCCGCCATTCGTTGTGGGCGGCGATCCGTTTCATCGACCCGATGACGCGGTCCCCAACGACCAAGGCTCGGATGTCGACGCCGGGATTCGGGATGTATTCCTGGAGGCAGACGACCTCGCCGAAGAACTTCAGCGTCTCGACGATCGAAGCGGTCTCTTCGAGGCTCTTCACCCGCATCACGCCGATCCCTTGCGTCCCGGAGAGGATCTTGAGGACCGCGGGATAGCGCACGAGGTGGGCCGCCTCCATGAAGTTCGGGCGGGACGCGAGAAGGATGCTCCGCGGGATCGGGATGCCCGCCTGACGCAGCGACTGCAAGGCGAGGAACTTATTCCGGGCGGTAATCAGGCCGTCGCTCGACAGTGTCGTCGAGAGGCCCATCAGCTCGAGCTGGCGGAGGAGCATCTTCCCGAAGTCCGTCATTGATCGACCGATGCGCGGGATGATGACGTCCTGCTCGCGGAGCGAGGCGCCGGAGAAGGTCGCATCGTCCGTGCCGGCGACGACGAGGCGGACCTCGTCCGTCTTGATCAAGGTCGGTTCATGCCCGTGCTCCTCGATCGACTTGAGCAGGGCCTGCGTCGACCAGTAGCTCGGCTTCTTCGAGATCACGCCGATCTTCATCGAAGATCCCCGACCGCGGGGCCGCGGGAACGCGCGAGCGGGAGAAAAACGTGTCGAGCGAGAATCACGAGGTTAACGATATATCGACGGAGGCCATTAGGAACCGCGGAAGGGCATGGGACCAGTTCGCTCGGATACTATGCGCGAGCCGAAGGTCGAGAAGCGGCCGACGATCCCGGTGGTGGAAGAGGTCACGGTGGTCGGGCCGAAGGGCCGCGTCCATGTACTCGCCCGGGTCGACACCGGCGCGGCCCGCACGACGCTCGACACGGACCTCGCCGCCCGGGCCGGCCTGGGACCGGTCCTCGATCGAGTGCGCATCCGGGCTTCGGCCGCCTCGAAGCTGGAGGTGCGGGACGTCGTCCATGCCAAGGTCATCATCCAAGGGCGGGAATTCGACATCTCCGCAGCCGTGACGGACCGCAAGGACATGCGGTATCACATGATCGTCGGCATGGACATTCTCCGTGATGCCGGTTTTCTCGTCGATCCGTCGAAGGGGAACGGTCGCGAGAACGGGGCCGACGCGTCTCATTGAGAGCCCCGCTTCAACGAAGAATCGTCCGACCTGCTAGTTTAATCTAGGACCCGAGCTACTCGGAGGGACGGCCGCGAACGGTTGGAGCCCGGCCGGGGCACCGTGCCGTTCGCGCCGTGAGGAGGATCGAGATGCTGCAGTCCAGGGAGAAGGCGACGGCTGCTGTGGTTGTGGCCATTGCGTTCGCAGCGCTCGCGGCTCCCGCCACCCAGGTCGCAACGGCATCCACGACCACGGCGCCTTCCGCTCAGACGATCATGATCACGCTCTACGCCAGCATGGGCAATCCGAGCGGCTGGGGGCAGGGCCCTCTGAACATCACGAATCCCGGGCCGACCTTGACGGTCAACCAGGGCGACACGATCATGTTCCATCTGTTCTCCGCGGACGGGGCCACGCACATGCTCGTCATCGATCTCGATGGGAGCGGTACGCGGAGCTCAGGGGATGCGGTGTCCGAACCGTTCAACGCCTCAGGCACGTCCCTCTACTATCCGAACACGCCGGGACAGTTCACCTATTTCTGCGGAACGCATGAGCTGTCGATGCAATGGGGTACGATCGTGGTCCGAGGGACCGCACCGGTGAACGACAACGCACCGTGGCTCGCGGCAGGCGTGCTCGTCCTCTTCGTCGCCGTCGTCGGTTTCGCTGTGTACCGTTGGAGGCACGTGCCGGTTCCGAGGAAGGCCCTCCCGAAACGTCGAGGCGCTCGAAACGGACGCAACGCGAAAGGCAAAGGCGCTGCGCGAAGTCGCCAACGTTCGGGTCACTGAAATTCGCGCGGCCTCCCGACAACCTTTAAGTACGCCGCCTCCATGGCGACGCCGTGGTCCGATGATTAAGCCGCTTTCTCTCCTCAACCAGCGGATTAATTCGAACGTGATGGTTGAGCTGAAAGGCGGGCGGGGATACCGCGGAATCCTCGAAGGATTCGATCCCCACATGAACCTCGTCCTCCGCGCCGCGGAGGAGACGCAGGACAGCCAGTCCCAGCGCAAGATGGACCTCGCGATCGTCCGCGGGGACAACGTCATTTACATCTCCCCATGACGTAGGTGGCCGTCGTGACCAAGGGGACCGCGTCGCTCGGCAAAATGGGAAGGAAAAGCGTCCACATCCGGTGCCGACGCTGTGGCCAACGAGCGTACAACAAGCAGAAAGCGTACTGCGCCTCCTGCGGATTCGGACGGACCAAGAGGCTTCGAAATTTCTCCTGGGCGAAGAGGCATTGACGATGGCCCGCGACCAGGGGACGTCGGAGTTCTCCGACCTTCGTCCAAAGGAAAAATGCGGCATCATCGGATGTGCCGGCACGACGCCGATCACCTCGGACCTGTACTATGGCCTCCGCATCCTGCAGCACCGCGGACAGGAGTCGGCGGGCCTCGCGGTCTACGACGACGGCCTCAAGTCGAAACGCGGGATGGGCCTCGTGCACGAGGTCTTCACCAAGGAGGACCTCGTCGAGTTGCGCGGAAATTCCGGGATCGGTCACGTCCGCTATTCGACGACCGGTTCCAGCGTGCTCGACAACGCGCAGCCGATCGTCGCCAAGACCTCGTACGGTGAGATCGCCCTCGCGCACAACGGCGACATCGCGAACGCGAACGAGATCCGCGAGGAACTCAGCAAGAAGGGGTGGGCCTTCATGACGACCTCGGATAGCGAGGTCATCGTCCGGCTGCTCGCAAACGAGATCGTGAACACGGGGGACATCAAGCGGGCCTTGCGGGAGTTCACGAACCGCCTCGTCGGCGCGTACAGCCTCGCCCTAATGATCAACGACACCGTCTACGCGATCCGGGACCCGCTCGCGATCCGGCCGCTGTGCATCGGCGAAGGCAACGGCCGCATGATGATCGCGTCCGAGAGCGTCGTGTTCGATACGCTCCCGGGTTACAAGTTCATCCGGGATCTGAAGCCGGGCGAGATTGTCGAGCTCCGGTCCGACGGATTCGAGTCGACGCGGCTGCCCCACCCGAACCACACGGCGCATTGCATGTTCGAGTGGGTGTACTTCGCCCGTCCGGACAGCGTCCTCGATGAGCGACTCGTGTACGACGCCCGGGTGAAGATTGGCGAACAGCTCGCCCACGAGTATCCCGTCCCGGCGGATATCGTTGTCCCCGTGCCCGAATCGGGCCGCGCGCAGGCCCAAGGATATGCCCACGTCTCCGGATTGCCGGTCGTCGAGGGACTGATCAAGAATCGCTACATCGAGCGGACCTTCATCATGCCGGAGCAGGCGGACCGGGAGACCGGGGTCATGCTCAAATTGAATGCGATTCGATCCGCGGTAAAGAGCAAGCGCGTCGTCCTGATCGACGATTCGATCGTCCGCGGCACGACGATCCGAAAGATCGTCGGGATCTTGCGGCTCGCGGGAGCCCGCGAGGTCCACGTGAGGATCGGTTGCCTGCCGATTCGGTTCCCGTGCTATCTCGGGATCGACATGAAGACCCGGGACCAGTTCATCGCGAACGAGAAGACCGTCCCGGAAATCGCGGAGTTCATCGAGGCGGACAGCCTTGGCTACCTCTCGCTCCGTGGGCTGATCTCCGCCCTCAAGCACTCGCGGGACGACATCTGCCTGGGGTGCCTGACCGGGGAATATCCGGTCCCGATCCCCGGAGAAAAGATGCGCAAGGAAAAGCCGCTCGAGATGTTCTCCGACTCCGCGACCAAGCCGAGCGCTAGGAAGAAGGCAAGCTCTTCCCGCTAGGCGGCGCACGAGACAACCCTTAAGACGTGGGCGGGTCGTGCCGGCTCCTCCCGGCGTTCGGAACCCGTCGAGGGGAGCCATGGCGTACACCGTGCGGGAGTTAAGTCGGCGAACCTTCGCCGATTTCGAGATCCTCGCAGAGCAGCAAGGAAGTTGTTGGTGTATTTTCTATCAGCGCGCGAAGCCGGCGGGAAGGGGACTCTCCCCGGCCGAACAGCGGCGGATCAATCGCAGGGACAAGGCCGCGTTCGTGCGCGAAGGCCGTTCGCACGCCATCCTGGTCTACGATGGCAGGACTCCAGTGGGGTGGTGCCAATACGGGCCCGCCGACGAGCTCCCTCGGATCGATGCGGGCCGAGGGTATCACAAAGTCGGTCGTCCCACGGGAAGTGAGAGACTGTGGAGGATCACCTGCTTCTTCGTCGATCGGAAGCACCGCGGCAAAGGGATTGCGACGATCGCCCTGGAGGCGGCCCTCCGTTCGATCGAGAAACGAGGGGGCGGAATCGTCGAGGCCTTTCCGGTCGTCTCGGAGAGGATGGCGGCCGTTCCCGAATGGCGGTGGTTCGGCACGCCGAGCATGTTCCGGAAGCATGGGTTCGAACGAGTCGCGGCTCTTGGCACGAGCGGCGTCCTCATGCGAAAGCGCATCCCGCCTGGAGGAAGCCGCGCTACCGGGTCTTCCGCGGCGGAACGATCCGGAACCGCGCGTCCCGGTCGAGGTCGTTGAACGCGTTGGGGCGTTTGGCCGTTTCGAGGAGCGAGAAGTCCAGGGTTTTCGAGAGGACCCCTTCTTTGTCCTCGAGACACTCGAGCTGACCGAACGGGTTCGCGAGGCTCGATTGCCCGGGGAACAACGCATCGCGCTCCGGGCCGGTTCGGTTAACGACGACGACAAAGACGCCGTGCGCGAAGGCCGTCGCGATCGCCAGGTGATTGTACGGCTGGAGCCCGTGGATGGGGGCACGGCCCTCTTCGGCCCATGCCGTGGGCACGAGGAGCAACTCCGCCCCGTGCCGGGCCAGATGGGCCGCGAGCTCCGGGAATTGAAGATCGTAGCAGATCTCCAGGCCGATCCGATGGCCTTGGAATTCCAACAATACGGGCTCAGTCCCCGGTCGGAACATGAGCGTCTCCCGATTCCAAAGGTGGATCTTTCGATATACGGAGAGGCCGTCCGGCCCCGCGGCAAACGCGGAGTCGTAGAATGCGCCGTCATCCAATTCGGCGAATCCTCCCACGATGAGCCGGCCGGAGGCTTTGGCAATCTTCGCGATCGGCTCGAGGGCTTCGTGGCCTTCGACGAACGGAGCAACCTCGTCTCGGTCCTTGTACATGTAGCCGCAGGTCGCCAGCTCGGGGAAGACGATGACGTCGGCGGGGAGGGACTTGGCCCACTCCCTCATCCGTTCCCAGTTCGGGGCTGTCTTTTGAAACGCAGGAGTGAATTGGACGAGGCTGACTCTCACGGAGATGAGCAAGGACGGGAACTTCTTAAACCGCACGGACCCCGGTCTCGTTTGGGCCAGGATGGCGGAAGGACCTTCTCGCAAAGGGCTAATAGGTCACCTCGCATCCCACGGCGAAATCGCGGCTCGCGGGGGAGAAGGACCGGTCACGATTCGCGGCCCTCTTGGCCCGGAAGCGACATGTCGCGGGCTCGGTCCCGCGGGCCGCAGGCGACGAAAGGAGGAGGCGTCGAATGGCGGAGACGTCCGTTGGTGCGGCCGAGAGGAGCGTTTTTGCGCGGAAGACGAGCGGGCTGGTCAAGGAGCTAGGCGCGTTCGAATCCTTTTCCATCAACCTGATTTCCCTGGGCCCTGGACCCGCCTACGGGCTGTTCCTCATCGTCCTGCTGTTCGTGAGCGGCGCGAATCTGCTGCAGGCGACGCTCCTCGCGGCCCTCGCGGGAATCCCGGTCGTCCTCGCGTACACGATCATGTCGATCGAGATGCCTCGTTCGGGCGGCGAGTACGTGTACGCGTCCCGCCTCTTGCATCCGTACTTCGGGTTCGTCGGAGGCCTCTCGCGGGTCCTGAACGCGATCATCTACGCCGCGATCCTCCCCTATTGGTTCGTCATCCTATCCCTGGGGCCGGGCCTCGCCAGCTGGGGGGCCGTCGCGGGAGACAGCGGGCTCGCCAATCTCGGGGGCACCCTCACGACGAACACCACCTGGATCGTCGCCATCGGAGAGATCCTCACGATCGCCCTCATGATCCTCTGGATCGTCATGAAGCCGCGGCTCGCTTTCCGCATCTTCTCCGCGCTCCTGTTCCTTGAACTCGCGGGCCTGATCGTGGCCCTGGGCCTCCTCCTCGCCGCGGGGCACACCGGTTTCGTCAACTCCGTGAATTCGTTCATGGCATCGCAGGGCTATTCCGGCAGCTACTATGCCGACGTATCCGCCTATGGAGCCGGGAACTTCGGTCCCTACGGCACGAACTTCACGAACACGTTGGTCTTCGTCCCGCTCGTCTTCGCCTTCTACTACATGTTCACGACCGCTCCGGCCTACATCGCCGGCGAGTTCCGACGCACCTCTCGGAGCATCTCCCTCGGCATGGCCATCTCCTTTGCGCTCTCCATCGCCTTTGCCGCCGCGATCATCTACGCGTTCGAGAGCGTCGTGGGAATGGACTTCCTCAACGGTTCGGTCGCGCTCTCGACCTATTTCTTAGGGGCCCCGACCGATCCGGCCCCCCTCCCGTTCGCGTCCGGCCTCACGGCCCTCCCGAACTTCGTGGCCGGGGGGAATTCGATCCTCTTGGCCATCATGTTCCTCGGATCGATCTCGTGGTACATCCTGTGGCTCATCCTCGGGCTGTACATCTTCTCGCGGTACGCGCTGAGCTTCTCGTTGGACCGCCTCTTCCCCAGGGTGCTGGGCAACGTCACCCGGAGGACCCATCAGCCCTGGGCGGGGATCGTCGTCGTCTCGGCCATCGGGGCCATCCTCCTGCCGCTCGTGGTCCTCTACTACAACTCGGTGTACTTTCCGTTCATCTTCCTGCTGTTCTTCCTGCCGATGGTCACGGTCGCGTTGACCTCCCTGTCCCTCCTGCGGCTCGGACTCAAGAAGCGTCGTTTCTCCTACGTCGTCATCGGGGCGCTGTCCTTCGTCGTCACCCTCGTCTCGGCGTACCTGGTCTCCACGCTCCCGCTCCTGGGAGAGGCCGCCGGCTTCACCCTCTCCAACCAGACGACGAGCTACGTCACGATCGTCCTCATCTTCGTCGGGAGCGCGATCTGGTACTGGGGCGTCCGGTGGTTCCACCTCGGACGCCACGGCGTCGACATCTCGATGGCGTTCAAAGAACTGCCTCCGGACTGACGGGATCGTGGACGCGTGACCGAGCCGCTGGACGCTTCGGTCTCGCCCCGGTTCGCGCAGGTCGCCACCTTTGGGCGCCTCCCCTTGCAGCGGGACCTCGGGAATGCGGCGGCCGTGTTCCTCGGCATCCCATGGGACGACGCGACCTCGTACCGGAGCGGCGCGCGGGAAGGGCCGTCCGCAATCAGGACCGCGTCCCGGTTGGTCCGGCCGTACAACATGTTCGCCGACGTCTATCCGTTCCGCGTCCTCGACCTCGTGGACTATGGCGACATCGATCCGGTCCCCGGGTACACGGAGGACACGTTCCAGCGGATCCAGGGGGGCTTGGAGCCACTGTTCCGCGCGAGCGTCGTCCCGTTCGTGGCCGGCGGAGACCATTCGATCACCCTGCCGATTCTCCGGGCCTATCGCGCGGCGCGATCGGAGGGCGTAAGCCTCCTCCATTTCGACGCCCACTTCGACACCTGGGAATCTTACTGGGGGACGAAGCGGTACACGCACGGAACCTGGGTCAAGCGGGCGTACGAGGAGGGGCTCATCCGCAAGGGAGGCGTGTTCCAGGTGGGCATCCGGAGTTCCCTGTACTCCCGTGAAGACGTCACGGCGAACGGGGCCGTCGTCGATCGGACCTTCACCACCGAGGATGTCGACTCCGAAGGATACAAGCCCCTCATGGACCGGATCCTGCGCTCGGTGGCGGACTCACCGGTCTACGTCTCGGTGGACATCGACGTGCTGGACCCCGCCTACGCACCGGGGACCGGGACGCCGGAGTCCGGAGGGCTCACGAGCCGGGAGATGATCCACTTCGTCCGCGAACTCCATCGCGCCAACCTCGTGGGATTCGATCTGGTCGAGGTCGCACCGCAGTACGACCACACGGGCCAGGTGACGGCCCTCGCGGCCTCGAACCTGTTGTACGAAGGCATGTGCGCCTTGGCCCGTCGTCGGAAGCCGAAGGCCAAGGGCTAACGCACTTCGTCGACCGGTTCGTACCAAAGTTCCTTCGTGCCCCTCGCGCGTCGCTTCTCCCATCGCCGGGTCTTCGGACAATCCCGCAGGAACCGTTGGTATTCGACGATGCGACCTTGCACGAGATCTCGGACGTCGGGGGCGATGGCGGGACGCTTGTCGAGGGCCATTCCGACCGCCGCGAGGTTCGTCTCCGAATCGTACCACAGGCCCCAGTCGTTGCCGTAGAAACGCGCGAGGTATGCGCGATCGAGCTTGCCGAGAGGGACCGCCGCGACGAAGGAGGCGAGGTCGACGAGATCCTTGTCTGGAGGGGCATGAATCTGGACTTTCCCGAGAAAGAGGTCCTCTAGGGGGAGGGTGAGCCCGGGCAGGAGGCGGTCTCGGATCGGGATCTCGTGGTTGAACCGCAGTGTGTCGTAGAAGACGTCCACCTGGAATCGCGGGTGGTAGTAGATGTTTCGAAAGGCACCGAAGAGCGCGTTCGTCTCTCGGTCTTCGCGAAACCCGAGGTCCTTCACGAAGAGTCGGTAGACCGCCGAGGCATCCTTCTCGCGCGCCGCGAGATCGAGGTCCTTGAACGACACGCGCGGCGAAGTGGCGTCGCTGCGCCAGGCGTATAGATTCGATGCGATCGGGTCACTCCGCACCGCGAGGAAGATGCCGACACTTCCGCACACTTTGATGGCGACCCCTCGGGCATCGGCAGTTTTGAGCATCCTCTCGGTCTCGTTGAGGAATTCATCGACGGGCATGCGGACCTCCGTCATGATCCTCAACCGGTGACGAACAGATGGCTTGCGAGCTCCCCGTCGCGCAGGTCGAGGACAACCCCCTGCAGGTTCCCGCTAAAGTAGGCGCTCCCCGGATTCACGATCGGCGTTCGGCCGATGGAATCAATCCCCTTGCTCTCGTGGATGTGGCCGAAGAGCCCAAGGACGGGCTCGCGGTCCTCGACGAGACCGCGGACGGACGGCGAGCCCACGTGGTCCATGAGGACCTGTCCTCCGATCGTCTTTGGCTTCAGCTTCGGATCGAGTTGCGGCGCGAGATCGAGCGAGGTGCCTATCGGAGGCGCGTGGATGTCGAAGATCGTGCGAGCCGGATCGCCGATTTGACTCGAGGTCCGATCCAGCACCGCCCGCAGGTCGCTTTCCTCGAGATCTCGGGCGCAGTGCCATGGAGTCATGTTTGCATATCCGCAGCCGAAGATTTCGAACGGGCCCGCGCGGACGACGTTCCCCTCCGGCACGATTAGATTCGATGGCCCCTCCCTCCGGAGGAGATCCAACACGTCGTCCGTATCGTCGTTCCCGACGTTCATGACGATGGGAATCTTGCGCGGTGCGAGTCGCTCGTCGATCAACTTCAGCCAGGATCGCACGCGCTCGCGGCCGAGACGGAGCGTCAGTTCCTCCAGCTCCCTCGGCCGACCTTGCAGTTCGTCCCATCGCTCGGGCGAGACCGTGACCGAGTATCGGCCTTGGTCGGCGATCGCGCGCTGGACCCTGGGCAGCTCCGACGCGGGAAAGCGGACGAGGTTCTCGCCGTTCGGATACCAGTGATAGGAACCACCGTCGTCGAAGATGGGGACCAGGACCTTTCCGAGAATGTCCCCGCCGTACACGAGGAGATCGGGATGGTATGCGTCGACCGAATTCAGGAACTTGCGGAAGCACACCTCCGAGCCGTGCAAGTCGCTCACGAAGAACATTCGATGTGTGCCCACGCGGAAACCAAGCGCAATGGCGTGTCATATAGTTCACGGGGGCGGCCCGTGCTCCCGCAAGAGTTCATATTCCACACGAGGATACATCGGGCTCGCGGGCCGGTAGATCAGCTGGAAGATCGCTATCTTGGCATGGTAGAGGCCGTGGGTTCAAATCCCACCCGGTCCATACCCATTACGGTTCAGAACGTTTATCTCCCGGCTGGTCGATACCGCCTCTCATGCCCCGAAGAGGCGAAGGCAAGTGGCACGAACTGCTTGAGGATCCCGATATCAAGAGGTGGTACGACAACCTCGCCCGGGGCTCGCAGGCGACCGCGGACAACTATTACCGAGTCCTAGGTCGGTTCCTCGCTGCGAACGATCTGACAGCGAAGGGATTCCTCAGACTTAGGAGCACGCAAAGAGAGAACCTCGTGGCGGACCACATCTCCGCTCTTCTCAATGTGAACAAGGCGGCTTCTTACGTTGAAGTGACCAAAAAGGCCGTGTCCTCCTGGCTCGATTGGAACGGCATGAAGATGGTACGGAAGATCCGCATCCCGGGTGCAGGGAGGCGCCCGTCCCTCCGGGAAGCGCACATTCCGAGCCAAGAAGAACTCCGACAGGTTTTGAATATCGCCGACGCCCGGGCACGCACAGCGACTGCACTGATCGCTTTTAGCGGGCTCCGGCCCGAAGCTCTCGGGACATACCGCGGTGACGACGGCCTGCGACTGCGCGATTTTGTTGAGGCAAAGGTGACTCAGAACCAGTTGATCTGCAAGCCCGTACCGACGAAGATTGAGGTCCCTGAGCGACTCAGCAAGACCGGCCGGGCCTATTTCACTTTTCTG
>Ga0209806_1001927_pt1 | contig 13252 bp, 14 predicted proteins | sample GraSoiAngelo_152_FD_186166 | JGI IMG/M metagenome (GOLD analysis project Ga0209806, IMG submission 186166) | Grasslands soil microbial communities from the Angelo Coastal Reserve, California, USA - 14_1009_12_30cm (SPAdes) (version 2) | ecosystem: Environmental > Terrestrial > Soil > Grasslands ... | reverse complement strand
TTCTCGCGCCGCCACCGAGGCCAGTTGTTGGCGTAAAAGCCGCTCTCGCCGAGGTAGCCGGGCCGCGTGTATTTATTGATCAGCTCGGGGCGCTTACGGAAGTAGGGCACGTACTCCGAAAAGTGGCCGCTCGACTCGGTGACGAACGCGCCGAGGTGCTGCATGACCTCAAAGCGGACAGGGTCCTTCTCATAGATATCCGGATCACGAGCGCGCTCCCGCAGGAGTGGGTACAGGTCGACACCTTCACGCTCGAGCTTGGTGAACCAGGCGTTGTGGTTGATGCCCGCGCAATCCCAATCCATCTCGGCGTACGGGATGCCGAGGTACCCCGCCAGCTGTCGCGATGTCCCCTGGACGCTGTGGCAGAGTCCGACGACGGAAAGCTCGGTGCTGCGCAGGGCCGCAAGCGTCAGGATCGACATCGGGTTGGTGTAGTTCAAAACGACCGCACCCGGCGCGACCCGCTGCACGTCGCTGACTATTTCGAGCCACGCTGGCCCGGTCCGGAGGGCCTTGAAGATCCCACCAGGGCCGATAGTGTCGCCGATGCACTGGTCGATGCCGTATCGCAGTGGGATGTCGTAATCGAAGCGAACGTTCCTCAGCCCGGCGACCTCGATCGAGTTGATGACGTAGTCGGTGCCCTTCAGCACGTCGAGCCGATCGACTGATGCTTCGACGGTCCAGCGTTTTCCGGAGAGCTCGACCAGGCGCTCGGCGATTCGCTTGGCGAGGTCGAGCCTCGCGGCATCGATGTCGACCAGGGCGAACACGCCGTCGTCGAGGCCTTCGACGGCCAGGATGTCAGTCATCAACTGTCGAGCAAATACAGCGCTTCCCGCGCCGACGAACGTCACCTTGGGCATGGCCCAATTGGAACATGTCAGAGCGGCGCGAATCGCGCCCGCCGTCTAGGCGACGCGCACCAGGGCATCGCCGACGACCTGTGCAAGCGTGTCCACGAATTCGGGGCGCGCGTTGAAGGAAGTCGTCCGCCTGATCCGGATGTGCTTCTCGCGCGCAAAAGCCTGGGCTTCCACGTCGAGGTCATAGAGGATCTCGAGGTGATCGGCGACGAAGCCGATCGGACAGACGAGCACATCTTTCGCGCCCGACCGCTCAACCGCGTCGAGCAGGTCCGGGCCAAGCCACGGCTCTCCGGTGTGGCTGGCGGATTGGAAAGCGAACTCCCATTCCGGCAGCTCCATGCCTGATGCGACCAGGCGGCAGCTCTCGAGCAGCTGGTCGCGATAGGGATCGCCTTCCTCGAGGATTCGCGCCGGAAGGCTGTGCGCGGTGAAGAAGAGTCGATCCGGACGCGATGCCGCAAGTGCCTCTCGCAGCAGGGCCTGCGCGGCGCCGATGAACGCGGGATGGTCATGGAAGCCTGGCACGAAGACGAGCTCGCCGTCCCATGCCTCCCGCAGCGAGCGCTGGTAGCTCCCGAGGCTCATGCGCGCGTAGTGCGGCGCGAGAGGCAGTCCGACCAGCCGTTCGACGCCATTGCGACGCGCCTCGGCCGCGCCGTCGGCGATGAAGGGCGACGCATGCTTCATGCCGACGAATGCGGGCAACCCAGCTCGCTCAGAAAGAGCCGCCGCCTGGGCTCGCGTGATCTCCGTGAGCGGGGATCCGTGGATCGCCCGGTAGCGCTGAGTCAGCTCTTCGAGGGCTTCGGGCGAAGGGGGCCGGCCGCCCCGGATATGCGTGAAGTAGGCGGCGATGTCCGCTTCTGTGGGCGGGCTGCCATACGCCATGCAGAGGATCCCGGTCGAGGGCTCACGCGACATGGGCCGGCACCCAGGAATGAACAGTCTCGACGAGCAGCTGGAGATTGGCGACGGTCGTGTCAGGAAGGACACCGTGTCCGAGGTTGAAGATGTGACCCGCGCGCCCGCCCGCGCGCCGCAGCACGTCACGTGCGCGATCGCGGACGAGATCGGCCGGACCGAGCAGCACCGCGGGGTCGAGGTTGCCCTGGATTGCCCGGGTGTGGCCGACTCGCCGCCAGCCCTCGTCCAGCGGCACCCTCCAATCCAGGGAGACGACGTCGGGACCGGATTGCGCGATCGGCTCGAGCAATCCCGCGGTGTCGGTGCCGAAGTGGATCCGAGGCACACCCAGCGGAGCGAGCGCCTCGAAGATGGCGCGCGTGTGCTTCACGACGCGCGCCTCGTAGTCCTCCGGCGCCAGCGCTCCGACCCAGGAGTCGAAAACCTGCACCGCCTGAACGCCGGCCGCCACCTGCGCTTGCAGATACCCGGCCATCGTCCTCGCCAGCTTGTCGAGCAGGAGCTCGAAGGCCTGTGGCTCGGTGAACATGAATGCCTTGACCCTGGCGAAGTCTCGCGACGGGCGTCCTTCGATCAGGTAGCTGGCCAGCGTGAACGGGGCGCCGGAAAAACCGATGACAGGTACGGGAGACTCGGCCACGACCTGCCTGACCGCCGCGATGACCTGTGGTGCAGCCTCCTCCCCATCCGGCACGCCCAAACGTTCCACGTCCGCGGGGGTGGCGATGGGGTGGGCGATCACCGGACCGACGTTCTCCACAAGCTGGAAATCGACCCCCATTCCCTGGAGCGGCAGCATGATGTCGGCGAACATCACCGCGGCGTCGACGCCCAACCGCCGCACCGGCTGGAGCGTGACCTCGGCGCAGAGCTCAGGTTGGGCGACGATGTCAGCCAGCGTCCAGCGCTCGCGCAGCTTGCGGTACTCGGGCAGCGAGCGGCCCGCCTGGCGCATCAGCCAGATTGGCGTCACATCGACTGGTTTGCGGCGCGCCGCGCTGAGAAAGCGGCTCATCCCCGAGCGGCCTCGAGCGTGGCATCGATCACCGAGCTGTCGTGCCCGGCGGATACGAACCACGCCTCGAATTGCGAAGGCGGCAGAACCACGCCCGCGTCCAGCATCGAATGGAAGAAGCGCGCGAAGCCTCTCGTGTCCGACGCCTTCGCTTCCCTGAAATTCCGAGGCTGCTGTTCGCGGAAGAACAGGGTCAGGAGCGACCCGACCCGCGCAACGCACGCACCGTCCACCTGAAGGCCCGCCTCCAGCCGTGCTGACTCCTTTTCGATCTTTGCATAGGCATCTGGAGTCAGCTGCGTCAGGGTCGCCTCGCCTGCCGCCATCACCACCGGATGGCCCGACAGCGTGCCCGCCTGGTACACGGGGCCCGACGGGGCGACCAGGTCCATGAGCTCGGCTCGTCCGCCATACGCACCCACCGGCAGCCCTCCGCCGATGATCTTGCCCAGGACCGTGAGGTCCGGCCGCACGCCGTAGAGCTCCTGCGCACCTCCTGGCGCAACCCGAAAACCCGTGATCACCTCGTCGAAGATCAGCAGCGCGCCGGCTCGCGTACTCAGCTCGCGCAGCCCGGCGAGAAACCCGGACAGCGGAGCCACCACCCCCATGTTGGCCGCGACCGGCTCGACGATGACGGCGGCAACCTGGCCCGGATGCGCTTGGAGCAGCGCCTCGACCGAGACCAGGTCGTTGTAGGTCGCGACCAGCGTTTGCGCCGCCACCGACTGCGTCACGCCGGCGCTGTCTGGGATCGAGAGCGTGGCCGCGCCCGAACCGGCCGCCACCAGGAGCGAGTCGGCATGGCCGTGGTATCCGCCCTCGAACTTCACGATCAGATCACGGCCTGTTGCTGCCCGGGCGACACGCAACGCGCTCATCGCGGCCTCGGTTCCGCTGTTGACGAACCTGACCCGCTCGACCGAAGGCATCCGCATGCGAATCATCTCGGCGAGACGTACCTCGCCGGGGCTGGTGACGCCAAACGGGCCGCCAAGAGCGGCCGCGGTCGCGATCGCTTCCGCGACTGCACCGTGGCCGAGCAGCAGCGGGCCGAACGCGCCGACGTAGTCGATGTAGCGCCGGCCCGCCTCGTCCCAGACGAACGCCCCGTTGCCGCGCACCAGGAGAGGCGGCTCGCCGCCGACCGCCTGGTAGGCCCGGACCGGGCTGTTGACCCCGCCGGGAAACAGTCCGGCGGCGCGCTCGCGCCAGTCGAGGCTTGCGGCGACCGTCACTCGGCGCCCAGGAGCCGGGTGATCTCGTCGACCGGCCGGTGGATGCCGGTGAGGATGGGCGTGTCGCGAATCGTCGAGCGCCGGCTCTCCGTGCCCCGCAGCTCGCGCACCAGCTCGCCGAACGCCGGCAGGTCATCCGTTTCGTAGGCGACGAGGAAATCCATGTCATCGACGCCGAACGAGTAGGCCAGGAGCTGACGTACCTGTTGATAGCGGTGCCCGACCTTCATATGCTCGTTCATCACCTTCTGACGCTCTTCTTGCGTCAGCAAGTACCAATCGGTGCTCTTGGTGAAGGGATAGACGATCAGGTAGGGCGATCGCTCGCCGCTGAACAGCGATTGCTCCTGAGTAGTAGGGCGCTTGACGTACTGCGACGGCCTGATGATCCCCAGCATGCTGTGACGCGCCGTCATCCATGCGCCCATGCCCGACCGCAGCGCACGAGCGCACTTTTGCTCGAGCGCGCCCAGCGATGGAGCGAGGCTCCAGAGCAGCATGTCCACGCCGGCTTTGAGCCCGATCATCGAGTAGGTGAAGGTGGTGACCTCCGATTCGGCTTTCACGGCGGCGCAGAATTCCTCCGCCGAGCGACAGCGCTCATCGCGACCCTGGCGCCGCCACGCGCTGTCCAGCCCCAGGGCTAGCGCGTGCACATAAAGGGATTCGGTCATCGGGCTTCGCGCAGCCAACTTGCGGCGTCCGCGGCGAAGTAGGTGATGACGATCCCTGCGCCAGCTCGAACGATCGCGGTGAGCGACTCGAGCACGGCGCCACGCCGGTTCACCCATCCGCGCTCGGCGGCGGCCTCGATCATGGCGGCCTCGCCGCTGACCTGATACGCGGCGAGAGGCAGATCAAAACGGTCGCGCGCGCGCGCGAGGAGGTCGAGGGAGGTGATCGCGGGCTTGACCATCAGGATGTCAGCGCCTTCGGCGGCGTCGAGCTCCATCTCGCGCAGCGCCTCGTGTGCGTTGGCGGAATCCATCTGGTACGACTTGCGATCGCCGAAGCTCGGCGTGGATCCCGCCGCCTCGCGAAAGGGTCCGTACAGGCTCGAAGCCTGCTTGGACGAGTAGGCGAGGATCGCGGTGTCGACCAGACCCGCGCCGTCGAGCCCGGAACGCAGCGCCGCGACCTGGCCGTCCATCATCGCGCTGGGCCCTACGAGGTCGGCGCCGGCCTCGGCGTACACGATGGCGGCGGCCGCCAATCGCGACAGCGAGCGGTCGTTGTCGACTTTCTCTCCATCGAGAACTCCGCAGTGGCCGTGAGACGTGTACTCGCACAGGCACACGTCAGCCACCAGCGCGAGGGGCAGTCCTTCACGACGCAGCCCGCGCAGCGTCTCCGCCACCGGGCCGCGTGGATCGTCGGCGCCCGATCCCTCCGCATCTTTGGATTCGGGGATGCCGAACAGCAGGACACCGCCGATGCCGAGGTCGGCCAGGCGAGACGCCTCGCGCAGCGCGAGGTCGGGCGTCAGCCGGAAGTGCCCCTGCAGAGACGCGATCTCATGGCGGTGGTCGTGTCCGTTGATCACGAACAGCGGAGCGATCAGCTGCGATGGGTCGACACGGGTTTCTCGGACGAGCGCGCGCAGCGCGGGGTTTGTTCTCAGGCGCCGGGGTCGCTCGGCCCCGGGCGTGATGACCGCTGTTTTGGAAATCAGCTCACGCATCTCTGCTCACCTCGATTGGAATCGCTCGCACCACCGCATCCGCCAGCTGCCCGACGCTGGGCTCGGCGGCTTCGGCAACCACCGTGAATCCCAGGTCGCGGGCGACGGCGGTGGTGCGCGGTCCGATGGTGATCGCCGGCAGGCCGGTCGGGCCGCCAAGCTTGACGAATCCGCGCACGGCCGAGCCGGAGGCGAACACGACCGCAGCGACACCTGGCGGTCTCAGTGCCTGCTGCAGCTCTTCGGCCGACCCATCCGGACCTTCGACCGTCTCGTACACGGTGATCTCATCGACTCTTGCGCCGCGCTTCTGGAGCAGCGCCGGCAGCCCGGCGTCGGCCAGGGAAGCCCGGACGACCAGCACGCGGGCGCCGGCAGGATCGGGCAGCGCCTCGCCGAGGGAAGCTCCATTGGCCACGGCCGGAACGACGTCAGCCCTGGCGCCCCTCGCGCGCAGAGCTCTTGCCGTCGACTCGCCCACGGCTGCCCAGCGGGGACCGGATGGTATTGCGGGCAGCGCCGCCACACCCGTGGCGCTGGTGACGACGATCCAGTCGAACAGGCTCAGGTCGGGCCATCTCACCGCAATCGGCCGCGTGCCCACGGTGGGCACCGCGCTGACGCGGTAGCCGCGGGATTCCAGCTCAGCCACCAGCGGGTCGCCGCCGCCTGCAGGTCGCGTCACGAGGATGACGGTCATCGAAGCATCACCGCGCCGGCAAGCCTGCGCCCAGCAGCTTCCGCCATCGCCATCGCTTCCGAGCGGTTGCCGTTAACCGACTCGACCCGGAGGTCCGTGCCATCGCTGTTGACGCCGCCGACGAGCATCGTGAAGTGATCCCCCTCGACCGACGCCAAGGCACCGACCGGCGCGCGGCAGGTGCCGCCGGTTGCAGAAAGGACACGACGCTCGGCGTCGACGGCGGCCCTGATGTTGGGGAGGTCGTGGGCGGCGAGCATCCCGATCAGGGTCGCGTCGGACCGCCGCGCCTGGATCGCGAGCGCGCCTTGCGCCGGCGCCGGCATGACGAGAGTTGGATCGAGACGCTGGTCGATGCGCTTCCCGCGATCAAGGCGGTCGAGGCCCGCGCAGGCGATGACAAGCGAGTCGACCTCGCCCGCGTCGAGGCGCCGCAATCGCGTGTCGACATTGCCGTGCAGCGGCACGATGCGCAGGTCGGGACGCGCGGCACGGACGAAGCCCGCGCGACGCGGACTGTCGGTGCCTACCGAGGCGTGGGGCGGGAGAGTGGCGATCGACCCGGACCCCGATCTCGTGACCAGCGCGTCACGGGGATCGGCGCGGTCCGGGTACGCGGCGATGACAAGGTCAGCGTCCTCTTCCAGCGGAACGTCCTTCGCGCTGTGCACCGCGACATCGATCTCACCGCGCGTGAGCGCGCTCGAGATGGCGGCGACGAAGATGCCTTCGCCGGGCTCGGTGTCGATTGGACGAACGTCGCCCTCGGTGACGATTCGCACGAGCTCTACGTCGTGTCCCACCGCGCGAAGGCGCTCTGCAAACCACTCGCTCTGGGCCAGCGCCAGCGTCGATCCCCGCGTGCCGAGCCGGATCTTCACGACGCGCGCTCCGCCCACGCGAGGTACTCGGCCGTCCTGGCGGCAACGAGCCGCTCCGCGTCCTCTATATATGCGCCCGGCAGCGGTTCGCTCCGGCGGTAGAGATCGTCGATGCCCAGAAAGGTCCCGTTCATGCGCCGGCGTATCGCGTCGGGAACCGCCTGCGGCGCCGAAATGTCCGCGATCGGAGGAAGCTCGGAGCCGGCCATCACCTCGAGCTCGGTCCACCGACCGCCGAGGGCGACCGCCACACCGGCGGCTCGGCTGGTCAACTCCGCTCCCGTGCGCAGGTCGACACCGCGGCCCGAGTACAGGCCCGCAAGCCGTGTCGCCCTGTTGGCATCGCGGCTGGCGATGACGACCTGCGCACCAGCGGCCGCCGCCGAATGCGCGAGCGCGGTGCCCATGCGTCCGGCTCCCGCGATCACGACCAACCGGCCCGACACGTCCGCGCTCCGCTGCAGCCACGCCACCGCGCTCTGTGCGAGGTTGCCGCTCGATTCGGTTCTTCCGGACCGGGCTTTGCGTCCGGTTGCGATAGCTGTCTCAAAGAGTCGGTGCAGGCGCCCGTCCAAAACTTGCTTCGAGCGAGCGGCACGCAACGCTTCGCGGACCTGGTGCAGCACCTCATCCTCGCCAACGATCACGCTTTCGAGTCCGCAAGCGACTCGCAACAGATGCACGATCGCCTGGTCGCCTGCCAGAACGGGAAGTGCTCGCAGCGCCGGCATCGCACCGAATCCGTACAGCTCTGCGCGGTGGCATGTCAGCAGGGCCATTCCGCGACCTCCCGCTGCGAGCCACTCTTCGAACTCGCGGGCGACCTCGGCGCGGGCGGCGGCGTCGAGGTTGACTGCCGAAGCCGTGAGCGCCCAGGGTTGGATCACGACTGAACTCCCCGGGAACGGTGCCCCAGCATCAGCGCGATCAGCATCCTATCGAGCGCCGATTCCGCGTCCACCAGAAGTGCGGTCGCTTCGCGAGTGTCCAGCCGCCGCCGGCGGGCGAGCTCAGCAAGCTCATTGATGAAAGGTTTGCGAAAACGAAGGAAGCCCTCGACCGTGTCGCTGAGAGATGCGCCGAGGCGGGCCGCCGCGGCGCCATATTCGCTGGCGTGCCGTTCGGCGGCTGTGATCGGAGCCGGCCCCTGCCCGCGCTCAGCATCGAGCTGCGTGAGCAGGTCGCCGACGAGCTGCATACCGCGCTCGCGGAAGCCGGTGCGTTCGGCGTCAGACAGGCCGTCCAGCCATCCGGTAGGTTCGTTGGGGTTCGCGAGCGGCCGCGCGCGGCGATAGGCGCGAGCCATTCGCTCGGACGATGCCCCGAGCGTTGCAAGCGCGGGCCGTCGCGCCCGGTCGGTTGGGACGAGGCCCTGGACGGCGCTGACCGGGAAGCGGCGATGGCCGCCCGGGGTGGTGAAGGAAGGAATCTGGCCGCGATCCGCCCACCTGCGTAGGGTGTTCGGCGTGACCCCGAGGCGACGGCTCGCCTGTCCGAGGGTCAGCCACCGACTGGGGTCGCGTGGTCTGGCGGCACCCCTATCGTTTCTCACCAAAACTAATTAAATCTACCATCGCCTGAATCTCTGCCGGATGGCCCAGGAGCGTGGGTCAGAGCGTGGGACTTTCCTCGATCAGATCGAGCTGGACGAAGCCACCGTCGAAGCGACGCTCCCCAATCGTCCAGGCGACCTGCTTTTTGAAGATCGGACCTGCAAACGCATACGAGTGATACTCGCCGTTTTCGCCGCAGGCATCGACGCCGGTCGTGGCGATGTCGGCCGCGAATCGCTCGTCTATGACGCGACCGAGCCAGGCTGCGTCGAGCTTTGCCAGGTCGACGCAGGTGATCACCGCTCGGCCGCCGGTCGCGACGTATTCCCGGAGCAGGAGATGAGGCCGCTCGCCCCAGATCGGCTCTACATGCTCCAACCCGGCCGAGGTGACCCGGTCTTCATACCAGGCCCGAACATCAGCCAGGTGAATATCTCCGAAAACAACGCCAGAGAATCCCGCATCGCGGAGCGCCGACAGCTCCTCGTTGAGCTTTCCTTCCATCTCTTCCCACGTGGTCGGGATTGAGCGCAGGGCGATTCCAATCGCCGCCGCCTGCGCCTCAAGCATCTCGACCCGGGTGGCATGGAATCGCACGCGGCACGTGGCGGAGTCATAAAAGGTGATGAGCCGCGAGACGTCAAGATCAGCTCGCCTGGCCCGGTCCAGGGCCAGGGCGCTGTCCTTGCCGCCCGACCACATCAACGCATAAGGGCGCCTCATACGCTGAGAGTAATTTTGTCGCGGAGGTGACTCCAGCTCAACCACCGCCATGAGACCCTGTGGTCCTGGTGTCCGAAGAGGCGATCGTCATCCTCGGGTCGGGAATGTCAGGGGGCGTCGCGGCCAAAACTTTCCGCCAGGAGGGTTATGACGGCCCACTCATCCTGATCGGCCATGAGCCCACGCCTCCCTTTGGCCGGCCGCCGCTCTCCAAGACGTACCTGCGCGGCGAAGAGACGCTGGCGGGCTGGCTCGTCAACCCCGAGGATTGGTACGAGGACAACCGTGTCGACCGCGTCGCCGGCACCGCCACCGGGATCGACATTCACACCCGGCAGGTCCACCTCGACGCCGCGAAGCCCGTTTCGTACGGCAAGCTCCTTATCACGACAGGCGGCCACAACCGGCGACTCGATGTGCGTGGCGCCGAGCTCCCGGGCATCTTTCAGCTCCGCACAGTGGCCGACTGCGATGCGATCAAGCACGCGGTCCACCCCGGCGCCCGCGCGCTTGTCGTTGGCATGGGGTTCATCGGTTCCGAGGTCGCCGCGTCACTCACTCAGCTCGGTGCGCGGGTGAGCGCTGTCCTCCCTGGCGTGGCTCCGCTCGAATCCGTGCTCGGCCCCGAGATCGGCGAGGTGATGGGCGCGATCCATCGGGACGCGGGCGTGGAGCTCGTGACCGGCGATCAGGTCGTGCGGTTCGAAGGCGCGAATCGGGTCGAAAAGGCAACCACCCGTGCAGGACGCGACCTGGAATGCGACCTCGCGGTCGTTGCGGTGGGCATTGAACCGGACGTGAAGATCTTCGAGGGAACCGGACTTGCCATTGACAACGGCCTCCTCGTCGATGCGATGTGCCGGACCAACGTGCCCGGAATATTCGCGGCGGGCGACGTGGCCAACCATCTTCATCCGCTGTTCGGCCGCATTCGAGTCGAGCACTACAACAACGCCGAGAAGCAAGGCGCCGCGGCGGCCAGGTCGATGCTGGGCTCAGATGCCCATTTCGGTTACGTGCACACCTTCTGGTCGGACCAGTACGAGCACAAGATCGAGTACGCCGGCCACGTCCGCAAATGGGATCAATTCATCGTGCGCGGATCGGCCAAAGACCGAAAGCTTTTGGGTTTCTACCTCGTGGACGGCGTGTTGCGGGCGGCGGTGGGTCTCAATCGAGGCGGGGATCCAGAGCTGGATGAACAAGGTGAGATGGCGGCGGCCTCGCGATTGATCGCGAGACGGGCGCTGCCGGACCCGCACATCCTTGGGGACGAGGACCGGGATCTAGACGTTCTGTGAGAAGAGGCCGGTGTAACCCCGTTGGTTAGCTACTTGTCATGAAGGAGTGCAACCGCTGACATGACAGTTCAGTTCGAAAGGGCGTACCTGATTGCGCTGCTCGGCCTCGCCGTTGGCGCGGCCGTTGGACTCATCGCTGCCGCTGCGTACAGTCGGGCGCGGCTCGGGCGATGGGACGCCCGAGTCACCATCCCGCTGCTGCTGGCAGCGGCCGGGGCGCATCTGGTGCTGATTCCAGTTGTCGAATCACGCCGCCAACTGCTTTTCGGCCTGTATTTCGCAGCGCTGATCGGGACCGTCATCTTTGCGATGGTCGGCCTGTCGATCTGGAGGCTGGGCGCCGTCTTGCTGCCCTTCGGTTCTGTCCTGGCGTACTTCTACTTCGCGTTTCAGGTGCACCAGGCTGACTATGTCGGCCTCACGGTGAAGGTGGTCGAGGTCGCGGCGATCGCAGCCGCCCTCGTTCCGATCACCAGGCGCGGCCGCGACCACGTCAAACAGCCGGTCGTCGAGTAGGGCCTTTCCTACATCGGGGTCAAGCCGGGCGTGGCCGCATGCCATGTCCCGCCGAAGGCGTTGATCCCCTCGCCCTTCGAATCGCCCTGCGCTTTGTCGTTGGCAAACTGGTACAGCAGGTGACCGTTGTACGCGACCTGGTTTCCGTTGGCGTTCTGGACGGCGGTCAGCGAGCCCGTCACGCCGGATGGAAGAGCGAGCTGGCCGGTGGACAGCAGGGCCGGCCAGTGGGTCAAGCACGTCGCGGTGCACTTGGGAGCCGTCGTGGTGTCCGAGGTGAGGTAGTAGAGGGTCAATCCAGCCGGTGTGGTCAGCACCTGCTGGGAGGTTCCGGCGACGGTCACCGTCGCAACGATGACGGCAGGTGACACGGCGGGTGTCGGAGACGATGCAGCTGTGGGTGAGCCGGAAGTTCCACACGCGGTAATGAGCAACCCCAACGCTGACGCCAGTCGGGCTATCGATCGTCGGTTCACCAAATAACCTCCTGGGGAACACGCTCCGCCGCGGGTTACGAGGTATACCCCTCCCTGTTACCCAACCTCAGCGGATGCCCCAGGCAGGACGGCTAATCGGGGGGCGGCGGCGACTCTTGCAGCCAATACGTCTCGCCGGCCGCTACAGCCAGATGTGCCATCGGACCGTTGCCACCCGCGCCATGCCAGTGCTCCTCGCCGGGATCTGCGGTGACGATGTCCCCGGGCCGGATCCGCTGCGGGGATTGCCCGCGGGACTGGACCCAACCCTCGCCTTCCACAACGTGCAGCAGCTGGCCCCCCGCGTGCGAGTGCCAGTGGTTGCGCGTTCCGGCCTCAAACCGAACCATCGCCGCAAACATCTCCGATGTCTTCGGTGAGGCCTGGATCAGACCGTGCAAACCAGCTGTGCCCGTGAAGTGCTGCCTATCTGCCGGCGTGAGACTCTTCATCGCCTCTGAGCGTGTCGTGATCTTCATGCCACCCTCCAGTTTGAACATCCGTGGCAACTCCGGCCCATGCCGCACGTCCACGCGTGCGCCTTTGAAGGATGCCACGCCGCTCAGTCAGCGTCAGCGCAGGAAGATGCCGGACAGGACCGCGTTGGGGCCGGCGACTCTAGTCACGGTGATGGTCACCGAGCCGCCCGTCACGACGTTGATCGGGACGTTGACCCAGGCGCCCTGCGCGAAGTCGGTGCTGATGTTGGCGCTCCGCACACCGGAGCCGTCGTTGACGCTGATGCTCTCCCGCCGGCCGGCGCCCTCCCAGTCCAGGACATAGAGGTGGAGCGCGCCGCTGTAGGCGGCGGGGAAGCTGAGGTGGAGGCGGATCTGGTTGGGGTCGTAGATGGTGGCGGCCAGGCGGGTCGTGGTGTCCGGGCTCTCCAGGGCCTGCACCGCATTGGTCGAGCTGACCCACTGGAATCGCGTCCCCTGGTCTGTGACCAGGCTGCACCTGGGCAGCGAGGCCAGGTCGCCGCTCCCGGTCCAGCCCAGCAGGTCATAGCCGTCCGCTCCGTAGGTGCCGACCCAGCTGCCCTGCGGCGCCTGGCTGTAGGTGAGCGCGCCGGGTGTGGTGGCCGAAGCCACGTTGGAGGGCGCCGAGTCGCCCACGCTGTTGCTCGCCAGGACGCGGTAGAAGTAGGTCGTCGAGGCGCCGAGACCGGAGTCGGTGAAGGCGGTGCTCGTGCTGGTCCCGACCTGGGTCCAGCCCGTGCTGCCGTCGGCTGAACGCTGGACCTTGTAGGAAGCCGCTCCGCTCGAGGCGGTCCAGCCCAGGCTGATGTCGGTTGCGTCGAGAGGGCTGGCGGTGAGGCCGGTCGGTGCAGCCGGTGGCGGTGGCGCACCGCCGAGTAGCACCCCGGAGAGAA
>Ga0209806_1001925_pt1 | contig 13258 bp, 10 predicted proteins | sample GraSoiAngelo_152_FD_186166 | JGI IMG/M metagenome (GOLD analysis project Ga0209806, IMG submission 186166) | Grasslands soil microbial communities from the Angelo Coastal Reserve, California, USA - 14_1009_12_30cm (SPAdes) (version 2) | ecosystem: Environmental > Terrestrial > Soil > Grasslands ... | reverse complement strand
AGCCAGATTGACGCCGCACCGGTGGGGTGCTACGTTCCGCGCCGGTATATCGGTCGCATATCGCCACTTGTTCAAGGGATGGGGTCAATGGCGGTCGCCGAGCCGGTCGCGATTCGGTCGCAAAGCGAGGAGGCATATCAGCGCATCCTCGAACGCATCGTCAGCCTGGAGATGGCGCCCGGCTCGGTGGTCAACGAGGCGCGGCTGCGCGAGGAGCTCAAGATCGGGCGGACGCCGATCCGGGAGGCCCTCCAGCGGCTGGCCCGGGAAAACCTGGTGCGTTCCATCCCCCACCGCGGCACCTTCGTCACGGACGTCAACATCACCGACCTCGCGCGGATCACCGAGGTGCGGGTCGTGCTCGAATCTCACGCGGCGCGGCTTGCGGCCGAGAAGCTCAGCGCCGCGGATCGGGACGCGATCAAAGAGCTCCTGGAGCTGGTCCGGCGGGGGTACGTCACCGGTCAGCACGACCTCATGCATCTCGACCAGCGGATTCACCGCACCGTCTACCGGGCGGCGCGCAACCCGTTCCTCGAGGCGACACTGGAACGCTACTTCAACCTCAGCCTGCGCCTGTGGTACCTGGTGCTCGACCGCGAGGTGCGGCTCCGCGAGGCCGTGGGCGAGCACAGCGAGCTTCTCCAGGCGGTACTTGCCGGGGATGGAGACCGTGCCGAGGACATCATGCGGCGCCACATAACCGGGTTCGAACACGAGATCCGCAAGGTGCTCGTGGAGAGGTAAATGCCGAAAGTCTTCTTCGCCACCGACCTGCATGGCTCTGAAGTCTGTTGGAAGAAATTCCTGAACGCGGCCAAGTTCTACGACGCCGACGTGCTGATCTGCGGCGGCGATATGACCGGCAAAGCGATAGTGCCCATCGTCTCGGAGAACGGCCACTACACCGTCGCTCTCGGAGGAGAGCGCGAGGCGGTGACGGCCGACCAGGTCGGAGAGGTCGAGGCCAACATTCGGCGCAAGGGGTACTACCCCCTACGCATGAGCGTCGAGCGGCTGCATGAGCTGGACCAGGACCCGGCCAAACGCGCCGAGTGCTTTCAGGAGGTGATGCTCGAAGGCGTCGACCGCTGGATGAAGATGGCCGCCGAAAAGCTTCGCGGTTCAGGCATCCGGTGCTTTGTGTGCCCGGGCAATGACGACGAGATGGAGGTGGACGACGTCGTCCGGCGGTCAGAGCTGGTCGAGCTTGGCGAGGGCCGAATCGTGGACGTTGACGGTTTCTCGATGATCTCGACCGGCTGGTCCAACCCGACGCCCTGGAAGACGCACCGGGAAGACTCGGAGGAGGAGCTCGGCAAGCGCATCGAGTCGATGGCCTCACAGGTCTCCGATTCTTCGCATGCGATCTTCAACCTGCACTGCCCGCCATTTCGGTCTGGCCTGGACGAGGCGCCCGCCATCGACGCCGATCTCAAGCTGATGCACGGCGGCCGGGCGCTGCGGCCAGTCGGCTCGACGGCCGTGCGCGAGGCTATCGAGCGGCATCAGCCGCTGCTTTCCCTGCACGGCCACATCCACGAGAGCAAGGGTGCGGTGAAGATCGGCAAGACGCTCTCGATCAACCCGGGAAGCGCCTACGAGGAAGGGATGCTCATGGGGGCGATCATCCAGCTCGACCCCAAGAAAGGGATCAAGAGCTACCAGCTGGTCAACGGATGAAGAGGTAAGGAGGAAGCACATGGCTGACACGACGATGGGGACCGCGACGGGGACGAGGCCCGCGCTGTTCCTGCGCAACGCGACCGGGCTGGTCAAGGCCTGGTCGACGTTCGATGCCTTCATCTACTCGTTCTGGTCGATCAACCTGATCACGCTCGGCCTTTACGGAATGTCTTACGTCTATTGGGTGCCCGACGGACAGCTGCTCGCCGCGATCGTCATCTTTGGGGTGCTCACGACGTTCCTCGTGATCACCTACGCGATGCTGGTGAGCGTCATGCCCCGAACGGGCGGTGACTACGCCTGGCAGAGCCGGGTGCTGGGCGGCGGGCTCGGGTTCGTCCTCTCGATCACCGGCTGGTGGTTCACCCTGTTCCTCTGGGCGCCCATCTACGCCAACATCCTGAACGTCCAGTTCTTCCTTCCCCTTGCTTACACGCTCAAATGGGCGGGTGTCTCCACGTTCTTCACGAGCCAAACCGGCCTCTTCGTCAGCTGCCTGATCGTGCTCGCGTTCGTAAGCATCGTGGTCACGCTGGGCATGGAGACCTATGCACGGATCCAGAAGATCTGCTTCTGGATCGGCCTTGTCGGACTGGTGGTCGTTTGTGGCCTATTGCTCTTCGCAAGCCAGAGCGATTTCCAGAACGCGTTCAATCGCGAGGCCGCTTCACTGTTCGGCGCCAGCGGAAACGCCTACCAATCGACGATCGACCTCGGCACCAAAGCTGGCTACACGCAGCACAACTTCGGCGCCTTCAGCCTCGGCCCGGTCTTCCTGCTGATGCCCTTCCTGGCTTTCTACCTGCTCTGGCCCAACTGGGGCGCGACCCTGTACGGCGAGGTCCGGGGGGCCAAGGACATACGCAAGCCCTTCTGGAGCATGTTCTGGGGCCTCTGGGTCACGATCGGCCTTGTCGGGCTGGTGATGATCCTCATCGTCAAGACCATGGGCTGGCAGTTTTACAACTCTGCCAATGCCGCCTACTACAACTACGCGCTCTACGGAGGCGACGCGACCCCGGTCACGACATGGCCTTACCCGGTGATGTTCGCGGGCTGGTTGGTGGACAACCATCTGTTCCAGGCCCTGCTCATCATCGTGATGGGGCTCTGGTTCTTCGGTTGGGCCGGCACGCTGTTCCTCTCCTCGACGCGGGTGATCTTTGCGGCTGCATTCGACCGGGTTCTCCCTGCGTGGGCGGCCAACATCTCGGCGAAGCGGCGCGTGCCCTACGGCTCGCTGGTGCTCATGATCGTGCCGTCGATCGTGATCAGCGCCGTCTACTCCTACGTCCCCAAGTTCCAGAGCGTGTTCCTGGACGCCACAGCCGTTCTTGCTTTGACGTTCCTGGCGACCGTGGTCGCGGCGATCATCCTGCCCTGGCGACGCAAGGACCTCTACGACGCCTCACCTATAGCCAACTACAAAGTCGCCGGCGTGCCGACGATCACCGTGGTTGCAGTGATCACAGCGATATTCCTGGTGTTCATGCTCTATGAGTGGTCTTTCAACAGCAGCAACCTCTACGGGACGTCGTTCCAAGCGACCCTGAACTCCGTTTACTACTTCCTGGCGACTTACGTGGTCGCGATCGCCATCTACGTCGCCGCGCGTATCGTGCGCAGCCGGCAGGGCATCGACCTGCGACGGATCCACCACGAAATCCCTGTTGAGTAGCATTGCAATGGCCGCCGGGCGTAAGCCCGGCGGTCTTTTTTAGCCCATGCTGGAACACACCCTCCGCACCTACCAGAGCCCGACCCGCCTCGTCCAGCGCCTCGGCGCCATCCAGGAGCTGGGCAGCGAGGCGAGTCAGCTCGGCATGCGGCGGCCGCTTCTGGTCACCGACGCCGGCGTGAAGGCGGCGGGCCTGCTGGACGTCGCCCTGGAATCCCTGCGCCGGTCGGACGTGGAGCCCGTGGTCTTCGACAAGGTCCGCGCCAATCCGGGTGTCGAGCTGGTCGACGCGGGCGCCGCCGAGTACCGCTCCCAGGGCTGCGACGGACTCGTCGCCATCGGCGGCGGGAGCTCGATGGACACGGCCAAGGGAATCGGCGTGGTCGCCGTGCACGACGGCAGCATCGTCGAGTACGAGTGGGGCCATAGCCCCATCAGCTCGCGCATCCCGCCGATGATCGCGGTACCCACCACGGCCGGGACCGGGAGCGAGGTCACCTTATGGGCGGTCATCACCGACCCGAAGCGAAAGATCAAGTTCAACGTCGGCGGAACTCCGAACATCGCGTCGTGGGTCGCGGTGATCGACCCGGAGCTCACCGTGAAGCTGCCACCGGCGGTCACCGCGGGCACCGGCATGGACGCACTCGCCCACGCGGTCGAGTGCTACACGATGTCCTATCACCAGCCGTTCACCGACGCCGTGGCGCTGCTGGCCATGGAGTACGTCGCGCGCTACCTGCGGGTCGCCTTTTCCCAGGCGAACAACCTCGAGGCGCGATATCACATGAGCGCGGCGGCCATGCTCGCCGGCCTCGCGTACGGCACGGACTCGGCCGGTGCCGCGCACGCGATGAGCCAGACCGCCGGCGGCGTGCACGACGCTCCACACGGCGCGCTGACCGCGCGCCTGCTCGGCCCGGTCATGGAATACAACTACTCCGGAGAGCCGGAGCGCTTTGCTCGAATGGCCGCTGCTTTCGGGCTCGACACGACTCACGCCTCGATGTGGGAGGCGGCCGAGATGGCCGTCGAGTACGTCCACCAGCTGACTGTGGACGTCGAGATCCCCGGGTTGCCGGAGCTCGGCTTCGACCAGGACGAGATCCCGATGCTCGCGGACAAGGCGTTCGCCGATCCGCAGACGATCGGCAACCCGCGTGATGTCGACGCCGCGGCGTATCGAAAGATCTACCAGCGTGCCTTCGACCTCGGAAACCACACCAATGGAGCCGGCTAGATGACCATCGACGTCGCCAAATCCGTAAAGAAGATGTTCGTCGACGGAAAGTGGGTCGAGTCGGAGAGTGGTCAATTCTTCGACGCGGACAGCCCGGCGACCGGCGAGGTCATCGCCCAGGTCCCGAAGGGCACGCGAGCCGACGCGCAGCGCGCGATCGAGGCGGCGCACAAAGCGCGCGGCGCGATGGCGAACCTCAAGGGATTCGAGCGCTCGCGACGCCTGCACAGGATCGCCGAAGCGATCGAGAAGCGGAGCGACGAGCTCGGTCGACTGCTCACGCTCGACCAGGGCAAGCCGCTCAAGGCCGAGGCGATGGGCGAGGTGGCGGAGGCGGTCGAATACTTCCGCATCGCGGCCGAAGACCTGAAGCGCCTCGAGGGCCGCGTGCTCCCGAGTGCGAGCCCGTCCAAGCTGGTGCTTGCGCGCCACTACCCGCGCGGCGTCTACGGGATCATCACGCCCTGGAACTGGCCGCTCACGATGGCCGCGGAGCTGATCGCCCCGGCCCTCGCCGCCGGCAACACGGTCGTCTGGACCCCGGCCTCGTCGACGAGCGTGATCTCGGTCGCGCTGATGGAGTGCATCGCCGAAGGTGACTTCCCCCCTGGTGTCGTGAACCTGGTCACGGGTCCCGGCGCCGAGGTCGGCGACGAGGTCGCGGGGCACCCGCTGACCGATGGAGTCGGCTTTGTCGGCTCGACCGAGACCGGGGCGTCGGTCGCCAAGCGCGCCGCAGGGAAGCACGTGATGCTCGAGCTCGGCGGCAACGGTCCACAGGTCGTGTTCGCAGACGCGGACATCGGCCGGGCCGTGGAAGGCGCCATCGTCGGCTGCTACCTGTGCGCCGGACAGAGCTGCACCGCCGGCGAGCGCATCCTCGTCCAGGAGCCGATCCGCGACGAGTTCGTGGCCCGCCTCGCCGACGCGGCGAAGGCGCTGCGCCTGGGCGATCCCTTCGACGAGGCCACGACGCTGGGCCCGCTCAACAACGAAGGCGTCGCGACCAAGATGGACGAGCACGTCGCGGACGCGGTGAAACGCGGAGCCAAGCTCGTCCTCGGCGGCGAGCGGGCCAAGGGTTTCCCGACACGCCTCTACTACCACGCCACGATCCTCGACGGCGTCGAGCCGGACATGCGCGTGAGCCGCGAGGAGACGTTCGGTCCCATCGCGCCGATCATCAAGTTCCGCGACGAGAAGCAGGCGCTGGAGCTCGCCAACGACTCGCCCTATGGGCTGCTCGGCGCCGTCTACACCAAAGACCTTTCCCGCGCGCTGCGTTTCGCCGATGCGCTTGAGACGGGGTGGGTGAACATCAACGAGTCGACGAACTACTGGGAGGCCCATCTCCCCTTCGGCGGCCGCGCCGGCAAGAAGAGCGGGATCGGACGGGTCGGGGGGCGCTTCGCCCTGGAGCAGATGACGGACCTCAAGACGATCGTGATCGAGATCTCGCCCGAGTGACGTCCAACGGCCTGCCGCTGGAAGACACCATCTCCGAAGCAGAACGTGTCGCCGGCGCAGCCAGGGCGCAGAGGGTGGGAGTCAAGCTCCTTGGTGGCGCGGGCATCCATCTGCACTCTCCCAGCGCTCACCACCCGCCACTCCGGCGGAAGTACGGCGACCTCGACTACGTGATCTCGGCCAAGGACCGCAAAGCGGCGCTGGCCTTCTTTCCCTCTCTTGGTTACGAGGCAAATGAGCGGTTCAACCTCATGCAGGGCGACCGGAGGCTTTACTTCTTCGACGGCAACAACGGCAAGCAGGTCGACGTCTTCATCGACGTGATCCGCATGTCGCACGTCATCGATCTCCGCGGGCGTCTCGCCCACAACGGGCCCTGCGCCAGTCCCTCAGACCTGCTGCTCAGCAAGCTGCAGATCTACGAGGTGAATCGCAAGGACCTGGTCGACCTCACGGCCCTCGTCCTCGATCATCCGATCGCGACAGGCGACGATGAGGCGATCGACGCCACTTACGTCGCGCGTCTCGCCTGCGCCGATTGGGGCCTCTGCCGGACGCTGGAGATCAACCTCGCGAAGCTTCGCCACACGGTGGATGAGCTGGACGTCGACCGTGACCTGGTTCGCTCGCGGCTCGACGAGCTCTGGAGCGCGGTCGAGGCGCAGCCCAAGCCCCTCAAGTGGAGGATGCGGGCGCAGGTCGGGGACCGCATGCGTTGGTATGAGCTGCCAGAGGAAGTCCGCTCGCCTTATCAACCCGAGTGAGGCCGTGAACAACGGACTGCCTACCCACGCGCGGTGCGTCGTCATCGGCTGCGGGATCGTCGGCAACAGCCTCGCCTACCATCTGACGCAGCTGGGCTGGCAAGACGTCGTCCTGCTCGACAAAGGACCGCTGCCCAACCCTGGCGGATCGACCGGCCACGCCTCGAACTTCATCTACCTGGTCGACCACTCGAAGGAGATGACCGCGCTGACGGTCGAGAGCGTCCGCCAGTACAGGGACATGGGAGTGTTCATCCAGTCAGGGGGCATCGAGGTCGCGCGCACGAAGGAGCGGATGCAGGAGCTGACCCGTCGCATGGCCTCCGCCGAGTCGTGGGGGATCGAACCTGTGTCCCTGCTCAGCCCCGGCGATGTCAAGGAGTTCGTGCCGTACATCAACGAGTCCGTCATCCTGGGCGGCTTCTACACGCCCGGCGTGGGAGTGGTCGACTCACTCCGAGCGGGGACCCTGATGCGCGAGAAGGCTCAGGCGGACGGTGCCCTGCATGTGGCGCCCAAGACCGAGGTGATCGGCATCGACGTCGAGAACGGCCGCGTCCGGCGCGTCCGCACCACGCAGGGTGACATCGAGGCCGAGACCGTGGCCATCACATGTGGGGTGTGGAGCCCGCGCCTCGCTCGCATGGCTGGCACACGCATCCCGCTCACCCCCGCCGTGCACCAGATGATCGACATCGGGCCGGTGCCGCGGTTCCGAGGAGCGAGGTCCGACATCGAGCATCCCATCGTGCGTGACATGGACACCAACATGTACGAACGTCAGGCCGGCGGCGACCTCGAGATCGGCTCCTACGCCCATCGCCCGATCCTCTACGACCCTGAAGACCTGCCACCCGTCGAGCAGGCAGCCCTCTCCCCGACCGAGTTCCCGTTCACGCAGGCGGACTTCGAGGAGCAGATGCAGCATGCGCTCGAGCTGATGCCCGAGATCGTCGGCGACGAGACCGTGGGCGTGAAGTACGCCATCAACGGCATCCTGTCGCTCACGCCCGACGGCATGCCGGTGCTTGGCGAATCGCCGGACGTCAAGGGCCTGTGGTCTGCAGCCGCGGTGTGGGTGAAGGAAGGGCCTGGCACAGGGAAGGCCCTCGCCGAGTGGATGGTGCACGGCGAGTCGGAGACGGACCTTCACTCATCGGACATCGCCCGCTTCCATGAACATCAAAAGACACGCGCGCACGTGCGCGCGCGAGCGGCCGAAGGCTTCAACAAGACGTACGGCATCGTCCATCCGAGCGAGCAGTGGGCGTCCAACCGCAACATCCGCCTCGCGCCGTTCCACCTGCGTGAGCGCGAGCTGGGGGCGGTCTTCTTCGAGGCGGCCGGGTGGGAGCGTCCCCAGTGGTACGAGTCCAATGCGTCGCTGATCGATGAGTTCGGTGACCGCGTCAATCGCCGCACCGCCGAGTGGGAGTCGCGCTGGTGGTCGCCGATCATCAACGCCGAGCACCTGGCGATGCGCGAACGCGCGGGCCTGTTCGACCTCTCCGCCTTCACGATCTTCGACATCCTCGGACCAGGAGCGTTGGCGTCAGTGCAGCGCGCCGCCCTGCGCCAGATGGACGTCCCGGTGGGCCGCGTCGTCTACACGCCGATCCTGAGCCCGGAGGGCGGATTCAAATCGGACCTCACGATCATGCGCCTGGGCGACGAGCACTTCCGCGTCGTCACGGGCGGGGCCTCCGGCATGGCGGACAAGAAGTGGTTTCGCGACCAGCTCGCCGCCGGCGCGCAGGTAGCCGACCTGACGACTGGGATGACGACTGTCGGGCTGTGGGGGCCGCATGCCCGCGAGATCCTGGCGGGCGCGACGTCGGACGACGTGTCCAACGAAGGGTTCAGGTTCGGCACGTGCCGCACGATCGAGATCGGGACCCAGCGCGTGCTGACCTCGCGCATCTCCTATGTCGGCGACCTGGGCTGGGAACTGTACGTGCCGATGGAGCAGGGGCTCAAGCTCTGGGACACGCTGTGGGAGGCAGGCGGGCCGCACGGTCTCGTCGCCTGTGGCATCGGCGTGTATGGCACCACCGGGCGCCTCGAGAAGAGCTACCGCGCGCACGGCAACGAGCTCGAGACCGAGTACAACGTCGTCGAGGCCGGCATGGCCGCGCCGCGGGTGAAGGAGGAAGACTTCACCGGCAAGGCGGCGCACCTCCGGCATCGCGAGGAAGACCCCGCGGCGATCCTCTGCACTCTCACGGTCGACGATCACCGCTCCAAGAGCGGAGAGAAGCGCTACATGCTCGGCCGCGAGCCGATCCTCAAACGAGATGGAAAGCGGATCGTCGACCGGCGCGGACGCGGGTCGTACGTGACCAGCGCCGGCGCGGGGCCTTCGGTCGGCAAGCACATCCTGATGGCGTACCTCACTCCCGAGGAGGCGGTGATCGGCAACCAGCTGCTCGTCGGGTACATGGGCGAGCGCTATCCGGTCACTGTCGCAGTGGCCGGCGCCACCCCGCTGTTCGATCCCGAGAACGCACGAATTCGGGCGTGAGGGTTCTCGCCTGCATCAAGCGGGTCCCGATCACCGGTGGCCGAATCGTGCTCACCGAGGACGCGCGCGCCATCAACACACAGCACCTGGGCTTCACGATGAGTCCGCACGAAGAATGCGGTGTCGAGGAGGCGGCTCGCCTGATCGAGGCGCACAAAGGCGATTCGGTCGTGCTGACGCTGGGTCCACCGGAGGCGGTGGAACAGCTCCGCGACGCGATGGCGCTGGGTATCGATCGCGCCATCCACCTGCAGACCGATGGCCAGGAGTGGGACGCGGAGGCAACAGCGTCCGCGCTGACCGACGCGATTCGGGCCGATGAGGGGCCGAGCGGGCGCTTTGACATCGTCTTCTTCGGCAACGAGTCCGCCGACTCGGGCGGCTTCCAGGTCGGCGCGCGCGTTGCACACGCGTTGGGGCGCCCGCTGGTCACCGGCCTGAAGAAGGTGACGGTCGAAGGTGCCTCGGTCCGCTGCGAGCAAGAGGTCGAAGGGGGACGCGACGTGTACGTCGTCCCGCTGCCGGCGGTGCTGACGGTCAAGGAGGGGCTGAACCTGCCGCGATACCCATCTGTGCCGGGTCGCATGCGCGCGCGCAGCAAGCCGGTCGCGGTCAGCACCCCCGCCCGCCCGGCGCCTCGCCTCGAGCTGGTGCGGCTGGCGGTGCCGGCGGGCCAGGGGCGGCGCGCGGAGTCGCTGGGAGCCGGCGCGGCCGCGGCCCCAGCGGTGGTCGAGATGCTGCAGAAGGCCGGCGTTTTGTGACCGTCCTGGTCTTGATGGACGAAAGCGATGCTTCGCGCCAGGCGCTCACGCTGGCGCGCAAGTTCGGGGACCCGCGATCGGTGCGGATGGACGCGATAGAACCCTTCGCGCCGGACGCGCTCGCCGCAGCCCTGGCCCAGGCGGCCGACGAGCTGAATGCATCGGCCGTTTTCGCGGCGGGAACCGATCGCGGAAACGAGGTCATGGCCCGGCTCGCGGCGCGGACGGGCTTGCCCTTCGCCGCCAACTGCATATCCGCGACGCCTGGCGAGCCGGTATCCGTGACGCGTCTACGCTGGGGCGGCAGCCTGCTCGAGGAAGCCCGGCTGCACAGTCCACGCCCACTGATCAGCGTTGCGCCCCATACCGTTCCCGCCGACACGGGCCCGCGGCCGCAGGACGTGGACATGAAACCGCCGGCGGAAGCCGACCTGGTGGTCCGGGTCGTCGACCACGTCTCGCCGAGAAATGGCGGCGTGTCGCTGGCGGAGGCGAAGGTCATCGTCAGCGGCGGGCGCGGGGTCGGATCGAAGGAGGGCTTCGCGATCATCGAGGACCTCGCCGGATTGCTCGGCGCCGCCGTTGGATGCTCGCGTGCCGTGACCAGCGCCGGATGGCGCCCGCACAGCGACCAGGTCGGACAGACGGGGACCAAAGTGGCGCCCGACGTCTACATCGCCTGCGGCATCTCAGGCGCGACGCAGCACATGGCCGGGCTCAAGGGCGCCAAGAGAATCCTGGCGATCAACTCCGACCCCCAGGCGCCGTTGATGCTTAACGCGGACTACACCGTGACCGGCGACCTCAAAGAGATCGTGCCCGCCATATCGGCGGAGATCCGCAAGCGACGTTGATCATCGCCCAGGCGATCGCGCTTGCGCTGGCGATCGCCATCTCGACCACGCTCTTTGCCCGTCGTGGCCTCAGGCTTTACCGGCTGATTCGCTCGGGCAAGCCGGCGGCGCGCTTCGACATCGTGCCCGCTCGCTTGCGAGCCGAGGCAACGGACGTGATCGGCCAGCGCAAGCTGCTGCAGCGGCTGCTGCCGGGCATCATGCACGCGGCGATCTTCTGGGGCTTCCTCGTCCTCTTCCCGACCATCGTCATCGCGATGATCGGTGCAGTCGACCCGCACGCCACTCTGCCGTGGCTCGGTGCGCAGGGCTGGTACGCGCTGCTGGTCGACGTTTTCGCGCTGTTGGTGCTGGTCGGCGTGATCACGGCGTTCGTCATCCGCAAGGTGCAACGGCCGGCGCGATTCAGGGGCAGCCACCTCGGCGCAGCGGACCTGATCCTCGGCTTGATCGCCGGCATCGTGGTCTCGCTTTTTCTGTGGCATTCGTCGCAGATCGCCCTGGGCTGGAACGACTACCCGGCGAGCTGGGCGCCCATCTCGAGCGCGATCGCGAGCGTCCTGCCGCGCGCTGCATTGCCCTACCTCGAGCGCGTCGCCGTGTGGGCGCACGTGCTGATCATCCTGTCGTTTCTCGTCTATCTCCCCTACTCAAAGCATCTGCATATCCTGGTCGCGGCGGTCAACGTCTACTTCGGGCGCACGCGCGCTCGTGGGCGCCTCGAACCGATCAACTTCGAGGTACCCGAGCAGGAGGTGCGCTTCGGCTCCGCGACGGCGACGGACATGACGTGGAAGCAGATGCTCGACACGGTTTCGTGCACCGAGTGCGGCCGCTGCCAGGACGTGTGCCCGGCCTATGCGACGGGCAAAGCGCTTTCGCCCAAGCTGCTGATCATGGCGATGCGGGACAACCTGTTGAGCGGTTCGTCAATGCCTATCGTGCCCAACGCTGTGACCGATGACATCGTGTGGGACTGCGTCACATGCGGTGCGTGCGTGCGCGAGTGCCCGGTGAACATCGAGCACATCGACCACGTCATCGACCTCCGGCGCAACCTCGTGATGGTCGAGTCGCGATTCCCCGAAGAGGCGGGCGCGATGCTGCGCGACGTCGACCGAACGGCGAATCCCTGGGGCAAGCCGCAGGCCGATCGGATGCAGTGGGCGGAGGGGCTGGGGGTTCGAGTGCTGGAGCCGGGCGAGACGGCTCCCGACGTGCTGTTCTGGGTCGGCTGCGCGCCCGCGTTCGACGAGCGCGCACGAAAAGCCGCGGTCTCGACGGCGAAGTTGATGCAGATGGCCGGCGTGGATTTCGCTGTGCTCGGGCCTCGCGAGGCATGCACCGGAGACCCGGCGCGCCGGATGGGCGACGAGTACACGTTTCAGAGACTGGCCGGCGAGAACGTCGCGACCCTTAACAGCGCGAGCGTCAAGAAGATCGTCACCACGTGCCCGCACTGCTTCAACACGCTCGGCAACGAGTATCCGGATTTCGGAGGCGCCTACGAGGTCGTGCATCACACGCAATTTCTCGCCGACCTCGTCAGCGAGGGCAAGCTCGCTCCGATGCCGAGCGAGCGAACGATCACCTATCACGACTCGTGCTACCTCGCGCGGCACAACGACATTCGGGAAGCTCCGCGAGAGCTCGTGTCCGCGGTCGGGCAGGCCATCGAGATGCCGCGCAACCGCGAGCGCACCTTCTGCTGCGGCGCGGGCGGCGCACGGATGTGGATGGAGGAGAAGCGCGGGCGGCCGATCAACCAGGAGCGGGTGCGAGAGGCGGTCGAGACCGGTGCCGAGACGCTGGCGGTGGCGTGCCCGTTCTGCACCGTGATGCTTGACGACGGCGTCCGGGAGACGGGCGCGAAGATGCAGGTTTTCGACCTGGCGACCCTGCTCGCGGAGGCGGTCGAGCGACGGCGGGCGCTGGCTACTTAGCGCTCGGAAGGGCACGTTCGGGTGGCCCAGGGCGGCGGGTTACGTTCGGTCAGCCACGCGGACCGGACTAAGGGATCAGGCAGCCCGAAAAAGGACGCGATTGGCGGATGGGTCGACCGCCACAAGTCCCCCGTCTTCTTCGTTGAGCCGGACGTTGCCGTGTTCCAGTCGGCTGACCACGTCGTCGAGGTCGCGCCGGCTCGGCAGCTCGATGGTGAACCGGCGCAGGCCGGCCGATCCCGCAGATCGCGGCCTGGCTCCCTGGCCCGCCCATGTGTTGAGGCCCAGGTGATGGTGGTAGCCGCCGGCCGAAACGAAGCCGACGCCAGGCACGTGGCCCATGA
>Ga0209806_1001921_pt1 | contig 13266 bp, 10 predicted proteins | sample GraSoiAngelo_152_FD_186166 | JGI IMG/M metagenome (GOLD analysis project Ga0209806, IMG submission 186166) | Grasslands soil microbial communities from the Angelo Coastal Reserve, California, USA - 14_1009_12_30cm (SPAdes) (version 2) | ecosystem: Environmental > Terrestrial > Soil > Grasslands ... | reverse complement strand
ATCCGTGCGGGTGCCCTGAGATGCGGCCCTCTCCTGTTCAGCTCGCTTCAGTGCTTCGTGAATTCGGCTCATGATTTCCTCTCTTTAGGCAGGTCTTGTTCCGATTGTCGCAGCCGGTCGGCCAAGGTCGCCAGCGTGCGCAATGCTTCTACTAAGTCAAACTTCTCACCATTGCTGGGCGCAGGCTGCGCCGGCACCGTCATGGCTCCCGACGCCACATTGTCGCTAAGATCAAAGTCGCGCGCGACCGCGTCCACGATGCTTTCGTTGATTGTCGGCTTCTGATCCACGAATGCGCTCACTAGACAGTGCTCGCACAGCAGATTCACAACACGCGGAATCCCGTTCGAGTACTTGTGAATGGAATTCAGCGCGTCCCCATCGAAAATCTGCCGCCCATCCGACCCCGCAATCCGCAGTCGCTGCTGCACGTAAGCTTTCGTTTCTTCCAGGGTCAGCGGATGTGTTTTCGCCCGCAACGTCAGGCGCTGGCGCAGCTGGCGCAACTGCGGCATCTTGAGTTTCGTTTCCAGCTCCGGCTGCCCCACCAGCACGATCTGCAGCAGCTTCTCCGTGAAGGTCTCGAGATTGGTGAGCATGCGGATTTCTTCGAGCACTTCATCCGTCAGATTTTGTGCCTCGTCCACAATCAGCACCGCGGTTTCGCCCGCGCGGTAACGATCGAGCAGCCAGTTGTACAGCCGCTGCAGGATCTGGCTCTTCGACTTCGAATCACACTGAATGCCGAAGTCCGCCATCATGTAATCGAGAAACTGGGGCACGTTCATGCGCGAGTTGAAGATGAATGCGGTTGCTACCTGCTGCAACCGCAACCATTCCAGCAGCTTGTTGATCAACGTAGTCTTGCCCGTGCCCACTTCGCCGGTCAGCAGAACGAACCCTTTTCGGCTCTGGATGCCATAGGTCAGGCATGCCAAAGCCTCCTCCGTATGCCGCGTCAGGAACAGGTAACGCGGGTCCGGATTCACATTGAACGGATTCGCCCGTAGTCCAAAGAACTCTTTATACATACTGGTCGCCTAGACCCCGACTTTCTCTCCGTTCGTTTCTCCGGCTGATTTGTACCGATTCCAGAATTTTCCGTTGCCGTTCGCCGGCAGATCCTCCGTCACCCAAGGCAGCGCCACCAGCACGGGCATCTGCAGGCTGGCAAGCACGTCGGCTTCGTTGCGGATCGACTTGTCCCTCAACTCCACCCACAGCGCCAGGCCGAGCCCAATCACCAGTCCGCCGCCCAGGCCGCCGGCCGCAAACAACAGCCGGTTCGGAAAACTCGGCGATTCGGGTAAGCTGGCTGCGTTCAACAGGTGCATCTGCTCTCCCTGCTGACGTTTTTCCATGTCGGTAGCCATTTCCGAGGTGCTTCTCTTCGCCAGCAAGTCTGCGTAAAACTTCTGGGCCGTATCGTAGTCACGGGTCAATTGCTTGTACTTTTCCTCTACTTCAGGACTGATTGCGACCCGGCTCTGATAGTTTCGGATCTGATCACTCAGCCGCTTCTGCTCGCGCGTCGCCTGGGTCAGCACGTCTTCGTACTGGTGAACCTGCAAGCGCAATTGGCGGATCTCCGGCGGCTCCGAAGCACTCGCCTTCAAGGTCGGGTCCGGCCCCTTGGCCGCCGCGGCGTTCACTTCCGCCAGTCTCTTTTTCACCTCGGCAATGTCCGCCTTGGTCTTGATCACGTCTGGGTGATCTTCGGTATAACGCGCCTGCAGCGAGAGAAGTTGACTCTGCAGGGTCGTCAACTGGGTCTCCAGACTCTGCGGATTCGTACTTCCCTGCGCGGACTTCCAGGCTGCCAGTTGCTGCGCCAGCAACGATTCCGTGTAAGCTTTGTCTTGCTGCGCCCGATTTACCGTCTGGGTATTGGCATCCAGCTGCGAGTTCAGTGTGCCCAGTGCTTTCCAGTTGTTATCTTCGTCGCCCGGCAATTGACCCGAGTATTGCCTCTTGAACTGTGCCAGCTTCGCATCCTGCTCATCCAGATTTCGCTTGGCTTCCTCGAGTTGCCGGCTGATGAAGGCGGTCGTGTTCTCAGCTACTGCCTCGCGCGAGTTCTGAAATTCCGTCAGGATGGCCGACGTCAGGTCGTTGCACACATCTTGCGCGTCCCGCGGATTGGCGGTCGTAAAGGTTACATAGAAGCCCGGCACGGCACTGCCCTGCCCTGGTTTCCTCCTGCCGCCGGTGTTTCCAATCGCGCTGAGATCCGTGACCACCGGCTCGATCTGTACGCTTGCGCGCACGTCTTCCAGAACATCGTCAAGGCTCTTGCCGCCGTTGAACAATCGCTGCCGCTTCTCCACGATCGGCTGCAGGCGGTTTCGCCCCAGGACCTGTTGCTGCATGGTCGCAATCCGCTGCGCCAGGTCCGCGGTGACCACCGGCTGCACTACCCCCTCGGGAACCTTCTGCCCCTCCACCAGCACCAGCGCCTGCGAGGTGTATTTCGCAGTAAAGGCGTAGGAGATCAGGAAGCCGACCAGCGGCGCCAACAGCGCCGGAATCAGAATCAATTTCAGGCGCCGGCGGAACATCGCCAGGTAGTCGTCCAGCGTCAGATCGCGATTTTCAATCATTGCCGTGTTTCCATTCTGGCTACCTTCCCCGGTAGCCTTGAATTAATCGATCCGGATCGGCCGGAAGTGCCAGTCCACGCCGATGGTCGCCACATGTCGTACAGAGATTCGGTTGCAGAACGTCCCCACCACAGGGCAAGTATCAAAAATCTGGTCGTTCCACTGATACCCCAGGAAGGCTCCCCAGTTGTAGCCAAACTGCCTGCGCACGGTGAAGCCTGCGAACGCATAGTTGTAGGAGGTCGCAGCAACGCCCAGTGCGGCCGATTGCAACCGCTGATTGTGAGCAAAGCCCACATTCCCGGCCGCGTTGTACTTCCTTCCCAGGACCCGTGAAATCTGGAAGCTCGCGACGTTGCTCTGCGCGCCCGCAAAAAATCCTGACCCGTTGCTATCGAAGCGCACAAAACTCAGTGACGTAGCCGTCTGCTTGAAGCGGTACCGCAGAATCGCCCGCCCGGCCACGGACAACCGGTTATTTGTGCCGGTGAAAGGCTCCTGAATTCGCGTCCACTGAGGGCCCGCGCCAATCTCGAAGTCCATTCGCCCCGAAACGCGGTGACCGTACATCCCTTGCACCACGTGCGACGTAACATTGTCCGCCCCGACCTCCGCTGGAAAATGGAACGACTGAAACCCGTAGGTCACCGCAATCTGATCCTTGCGGCTAATGGAATAGTTGTATCCACCTTGAACGGCTGCCTGCTGGCTGTTGATAAACCCCTGCGTAGAATCCGTGAAGTGCACCAGCCCGTAGGAACCTGCGGCTGTCACCGATGACCGGGGACTCAATCCCTGAACTGCCTCCAGCATGGTGACATTGTTAAATCGCGGGGATTGGCCTAGCGACCCAACTGTCCCAGAGCCCAGAATTCCGAACTGACCTCCGAACTGCCCTCCAAAGCCGCTGCCCAACACCCCCATTCCAGCGCCCAGACCACCTAAGCCCAGCTGGAAGCCGCCGGCACCGCCAAAGGAGCCACCCCCGAATTCACCCTCGGGCAGATAGCTGAATGAATCGCGAATCGTAAGCTGCCCGGTTCTCCATAACACGGCTGTTTGTGCCTGCAAGTCATGAACTTGCCGCCAGCCATGGCCGGCCGAGTTGTAGTAGCTCGCGCCCCCCACATACGCACCTTCCACCTGGTAGCGGCTCCACAGCCTCTGCAGCGTCAGGCCTCCGAGGGCGCGCGACACTGAATGCCAGGCTGGCCTGGCATCGCTCCCAATGTTCGAATCCAGCGATTCGGCGGCTTCCACCCCGCCTAACAGCATGCTGCGTGGCTGAATGTTCGGCTCCAGCGAAGGCTGGTCCAGTGCCGAAATCGGCGGATTGTCGTTCACAACCACCGCCGGCGCCTCCTGCCCGAACGCGGGAGCTGGCGTATTCCTCTGCGAATCGTCCGGAGCCTGCCCGGTTCCGGCATCGGTCTGTCCCACGGCCATCATCGCGCTCAGCAATAGCCACAGCAACAGACAACCCATCTTCCGAATTTTCGTCATGCGATCATTAGGGGACGACAATGGTATCTCCCGGTTTCAAGATGATGTTCTGCTCGACCGATTCCCCCTTGATCAATGCCCGGTAATGCACGGGGATCTTCTGTTGTTTGCCGTTTTCGTTGCGCAAAAGGTAAATTCCCTTGGTGTTGGCAAACTGTGTAAACCCCGCACTTGCAAGCGCCTGCAGCACCGTCATGTTTGGTTGCAGAATGGTGCTGCCGGGCTTCACGACTTCGCCCAGGATATAGATTTTTTGGCTGTTCATCGCCGTGACCACCACCGTCACGCGCGGATCCGAAATGAACTTCTTCAGCTTGGTGGTAATCGCGTCCGCCAATTGGGTCGGCGTCAACCCCGCCGCGACCACGTCATTCAACAGAGGAAGCGAGATCTTTCCATCCGGCCGCACCGGCAGCGTCTCCGTCAGGTCCGGCTCTTTCCATACCGAGATGTGCAGCACGTCATCCGCGCCGATGATGTAGTCCGGTCCTGCTACCGACGTCGGCTCGCTTTGTGCTTTATCGGCAGCTGGCTTCGCGTCATCTTTCGCCTTCGCAGTCGCTTGTCCCCAAGCGCTTGTGGCTAACACTCCAGCCAGCAGAAACATTCCAAACTTGTTAGTACGCTTCATTTCCTCTCCTGAACTATGACGCTCCATAATCCTGGTACCCGATCTGTTTCAACTTATAGAGCAAGGCCTTGTAGCTGATCTGCAACTCCTGCGCGGCTCGCCTGCGGTTCCAGCGCGTACGTTGCAAGACCTTCAAGATCAATTCCTTCTCCGCTTCTCGCGAGGCCGCTCGCGACGCTTGTTTCAAGGAAATGCGCTCTCCGTTTCCTCCGCGTTCCGACCTCATCAGCAGCGAACGCAATCCGCCCATTGCGACCGACTCGTCTCCCAGCGCCACAATCGCCTTCGCCGCATCTTCCAATTCCCCGATATTCCCCGGCCAGGCGTATTCCTCGAACAAGTGCTGCGTCGCGGGGCTGAGCTTTGGAACTGGCCGCCGAAAATCCTGTGCGTACTTCATGAGAAAGAAGTTCACCAGCGCTGGAATGTCTTCCTTGCGCTGTCGTAGCGGAGGCAGTCGCAGACACACACCGCTGATCCGGTAATACGTATCTTCTCGAAAACGCTCAGCCTTAACGTCCGCTTCCAGATCGCGAGCGCTCCCACAGATCAGCCTCGCACGCGTTCCGTGCCCGTTGCCGTTCCCTTCGACCTTGGGCAACACGTTCAGGAGACCCTCCTGGCAGCTCGAACTAAGGTCCGCGAGCTCCTCCAAGTACACCGTGCCGCCGCCAAACAACCCAGCGCTTCCTCGCTCTCCCTCGCCGAACATCTCCTCGGACATATCGGCACAAGCAACGACCCGGAAGGGCTCCGCATGATGGCTCGACATTTGATGAATCCGTTCCGCAGTAGCTCTCTTTCCAGCCCCGGTCTCGGAAAGCAGGAGAACGGGGACCTCGCTTCGGGCCAGTTCCCGAATCACTGCTTCCAGCGCCTTCATGCTCTGGCCCAGCCCCTCGACAAAATCGCGTCCGAGCAAATCCGGACCGCGCACAGTGCCCTTTGCTTCAACGAATTGCGGGAAATCTTTCGCCATATTGGCTCTACTTCATCTGCAGGGGAATAACGCCAGTGAGTCGGATGTTGTTTGCTGCCGCCTATGGAGCAAGGGTACTGCCATCCGCGGAGGGAGAAGTTCAATCGTGTGCCTAACAACCATCTTCAATGTTTGCAATAGATTGGAACGTCCAAACGATCCGTGCGGCCACCCCAGCAACCTGCGCGTAGCCTACAACATAACCGAATGTAGGAAAAGTTTTTACCCACTCTAAGGTAACCAAATCGGGTTACTTTTCCCCAAAGCTCCAGTCGCCGCCCGTAAGCTGTTGTGTCAAAGGAAGCTATCCTCGAGCGCCGAAGCCCCTGCGCCGCCGGAAAACCAGGCCGATCCAGCTCTGATGTGGCAAAAGTTTTTCCCACCCGTCTAGCGCTGAAAGAGGGGATTGGTCTCGAAACCCCGACGTAATCTTGGGGACTGGGATACCCCTAATGACTGGACTCTGCTTTGACCAGCTCTGTTTTGCGTATCTGCTCGGCGAGGCGCGAGGTAAAGATCTCGGATCCCCGGTCATTCAGATGGAAACCGTCGCGGTACAGATCCCTGGGAAACTCGCCGGGAGGAGACAATACCCAGACCGGAAGGCCAGTTTGCTCGCCCATCGCCTGGATCTCGCGCGAATGGTCTTCTCGCTGGGTCGGTGGCACCAGCAAAACAATCTTCACTCCATACGTCTGCGAGAGCTCCCGTAACTCGGGCAAGCGCTGCCGTGCCCTGCTGAGCAGTAACTGCGGATCGCTCACATGGGGACCATGATCCGCGATGCGTCCGGCCAATTGCCGAAAATTGGGCACAAGCAGAATTAATACCCGCTCTCGAATGACGGATTTGCCGGCCAGCCAATTGCTCCAATGCGCAAACAGGTAAGTGCTCGCAGTAGTCCGGTCGAGTTTGCTAGCCTGAATCGCCAAAGGAAAATCGTGGGCGCTCATCTGCCGATGCGCGAACTCTTCGCCCAACGTCAGAGTCGATGCCAGTTGATCGGTGGCGAGCGAGAGCACAATCAGACTCGGCCGCGCCCCTTCCTCCAGCAGCCGTCGCAGGCCAAAGTACCAATCCAGGTAATGCGTCTGCTCGATACCGAGACGACTCACTTCGTACTCTGAGGCGAGACTATCGTGCAGGTGGTCGAGTTGCACGCCTTCCAGCAGCAGCGAGTTGCCCGCCAGCAGCACCGTTGCCCGGCCATCCGCCGTTACCGGACGCAAACTCCTCGCCGCAAGAAGCTCGGTCTCCACTCGCCTTTCCGTGCGGCTGAGATGTTGCAAAATCAAAGGTGAGCCGACCTCAAATCCCAGCATGATCACAGCGAGTCCAACCAGCAATGCGATAACGCCGGTATGCGAACTCAGCTGACCTGGCTCGGGCCGTGAACCCTCCAGCCCGATTTCCTCAGAACTGGAAATAGATGAATGCATTTGCTTGATTTGCCCCCATCAGTGCAATGATCAGCGCGCACGCCAGTCCGAAAGCCACGCGCCAACGAACCGGCGCATACGAGAAACAATACTCGCCGCCCGTCGATTCGAGATACATATCCAGGATAAGCAGCGGGACTGAAAATACCGCTAGAAACAGAAATGCCGCCGGGAACTCCGGACGCCAACTCCATCGTCCCAGTCCCTTCAACATCTCCCAAGCCGCCCGCAGCGACTGCGCCCGGAAGAATATCCAGCTCACGCACACCAGGTGGAAGATGAATATCTGTTTGAGCAGTTTGCGGAGCGCTCCCGGAATCACCGGCTTGTCCCTCGTAAGCTTCCGTTCCACAGCCAGGCTCGCCCCATGCTGCCCGCCCCAGATGACAAAGGTCCAATTGGCGCCGTGCCACAAGCCGCCCAGCAGCATCGTCAGCAGAAGATTCCGGTAGGTCTGCCGCTCTCCATTCCGGTTTCCGCCCAGGGGGATGTAGAGATAATCGCGCAACCACGTGCTGAGGCTCACATGCCAGCGGCGCCAGAAATCCTGAATGCTGTCCGCAAAATAGGGCTGCCGGAAGTTCACCATGAAATGGAAACCCAGCACCTGCGCGCATCCCCGGGCAATGTCGCTGTAGCCGCTGAAGTCGCCGTAAATCTGCCACGCGAATGCATACATCCCCAGCAGAGTGACGGGCAAACTCGGTTTCCCGAACGCTCCGCTAAAGGCCGCATTCGCAATCAAGGCGCAATTATCCGCGATCACGCACTTGCGAAACAATCCCTCCAGAATGAGCAGCAAGCCATCAAAAGCCTTGTCCGAATCCCAGTGTCTCGGTTTCTGGACTTGCGGAAGCAGGTGCGCCGGCCGCTGGATGGGACCCGCGATCAGGTGCGGAAATAAGCTGATGAACAACCCGTAATCCAGAAACGACCGCGACGCAGGTAGCTTCCCCGAGTAGACGTCCACGATGTACGCCACTTCCTGAAATGTGTAGAAGGAGATGCCGGGCGGAAGAATGATGAGCAAAACCGGAAGCGAAGCTTTGATTCCCACTCCCGCCAGCACGTGTCCCAGCGAATCCGCAAAAAAGTTGAAGTACTTGAAGAATCCCAGTATCGAGAAATTAATCACCAGCGACAGCGTGAGCAGAGACTTGCGAACCCGCGGATCCTTCGCTTCGGCGATCTTGATGGCAATGAAATAGTCGATGACCGTCGACCCGATCATCAGGCACAGAAACCGCCAATCCCACCAGCCGTAGAACAGGTAGCTCGCCGCCAGCAGGAATCGATTCTGGTTGCGGAATCCGAGCCTCCAGTAGCACAGGGCTACCACGCAGAGGAAAAGGATAAAGATCGGGGTATCAAAAAGCATCGTGAGCTATTTGCGAACGGATCGGAACGCTTGTTGGCACTGGGGCGTGCGCGATGTCCCTCAGGATAACCCACGTTGGTGCTTCGTGCATGCCGCGGTAGTTCCTTTGGTAATCGGCTCGACTCACCCAACTCTTTGACGGTTGTCTCCCTGGTCAGTCCCAGGGTGCGTGTGAGGTCGCCGAGTTCTGGCGACCATGCTATCTGAGCTTTATGGTCCTCGAACGGTTGTAACGTTTGTAGAAGGGCCCGAATTCTGTCCAGGAGCTGATAATCATCCGATTGGACGGGCGGCCATCCTTGGTAACGAAAGTCACAGATCAGGCAATCACCGATTGCGCCACGCCCGCAGTTCTACTATCCTTGCGAATATTCCGCTTACAACTTGCGTTTTGAGCCACGCTGTCCAAACCGCGCATTTGACCGTCGAACCACCGCCAGTGTCGCAATCGCGAGTGCCCCTTTGGCAAATCGTGGTGCTGCTGGGCGTGCTGGCTTGGCTTTACGCTCCTGTCCTCACACACCTGGTGGGCCAGTGGTCGCACGATCCCAATTATTCCCATGGCTTCTTCGTCCCGGCGTTTTCCTTTTTTGTGATCTGGAGCGAGCGTGATCGGCTGCGAAAATTACCTCTCGAAGCTTCCTGGTCGGGGCTGCTGGTGCTGGCGTTTGCGCTGATCGTTTTGACGGCCGGCGTTCTGGGCGCCGAACTCTTCCTGTCCCGGTTTTCCTTCTTGCTGGCCATTGCCGGCCTGGTCGTCCTGATCTACGGATGGAATCATTTCCGCGCCGTCTTCTTTCCGTGGGCGTTCCTGTTGTTCATGATTCCCATTCCCGCCATCGTTTTCAACCAGATTACGTTCCCGCTGCAGTTGCTGGCTTCGCGCGCAGCCGCGCACACTTTGCCCTGGCTTGGGGTTCCAGTGTTGCGCGAGGGAAACATTATCCAGTTGCCGGCAATGTCGCTGGAAGTGGCGGAAGCTTGCAGCGGAATTCGCTCCCTGATGTCCTTGGCCACCTTAGCCATTATTTACGGCTATCTTCTGGAGACTCGAACCTCCATTCGCGTTCTGCTGGCGCTCGCCTCGGTTCCGATCGCAGTCATTGCGAACAGCCTGCGCATCATCGGCACCGGCCTGCTGGTGCAATATTGGGACCCTGACAAGGCGCAAGGCTTTTTTCATACCTTTTCTGGATGGCTGATTTTCGTCGTGTCCCTGGTCTTGCTCTTCTTGCTGCACCGCGCTCTTCAAGTGTTCTGGAACAAGGGAGGCGCGCGCGCATGAAAAGGCATGCACGGTTCGCGATAGCGCTGCTGCTGCTGCTGGGCACGGCCTTATTCCTGCAAGCTCGCAACCACGGTGAAGTCTTTCCCGCCCGCAAGCCCCTCTCGGATTTTCCCGAGCAGTTTGGCAGCTGGACCGGCACAAACGTCGAGATCGGCAAAGACATCCGCGACATCCTCGGGCCCGGCGATTTCCTGCTCCGCGTCTACCGAAACCAGAGCGAGAAGCAACCGAATACCGACCTTTTCATCGCGTACTTTCCAAGCCAGCGCGCCGGCGACACCATTCACTCTCCCAAGAATTGCTTGCCGGGAGCCGGTTGGACGCCCATCGATTCTGCTCGCGTCACCGTGTCCGTTCCGGGCCACGCACCTTTTCCGGCGAATCGGTACGTGATCGCAAAGGGTGGCGATCGCCTCCTGGTTCTCTATTGGTACTGGGCTCACGACCGCGCTGTCGCCAGCGAATACTGGGCCAAAATCTATCTGGTCACAGACTCGATCCGCATGAATCGCAGCGACGGTTCACTGGTGCGTCTGACCACGCAGATGACGCCCGGCGAGTCGGTGGACGCTGCCATGGCTCGCCTGCACCCGTTTGCGGGACAGGTGGTCCCCTTGCTCAATCAGTACATTCCCCAATGAATCACTCGATCTTTGGCAAACATACTCTTGTCCCGCATCGCTCCGCGCCGCATGGCGTGGGCGGAATTCGTGACGCGATGATTTTCCCTGCCCGCAGCCATTGCTTCCCGGCGCAGGGGATGATCGGTATTCCAAACCACCTGGCGCGTTCAACGCGCTCCCATCGGGAGAATCACTCATGAGGCGTGCTTCAGCGTTCCGCCTGTTCTTCATTCTCACTCTGCTTGCCAGCCTTCTCACGGGCTGTTCGCGTGACCCCAACGTTCGCAAGCAGAAATATTTTGAGAGTGGCCAGCGCTTCTTCGAAAAGAGCAAGTTCCGTGAAGCCGCCATTCAATACAGCAACGCGATCCAGGTGGATCCGCGCTTTGCCGACGCGCACTATCGCCTCGCCCTGACCTATCTCCGTCTCGGGGAAGTCAATCGCGGCTATCAGGAACTGCAGCGCACCGTCGAACTCCAGCCCGACAATTACGCGGCTCGCGTCGACATCGCCAACATGTTGATCGCCGCCAAATTCTTCAAGGAAGCTCAGGAGCAGTTGGACATCCTCACCGCCAAGCAACCCAGCAGTCCTGATGTTCATATGGCGCTGGCGAACTTCAAGGCTCGTCAGGGCGATCTCGCCGCCGCGATGCAGGAGATGCAGAAAGCGATCGCGCTCGATCCCAACCGCTCCGAGGCGTTCCTGAATTACGCCATCATGCAGATTCAGGCTCAGCAGTACGATGCCGCCGAAGCTAGCCTCAAGAAGGCCATCGCGCTCGACCCCAAGGCGATGAATGCACAACTCGCGCTGGGCAGTTTCTACCAGTCTCGTGGCCGTTTCCCCGAGGCCGAAGAGCAATTCAAGCACGCGGTCACCGTCGATCAGAAGAATCCCGATCCCCGATCCTCGCTAGTCCGGCTCTACATGATGGAAGGCAAGAAACCCGAAGCTGAGGCTTTCCTTCAGCAAACCAAGCGGGACCTCTCCGGCAACCCGGTCGGCTATCGCATGCTGGGCGACTACTACTTCGCCAATGGCGACCTGGACAAGGCGGTGGCTGAGTACGAGTCTCTGAACAAGGAGCATCCCAAGGAACTTCAAACCAAGAAAAACTACATCCAGCTCCTGATCCTGAAGAATCGCCTGGACGACGCCCGCAAACTGAACGATGAAATCCTGAAGGCGAGCCCGCAGGATAACGAGGCGTTGATTTTTCGCGGTCAGATCAAAATGCGCGACGGTCACTTGGACGAAGCCATCAGTGCTTTGCAAGCTGCCCTTAAGAGCGATCCCGATAACGGCGTCGGGCACTACCAACTGGGCCTGGCTTTCGATCAGCAAGGCAATCTCTCGCGCGCGGAAACCGAGTGGCGCGACGCGGTTCGCCTGAAACCCGACCTCATGGAAGCTCAACGCGCCCTGGCTGCTGTCTCCATCCGCAAGAGTGATTGGGACAGCCTCAACCAGATCTCCTCCACCATCATTACTGCCCAACCCACCACTCCCGATGGCTATGCCTTGCGCTCGATTGCGGAAATCAACACCAGGCAGGTCCCCAAGGCTGAACAGGACATCAACAAAGCCATTGAGGTTGCCCCTCAGAGTCCCGTCGGCTACGTTCAACTCGGCAACCTGCGCCTGATGCAAAAACAGTTCAATGACGCTGCCAGGACCTATCAGAAGGCGCTCGACACCGATCCCTCCAATTCCGATGCCTTGAGCGGCCTCATGAACACCTACCTGCTCCAGAAGCAGGTTGACAAGGCCATAGAGGCCGCCAACACCCAGATCGCCAAGGTTCCCAACAGCAGTGCCTTCTACGACCTGCTGGGTACGGCGCTCTTCAACAACAAGAAGGACTACAAGGCCGCAGAAGTAGCCCTGCGCAAAGCCGCCGAACTCGACAAGAAGAACTCTGACGCTCTCCTGAAACTTGGCCAGGCTCTCCGCGCCCAAGGCTCCGTCGATCAGGCCATCGCAACTTTCCAGCAGTCCATCAAGGACAACCCCGGAGAAATCTCTTTCTACATCCTGCTCGGCGAACTGTATGAAGGCCAACAGAACTGGGATGGGGCCAAGGGCATGTACCAGAAAGCTCTCCAGATTCAGCCCGACAATCCCATCGCCTCCAACAATCTTGCCTACGTCATGCTGCAGACTGGCGGAAATGTCGATGTAGCCATCTCCCTCGCGCAAACCGCGCGCCGCCTGATGCCCGACAGTCCCAATGCCGCCGACACTCTGGGCTGGGCCTATTACCAGAAGGGTCTTTACCCAACCGCCATTGACCTGTTCAAGGAGGCTCTGAAGAAGGTGCCGAACGATCCCACCTTCCAGGACCATTTGAAAAAGGCGCAGCAGCAAGCCCAGCAACAGCAGCCAGGAAATTAGCTGCCGTCCTAACGGCAAATGACAGCAAGTTCTCAGCTGTCAATATGTTATCTTCTAGCTATCCGATTACAGAATGAAAAAAGTTGGGCCTGTGCTCGAAAAGGATGTCAGAGTGATCTCTGAAGTACCCGTTAATTGCGTTTAGGGGCGTTCTGGGCGCACTCTGAGGGTCGGGTCATGCTTTGGGTGGCCGCAGCCCCAACGAACCATCCTGGGGCTTCCTATCGCAAAACTAAGCTTAAAGAAAATGACATTCGATTTCAATTCGATCCTGGCTGTGCTCGCCACTAGTCGAATTTGTAACCCATTCGGGTTGGAAGCCTGCCCTTTTTGCATTCAGCGGCAGAGTCTTTAAGTGAACGGCTGAACTCCGAGTGTACTTCCAGCTGAATTCGGTGCCAACTCGGCTCGCGCACTTGCGGAGCAC
>Ga0209806_1001919_pt1 | contig 13279 bp, 14 predicted proteins | sample GraSoiAngelo_152_FD_186166 | JGI IMG/M metagenome (GOLD analysis project Ga0209806, IMG submission 186166) | Grasslands soil microbial communities from the Angelo Coastal Reserve, California, USA - 14_1009_12_30cm (SPAdes) (version 2) | ecosystem: Environmental > Terrestrial > Soil > Grasslands ... | reverse complement strand
AGACCGGGACGCTCAGGCCCAGGTCTTTGCGACCAGTGAAGACCTTGTTCGAGGCGGTGTCCGTCGTGGTCTTCCCGATCTCGGCCAGGATGTCAAAGGCATCCACCAGCCCAACCGGGCGCGAGGTCTTGCGGAAGAGCGGTCCCTCGTCCTCGGTCAGGATCACGTAGGGAGTGTCTTCCCGGTAGATGATCTCCGCCCCAGCCTCCATCGAGTCGGCCAGGTTACGTCCGGGGATTGGCCGCCGCATGTATTTCTCCACCGGTCCCGCCCCGTCGCCGTACACCGCCAGCGCTTCGCGATGGGAAAAAAGGCCGACCACGACGTCTCCTTTCTCGATCAACAGCATCTCCGCTCCCGAGGCAGCCAGCCGCCGGACGGCGTCGGCGGCGCTCACGTCTGCGGGACAGGGAGCGGCGATCGGAAGGAGGATCTTGCTCAGGCTGGGCATCAGGCGCCGCCCGCGATCGCGCGGGTTACATCCTTGAGAGTGAGCGCGCCAACCGGCATTCCGGCTTCGGTGCTGACCAAGACCAGCTGCCGGCCGCTCTCGCGAAGGACTCGCACCGCCTCGGCGAAGGGGGTCTTTAGACGGACTTCGGGGAGCGGGGTACGGATGATGTCGGCCGCCTTCCCGTCCACCCTGGCCTTCACATACCCCTGGAGGATGTCGAGGTAGGAGATGTAGCCCAGGCAGCGCTGATCGACGATCACCGGCAGCTCGTAGACGCGATTCTGGCTCATCATTCGCGCCGCCTGCGCCAGGCTGGTGCTCGGGAAGCAGAAGGCAAATTGATCCGACATGGCCCGCTCGACCGTAGATGCCTCCCTGGTTGCGGTGGCCATCAGAACGAGATTATAGGTATCGCTCGGCCGCACACTTCGCCCGCGGTCTTGATCGGCGTCACCCCTTCGACGGCCGAGTGTGACGGCCGCGTCACGGCCAACATCGCCCCGGCGACGTTATATGTGGCGGAGTTGGCCCAGAACCTCGCGCGCTCACAGACGTCCGCCCCGGCCGAGCCGGTGCTGCCCGCCCGGATTTGGTTTCCCTACCGCAGCGGGTTCAACCGCGCCATCCGGCTGGTCGGGATGGCGATGCTGCTCGGCTCTGCGCTTGGGCTGCTGGGGGCGGTTGCCGGCCTGCCGCTCAACCTCCTGAGCATGCTCGCCGCCCTCCTCCTGAGCCTGGGCTTGATCGGGTTCAGCGTCCGCCCCAGCCTGCGCAAACCAAGGTTTTAGGGCTCGGCCAGCCGCAGGATCGCCGCGGTCAGGACCTTAAGCCCCACCACAAGGCAGCCCTCATCGATTCGAAAATCCGCCGTGTGATGGACCACGGCCGGACCATCCGGCGCCCCGCCCAACAAGAAGAAGCAGCCCGGCCGCTGCTCGAGGAAGTACGCGACGTCCTCTCCCACCATCAGCGGCTCGAACGGGATGACGCCTTGCGGGCCGACCACCTGCCGGGCAACCTCGTCGACAAGCCGCGCGATCTGCTCGTTGTTGACAACCGGCGGCGCGCCCGACTGTAGCGTAAACCTGGCCCTGCCACGCATTGCCTGGGCCACCCCCTGGGCGAGTTCCTCGATCCGCCTGAGCAGCTCCTGGCGCAGAACGGAGTCGAAGGTGCGCAAGGTTCCCTCGATCGTCACATCGCTGGCGATGATGTTGTGCGCGGTCCCGCCACGAATCGTGCCCAGGGTCAGCACCACGGGCGCGATCGGCGCGGTTTCCCGGCTGACCAGAGTCTGAAGCGCGGTGACGACGGCAGCCGCGATCACCACCGGATCGACGCCGCGATGCGGCTCTGCGCCGTGCCCGCCCTTCCCCTCGATCCGCAGAGTGAACCAGTCCGCGCTCGCCATCATCGGGCCGCTTCGGATCGACAGGCTGCCGCTGGGGAGGCCGGCCCAGACATGGAGGCCCACCACGCGGTCGATCCCCTCGAGCGCACCGGCCTCCACCATCGGTCGGGCCCCGCCCGCGACCTCCTCCGCCGGCTGAAATGCAAATCGGACCGTGCCCGCCAACTGCTCCCGCCCGGCGGCCAGCACCTGGGCGGCGGTCAGGGCGATGGCCATGTGCACGTCATGGCCGCAGGCATGCATCACGCCGTCGTGGGTGGACTTGAAGGGGAGGCTGGAGTCTTCGCGCAGCGGCAGGCCGTCCATGTCGGCGCGTACCAGCACATGCCTGCCCTCGCGGCCGCCAGAGAGTGTGGCCAGCACCCCGGTGGTAGCGACGCCTCGCTCGACGCGATAGCCCCAGCTTTCGAGGTGGTCCGCGATCATCCCCGAGGTCTGGACTTCCTGGAAGGCAAGCTCGGGGTGCGCATGAAACCAGCGCCGCCGCTCCAGCAGGTCAGCCGCGTGGCGCTTGACCTCGGTCCCCAGATCGAGCGGCATCGACTTATTCTGGCAAACTGAATTTGCATGCCCCGATCCCTGACGGAATACCAGCGAAAGCGCGACTTCGCAAAGACGCCGGAGCCGAAAGGGACACCGGAGCCGAGCGGCAAGAATCGATTCGTGGTCCAGAAGCACTGGGCGACCCGGTTGCATTACGACTTCCGGCTCGAGATGGAGGGGGTGCTGGTCAGCTGGGCGATTCCGAAAGGACCCACCCTCAACCCCGCCGAGCGGAGGCTGGCCGCCCACGTCGAAGATCACCCGGTGGGCTACTTTGACTTCGAGGGACTGATCCCGAAGGGAGAGTACGGCGGCGGCACCGTGATGGTCTGGGATTGGGGGACCTACGATCTCGAGGAGTCGACCCCGCCGGAATCGCTGCGCCGGGGCGAGGTCAAATTCCGGCTCAACGGTGAGCGGTTGAAGGGCCGCTACGCGCTGGTGCGCACCCGCTCCGAGAAGGACTGGCTGCTCATCAAGAAGAAGGATGAGGCCGCCCAGGCGGACTTCAACATCGAGACGCTCGCGACCTCGGTGAAGACCGGGCGCACCAGGGAAGAGATCGAGCAGGGTAAGGACGCTGTCTGGTCCAGCCGGCGCGAGCCCGGGCAGGGCGGTTTGATCGACCTGGCCACGGCGGAAAAGGGCCCCATGCCCAAGAGCCTGGATCCGATGAAGGCGCAACTGGTCGATGAGGCTTTCGACGACGATCGCTGGCTATTCGAGGTCAAGTGGGACGGTATCCGCCTGGTCAGCTTCATCGCCGATGGCAGGTTGACACTGCAGACGCGCGCGGGTCGGGTGGTCGACCAGGAGTATCCGCAGCTGCAGGCGATCACCCGGTCGGTCAACCTCAAACAGGCGGTCCTGGACGGCGAGGTGGTGGCACTGGACGACGAGGGCCGGCCTTCCTTCCAGCTGCTCCAGAACCGCGGCCGCGAGCCTGTCCAGCTCCAGTACGTCGTCTTCGACATCGTCTACGCGGACGGCCAGAAACTCTTCAAGGTGCCGCTTGACGACCGCAAGCGTCTGCTCCACGACGCCATCAAGGAAACATCGCTGCTCAAGTACTCCGACCACGTGGTCGGTGAGGGGAAGGCGTTTTTTCGGGCGGCCAAGGCTAAGCGGCTGGAGGGCATCGTCGCCAAGCTCCGCGACAGCCCCTATCTACCGGGTGTGCGGAGCAGCAGCTGGCTCAAGATCAAGACCGTCGCCCAGCAGGAAGTCGTGATTGGGGGATTCACCGCGCCCCGGGCGAGCCGAAAGTATTTCGGGGCGATCCTGGTGGGCGTCTACGACGATGAAGGCAACTTCGTGTACGTCGGGCACACGGGCGGCGGCTTCGATGAGAAGACCCTGCGCCAGGTCTATGAGTTGATGAAGCCGTTGATCACGAAGAACCCTCCTTTCAGCGGAAAGCCTCCGCGCACAAACGAGAAGCCCACCTGGGTCCGCCCCGAGCTCGTCTGCGAGGTCAAGTTCTCTGAATGGACGCGCGACGGCGTGATGCGCCAACCAGTGTTCCTCGGCCTGCGCGACGACGTCGACCCCAGGGCGGTCCGTCGGGAAAAGCCGGCCGCGGCCGACCGCGGGCGGCGCAGCGCGGAACGAGCCGCCGTCACCACAACGGCAGCCAGGACCAGGAAGACCGCCTCCAGGACTACCGTCATCCGGCGCGCGGCTCCGACCCGCCGCACAAGTACCCAGGCCGACGTGCCCGACACGCCGCTCAGCCGGGCTGCCGCAGCGATTTCCAAAAAGCTCGGCACCAATGTGCGGGGCGCGACCGCAACCGAGCTGGCCGCGCTCGATGCCATCAAGAAGGACGGCCACTGGGAGATCGGCGGGCGCAGCGTTCACCTGACCAACCTCGACAAGCTGCTGTTTCCCGAAGACCGGTACTCGAAGCGTGACCTGATCCGGTATTACTGCGAGGTGGCCCCAGTCCTGATCCCCCACTACAGCCACCGCCCGCTGTCCATGAACCCGCATCCCGACGGGATCCATGGCAAGAGCTTCTGGCAAAAGGACAAGCCGGACTGGGCGCCGGATTGGATTCCGACCTTCAAGTACGAGGATCGAAAGAATGTCAAGGACTGGATCCTGGTCGAGGAGGTGGGGACCCTCGCCTGGCTGGCCAACCACGCGGTGATCGACATGCATCCCTGGTATTCGCGTTTCGACAAACCCGAGTATCCCGACTGGTCGGTGGTGGACCTGGATCCGGCCGAGGGCGCCACCTTCAGGGACGTGGTCGCCGTGGCCCGGGTGGTCAAGACGGCCCTGGATCACCTGGGGTTGAAGGCGCTCGCCAAGACCACCGGCCAGAGCGGGCTGCACGTGTACATCCCCATCGAGCGGCGCTACACCCTCGCCGAGAGCCGTGGCTTCGTGGAGAAGCTTGCGCACATGATCGCCGAGTTGATGCCCGACAAGGTCACAGAGGTGTGGGAGGTAAAGCGCCGCACCGGGAAGATCCGTATCGACTACACCCAGAACGTGATCAACAAGACGCTGGCGGGCCCGTATTCTGTCCGGCCCACGGTCCATGCCCCGGTATCTGCCCCCATCGCCTGGGATGAGCTCGACGATCCGAAGCTGCGTCCCGACCGGTGGACCATCAGGACCATCGGAGACCGCCTGCTTGAAACCGGCGACCTCTTCCACGAGGCGCTCACCATCAGGCAGCGGCTGCCGGAGCTCTGATGGCGGACCGGATGACGCTCGACGAGGCCCAGGAGCGAATCGACGCCTGGCTCCAGAAAAGGGGCGGGTACTGGTCGCCCCTGTCCCAATATGCGCGACTGGCCGAGGAGGTCGGTGAGCTCGGACGCGAGCTCAACCATCAGTTTGGGGACAAGCCTCGCACCGGAAAGGATGGCCGCGGTGCGATTGCTGATGAGCTCGGTGACGTTCTCTTCATCGTCATTGCCCTTGCCAATGATCTGAATGTCAACCTCGACGACGCTCTGCGGCAGACCTTAAAGAAGTACGAACGCCGTCCCTGAACTGCCGGCCACCGGGCGGCTTCACCGATTATCCACAGGAGTTATGCACGCCCTGTTAGCTCACGGTGGAAAACTAGCCCAACAAATGTTCCGAATGGACAAAGAAAAAAAGCGAGGGTATTTTTATCCTCTGTCTTTTGCGGGCGAGGTCGAAGCGAGGGGAAGGAAAACTTAAGAAAACGTGACGGCGAATCAATGCGCTTTCCACAGCTTCTTGACAGCGTCGCAGGGCAGAGCTACAATTCGGCAAACCTCTATATTTGGTAGTCACACGAGCAGTCGAGCCCAATATCTGGGGGAGGTGCCAGCCAAGGCGCGATAGGTAAAGGGGGATGTTTCCGGCGGCGGCAGACAGCCGGACGAGCGCGCCCTGCACCCGCGTTCGCAAGTGAGCTAGGGGGAGACAATGCTCAGAAACACGCTCAGGATGATCAACCAGCAAGACCAGTGGTTCAATCAGTTGCGGCGCGAAGAGTCGGCGCGCCGCACCCTCCGATACTCGCTCTATCAGGCGCTCGAGCAAGTCGAACGGCTTCTCGAGACCGACATGATGGAAGTCCCGATGGAGATGCAGGCGCGTCTCCGCCAGATCGTCGACGCCGTCGACCCGCAGCTGGCCTACCGCATCGACCAGGCAGGTCCCAGCGCCCTCGACATCCAGGACATCATTTTTGAAGCTCAGGATCGGCTGATCAAACAGATACGCAGCTGACCCGACCTCATCTCGATCGCCTCGCCTCCTGCAGAGTCGCCTGGGAGAAATCCCAGGCGGCGCTGCGTTCGGGCTTAAATTAGGACCGTTAAAGGAGGGGAGAATGGCCGACCTGCAGATCTGGGATCTTTGGGAGCCGGGCCCCGGCGCCACCGGGCTGTCCTTCGCACGCTCCCGGGTAGATAGCAAGGACACCGGTGACCGGGTGCTGGTACACGCGGCGCCGAAAAAGCTCGAGGTCATGGTCCGCGACATGCAGGGGAACGTGCTTGCCCAGGGCCGCGACCTGGAGCGCAAGCAGCCCGGACCGATGAGCTACCTGGTACGAACCGGCCGAAGCATCACGCTGGAGGATGTCTGGCCGACGTCCGCGGACCTCGGCCGGGTGGTGCTGCTACCTGGCGGCGAGGCGGGCATCCTCAAGGCCTGGTGGAACGCCGAGGACCACAGCGAATGGCGCTGGCAGGTGGAGTTCTACAACCACCGGTAGCCCTTAATTCATGGGGTCGAAACCACGATGGTTCGAGCGAATACGCGCGTGTCTCCCGCCCGCATGCTGTCCCCAAAACAGATCCCTGCTCCCACCGGAGGGGCATCTGCAACGTCGGCCGAGGCCGTCCAGGTCTGCATCGCCAGGTGGGTTCCTGGGGCGAGTGGTGGATGGAGGAATTCAAAGTCGACAAAATAGAACGTGCAGCCATCCAAGGTCACGTTCGTCTTCTCGACCGCGAAAACAGACTGTGGAACACCGTCAAGCGTCATCGTGACCGACACGCTATTTTCAAACTGAGCGCGGAGACCCGCACTGGCCGCTGCCCAGCCACCGCCAACCGTGATCCAGGTCCCTACCCCGACCTGGGCGGGAAAATTCCGCAAGATCCGGATGTGATCGAGATGCGGGAAGTTTCCGTCATCGAGGTCGCGGCCGGCCGTGGCGGATGCAGGCGCCATCAGGACGAGACCCGAAACCGCCAGCAGGACCCTGATAAGCCGTTTCATCCCAACCCTCCTCCTTGAGTCGCCGTCATGGCTCATCGTCCGGGCGCCAGGTTTGCGCGTCAATTGGCCATTCGGCGTATTCTTCTGCCGGAGAGAGGGAGACCGGGTGGAACGGCTCAGCCCGTCTGACCTGGGCCGGACGCTGAGCTTCGTCCGCGAAATCGCCGCGGTCGATCAGCTGTCCGAGTTTCCGGTGCGCGTCCTCGACGGCCTGAAACGCCTGATCCCGTGCGACCTGATCGGCTACAACGAAATCAATCCCTCCGAGAGCCGGGCAGTTATGGTGCTGGATCCTCCTTCGCTCGACAGGTCCGGTGTGGAGGGACAAAGGGCGTTCGAGAGGCTGGCCGGGCAGCATCCGGTCCTCCAGTATCACGCCCGTACCGGTGATGGCCGGGCGCTGAAGATTTCAGATTTCTTGAGTCGCGACCAGTTCCACCGTCTGGACCTTTATGGGGAGTCGTTCCGATTGATCGGCGCGGAGGATCAGCTCGCCGTCGCTCTGCCGTCGCGACCGCCGCTTGTGATCGGCCTGGCATTCAACCGCAGCCGGCGGAGCTTTTCGGAGCGAGATCGCCGGGTCCTGGACCTGGTGCGACCGCACCTCGTTTATGCGCACCGAAATGCCGAGCTGCGGAGCCAACTCAGCGAGATGGTCGCCCTGCTCGAGCGGCTGCTGGAGGCTGGAAATCGCGCCGTCGTCCTGATCGATCAGAGCCGCCGCATTCGACAGTCCAGCGGTCGGGCCTCAGCCCTGCTTGTGGCGTACCTCGGATCCGAGATCAGCCCGGGGGACTCCCTGCCCCCCACGATTGACGCCTGGGTCAAATGGTGCGGACGGCTCGAAGGCCTGGAGCATGGCCATGCGCACAGCCAGCCGCTGGTCATCTACGGCGAGCACGGCCGGCTGGTCATCCGGTTTCTGCCTAGTGGGGAGATCGGCGCATACGATGCGCTCCTGCTGGAGCAGGTCGCCTCTGCGGATCAGGTCAGGCGGCTAAAACGCCTGTCCGTGCGCGAGAACGAGGTCCTCGGCTGGGTGGCGCGCGGTAAGACAAATCCGCAAATTGCACGGATCCTTTCCGTGAGCGCGGGCACCGTCCAGAAGCACCTCGAGCATATCTACGACAAGCTCGGCGTCAGAACTCGCGCCGCCGCCGCGGTCGCGCTGGCCGGATTCTCAGCTCTGGACGAAATATGAGCGGCAGGCCAGATCGATCAGCTCTTTGTCCAGACGGGGCGGACGCTGCAGGAAGTAGGCCACCTCGTCGAGTTGCTGCAGGATGTCGCGCGGCTGGCAGCCGCGGAAGGGTCGCTTGAACGGTTTGTAGAAGCGCTCGAGCAGGTAGTTGTAGCCCTCCTCGTTAAAGAGCACCTCGTACTCCTTGCACGCCCGCTCGAAGATCTGCCGGAACTCCTCCGGATTGGGATCCGGGACATGGATCTTGTAGCGGACCCGGCGCAGGAAGGCCTCATCCACCAGGGAACCCGGCTCCAGGTTGGTGCTGAAAACCACCATCGCTTCGAATGGCGCGCCCACAGCCATGCCGGCGCCGGCCAGCGTCAGGTAGTCGATCCGCTTTTCCAGCGCCACGATCAACCGGTTCAAGAGAGCCCGGGGCGACGAGTCCTGCCGGCCGAAGTCATCCAGCAGGAAGATCCCGCCGTTGGCCTTGAGGTGAACGGGTGCCTCGTAGTACCGCATCAGCGGGTCGAACGACGGCGAGAGGGCGGCCGTGGTCAGCTCGCCACCGACCTTGACGAAGGGCCGCTTGATCTGGACCCAGCGGGTATCCAGTCCGGGCACCGGCTCGCGCTTCACCCGTTGGTGGTGAAGGGGATCGAACAGACGCATGATCTGTCCCTCGATGTCGACCGCGTAAGGAACATAGATCGGCTCGCCCAGCAGGTCGGCGCAGGCCTCGGCGATACTGGTCTTACCGTTGCCGGGCGCCCCATAGAGGAAGAGCGGCGCCCGCGCGTTTACCGGCGGACCCAGCTGGATGAGCAGGTCCGGGTTGAGGGTCAGGTGCTGGAGCGCCCGGGTGAGCCAGGCAGCGGTGACGTCGGCCTGGCTGACCTGCGCCCGGACCGACTCCTCGTACTGGAGGAAGGGCACCGGCGCCGGTCCCACATAGTGGTCCCGCGCCAGGATGTCTCGGGCCCGGACCCGGCCCGGATCATTGATCAGGTAGCCCAGGGACTCGCCAAAGTCGCGGTTGGCGCTCGGCCCGGCCATCCGGCCGATGGTCTGGCACCAGCCCTGCTCCACCAGGCTCTGCACCGCCGGCATCACCGTCTGGTAGGGAAGGCAGACGCTGGCTGCCCAATCCTTGGCGGCCAGCGGCGACTTGAAATAAAGGTGCTTGAGAAGCAGGTCGGCCAGCCGGGCCACCGGCAGGCCCGAATCTTCGATCCGGGTGGGGGCGGCCGGAATGAACTCGGGCAGGCTGGGTTCCGGGGTGGGCTGCACAGCGAACGACTGGGGCCCCACCGGCATCGAAGGCCGGTTGATCACGGCTAGAGCAACCTGCGGCTCAAGGCCTTTCTTGCTTCGCCCAGCTTCGGCCGGCCGCCCCCCGCGATGGTCGGGCCTACGGGTTCAGCGCCGGCCTGGGTCCGAAATACCGCTCTACCGACAGGCCGTGGCTCTCCAGCTCGGCCCGAGCCAGCCGCTCGAACCGCCGGCTGTACCAGTCCTCGGCGGGGTTGCGCGAGTACTGGAGAAGACGCTGGTAGGGCATGGTGTAGATCGCCCGTCCGGCCAGGATCTCCAGCATCTGCGCGCTTAACTCGGGCCGGGCCAGGGCTCGGTGGAGGGTGGTGTGCACACCCCGCATGTCTCCGATCAGGCGGAGCCGCCGCGGAAGAAAGATCAGCATGGCGAGCGCGACCGGAACCGCGGCCACCATCACCCCCAGGATCAGGGCCAGTGTGTGGATGCCGTGCGAGCCCGCCTGCCCGGCCGAGATCAGGGGCTGCCCAGAGTGGTGACGCAATCCCTCGGTCGCGTTGCGCAGGAAATCCGAGAGATAGGGAACCCCGCTCGGAATGGACTGTTGCAGCGACATGATCCAGCCGTCGAACGTCCGCCCGGCGTTGATCACGCCCAGCGCCAGCGCGTCGAGCTGCAGCACCAGGTTATTTACGAACAGGCCCGCCTGGACACAGAGCAGGATCCAGAAAAGCACCAGCAGGTCGGCGAACATCCAGGCGAAGCGTCGGGAATAGATATCGGGGTAGAAGCGCATGACATCCCCCTTGAGGTGATGTGCGGTAAAACGTCAGACCGGGGCGAAGTCTACAGCGCTTCCAGGAACTCGATGACTTCGCGGGTGAGCTGAGTTGGGGTGGAGGCGCCCGAGGTCACGCCGACCCGCTTCTTGCCGCTGAACCATTCCGGGCGGATGTCCTTGGCCGTATCCACCAGGTAGGCCGGTTTGTGCGCCAGCTCCTCGACCACCTGCACCAGCCGCCTGGAGTTGGAGCTGCGCTGGCTCCCGACCACGATCACGACGTCGCAATCCCTGGCTGCCTCGACGGCTGCTTCCTGGCGATCCTGGGTGGCCCGGCAGATCTCGTTGTAGGCCTCGGTCTGCGGGTACTTGTCCTTGACCCGCTTGATCATGCTGGCCGTGTCCCAGATGCTCAAGGTGGTCTGGCAGGTGACCGCGATCTTGTCGTTGTCGATATCGAGGGCATCGACGTCCTGTGGGTCCTGTACCAGGTGGATCTGGCCGGGGGCCTCGCCCACGACACCCTCCGGTTCCGGGTGGCCGCGCCGCCCGATGTAGACAACGTCGTAGCCTCGCTCCGCCAGGTCTTTGACCAGCTCGTGAGTCACCACCACGTCGGAACAGGTGGCATCCACCAGGTTCAACCCGCGCGCGGCCGCCCGCTCCTTGACCAGGGGTGAGACTCCATGGGCGGTGAAGATGACAGTCCCGGAGTCGATCCGGTCGAGGCCCTCCAGCCGGTTGTCGCTGTCGACCAGCTCGATCCCGTTCGCCTGCAGCTCGTCGGTGACGTGCGTGTTGTGGACGAGGTAGCCGAGCATGCGGATCTTCTCGCCAGGATGAGCTTTGGCCGTCTGCTTGGCGGCGCGAATCGCTTCGACCACGCCGTGGCAGTAGCCACGCGGTGTGATCTTGAGAACGTCCACGTTTTGAGTCTACCCGCGCGGATTCCGGCCGAAGCCGGAGAAGGGTTACAGCCTGGTCAAGATTGCGCCCGGCGTGGGCGGCCGGGGCGGTTTGGGTCGCTCCGGCCCGGGCGGAACCGGTGGGGCCTGGGTTCCGGGAACCGGTTCCTCGGGGTCCGGCGCCGGAGGCCGCTCGGAGGCCGCCGGCATGTCAGCCAATCGTGATGTGGCCAGAGGTCGGTTTGAGGATGCCCAGGTAGGCCAGCAGGCTGAGCAGCGCGAGGATGGCCAGGAAACCACCCACGATGTACGAGGCGATCCGATGCCTGGTGAATACCAGGAGTCCAAGCACCAGCAGGATGATGGCCACCAGCAGGTTCGAAAAGTTCACGACGACTTGCATTTCATTCCCTCCTTGATAGCTTGAGCTTCAGCTTTTCGACAGGGCACGGTCAAGGTCTGCGATCAGGTCTGCCACATCCTCGATTCCCACCGAGATCCGGACCAGACCGTCGGCGACACCACTCGCGCGCCGCACCTCGGCCGGGATCGAGGCGTGGGTCATGGCGGCCGGAAGCTCGATCAACGACTCCACGCCGCCCAGGCTCTCAGCCAGGGTGAACAGCCGAGTGCGCTCGACCACCTGCCGGGCGCGCTGAAGACCACCCCCGACCTCGAACGAGATCACCGCACCGAATCCGGACATCTGGGTGCGTGCGAGCGCGTGCTGCGGATGGTCAGTCAGTCCCGGATAGTGGACGCGTTCTACCGCCTGATGCCCGCGGAGGAACTCCGCAACCTGGCCGGCGTTGCGTTCGTGCTCGCGCATTCGGACCGCGAGCGTTTTGAGTCCACGCAGGACCAGCCAGGCATCCAGCGGTCCCGGGACTGCCCCCAGCGCGTTCTGGAGGAAGGCAAGGCGTTCGTGCAGGTCGGTGCGGTTGAGCGCGATCACGCCCGCGATCACGTCGCTGTGACCGCCCAGGAACTTGGTGGCGCTGTGCACGACCACGTCCGCGCCCAGGCTCAGCGGTCGCTGGAAATACGGACTCATGAACGTGTTGTCCACCACGACCATCGCCCCCCGGGCATGGGCGACCTTCGCGATCGCAGCGATGTCCACGATCTTGAGCAAGGGATTGGTGGGAGACTCCAACCAGACCAGCCGGGTGCTTTCCGTGATCGCCGCCTCCACCGCATCGGTCCGGGCACCATCGACGAAGGTGAAGGTCAACCCCATCGGCTCCAGCACCCGTTTGAAGAGCCGATAGGTCCCCCCGTAGAGGTCGTCCACGGCCACGGTGTGGTCCTCTGGACCAAGGAGCTGCATGACGGTGGACTCGGCCGCCATGCCCGAAGCGAAGGCGAGCCCATGCGCTCCCCCTTCCAGGGCCGCGATGCACGCCTCGAGCGCGGTCCGGGTGGGGTTTGCGGTTCGAGAGTACTCGTACCCCTTGTGCTTGCCAACCGCGGTCTGGGCATAGGTCGAGGTCTGATAGATCGGCGTGACCACCGCACCCGTGGCCGGGTCGGGAGGCTGGCCGGCGTGGATGGCGCGGGTGGAGAAACCCGCTTCGGACGGCGTGCTCACCTGGGGGAGCGGCTGTGTGCCATGAACTCCAGCAGGTCGAGCCTGGTGATGATGCTCACCGGCCGCTCCTGGTCCATCACCAGCAGCGCGGTCGCGCCTCCCAGGATGGCATTGAAGGCTTCATCGATATGGGCTTCGGCGGAAATCGTCGGAAACGGCCCATCCATCGCCGCCCCCACGGTGGTCTCGATCAAGCCCGGGTCCCGGTAGACGCGGTCCAGCAGCGTGCGTTCCTGGATACTCCCCACTACTCGAACCCCGGCGCCCGTGCCATCCTCGGTCACAGGCATCTGCGAAATCCCGTACTCCTGCAGCAGGTCGATGGCCCGACCGACCTTTTCCCTGGAAGGCACCGTGATCAGCTCGGGCATGTCTCGCTCACGGACGACGTCCTGCACGCGTTGCCGGGGGAACCGTTCG
>Ga0209806_1001914_pt1 | contig 13295 bp, 11 predicted proteins | sample GraSoiAngelo_152_FD_186166 | JGI IMG/M metagenome (GOLD analysis project Ga0209806, IMG submission 186166) | Grasslands soil microbial communities from the Angelo Coastal Reserve, California, USA - 14_1009_12_30cm (SPAdes) (version 2) | ecosystem: Environmental > Terrestrial > Soil > Grasslands ... | reverse complement strand
AGGACCATCACGATCAGGAAAACGAGCGAACGCCTCGGGGCACCCGTCTTTCGATCGATTTTGGCGAGTGCCTCCGGGAAGACACCGTCCCTGGCTGCGGCGTAGTAGACCCTTGCCATCCCCGCCACGTAGGCGTTCACCGTGCCGAACGTGACGAAGACCGCGAGGACGGCGACGAACATCCCGCCGTATGAACCGAATGCGCCCGACATCATGGCGGCGAACGGCGTGACTCCTCCTCCCACCGTGTAGGCCCCGGTGCCCACCGTGACGACGGCCACGGCGAGGTAGAGCGCACTGATCAGGATGACACTGATGACCACACTGCGGTGGAAGTCCCGCTCGGGATCCTTGAACTCTTCCGCCACGTTCGATGTGTTCTCGTATCCCAAATAGGACCACATGATGAGTGCGGCCGCAGTGCCGATCGAAGCCAGGCCGTTCGGGAGGAGCGGTGCGTAGTTCGCGGGAGAAATCCTCGGCGCCGACGCGACGACGGCGATCGCGAGGGCCGCGAGAATGGCGCCCACGGTCGCGACTTGGACCCGTCCGGTGAACCGGATGCCCATGTAGTTGACGACGAACGCCCCGATCAGGATGCACGCGGCCACGACGAACACGTCGGGGCGAGTCAGCTCGACGACGAACGTGAGGTACGAGGCGGCCGCCACCGTCGCCGCTGGAGCGCCCAAGACCGCCCACGCCAAGAAGAGCCATGCGGTCGCCGCGCTTGCCGTGGGACCGAGGCCTTCCCGCGCGAAGGCGTAGATCCCTCCCGACTCCGGTCTTCGTGCCGAGAGCTTTGCAAATGTATAGGCGAACGGATAACTCGCGAGTGACAAGAGGATCCAGGAGACGATCGACGCGGGGCCCGCGATGCGAGCCGCCAGTCCCGGGATGACGAAGATGCCTGACCCGAGGAGCGAGCTCACGTAGATCGCGACGGCATGACGGAGTGTGAGGACTCGATGCAGGGCAGAGGGAGATGGATTTTCGCCATCACGGTTCCACTCCATCCCTTCCTCCTCCTTAACATTCTTCTTGGGCGGGCTTCAATGAGCGCGGCGCCGATAGTGTCACCGTGTCCATAAGGCAATTGCCGGCATCCGACGGTGGTGTGGCGGTGAAGCTTTCTAGTCGACCGTATTCTTCATCGGCATGGTCCTCTTCGCGCAGCGCGTTCGCTCGATTGAGCCCTCTCCGACCGTCCACATCGGCGACCTGATTGCGGAGATGAAGGCACGTGGCGAGAAGGTCCTCTCCCTCGCGATCGGCGAGCCGGACTTCCCGACGCCGGCCCACATCGTTGATGCCGCGAAGAAGGCCCTCGACGCGGATTTCACGAAATATACGCCGGCCCCTGGGATCCGGGAACTCCGGGAGGCGGTCGCGGAGAAGTCGCAGAAGGAAAATCGAATTCCCGCGAAACCGGAGAACGTCCTCGTTGCGCCGACGAAGCACACGCTCTTCATGACGTGCATGGCGCTCCTCGATCGGGGAGACGAAGCGATCATCCCGGACCCAGGGTGGGTCTCGTACGCCCCGATGGTGACTCTCGCGAGCGCCCGGCCCGTCCCGATTCAGGCGGCCGACGACGAAAGGTTCGTCCCTTCCGCCGACGCGGTCGCGGAGGCGATCACCCCGCACACCCGACTCCTGTTGCTGAATTCACCCTCGAATCCCGCGGGTTCCGTGTATTCGCGCGCGGAGACGAAGGCCCTGGCCGATCTCGCTGCGGACCACGACCTGATCGTGGTCAGTGACGAGATCTACGAGAAGATACTGTACGAGGGCGAGCACGTCTCGCCGGCGTCCCTGGACGGCATGTTCGATCGCACCGTGACCGTCAACGGGTTCTCGAAGACGTACTCGATGACCGGCTGGCGGCTGGGATGGCTCGTTGCGCCGGCGCCTCTCTTCAAGGAGATTTCCAAGGTCCAGGAGCACACGATCACTTGTGCGACCGCGTTTGCCCAGAAGGCGGGCGTCGCGGCGCTCCGTGGACCCACGGCCCCACTCCAGGCCATGGTGAAGGAGTTCCGGGCGCGACGCGACGTGGTCCTCAAGGAACTCGCGAAGATCGATGTGCTCTCCACGTTCCGTCCGAACGGAGCGTTCTATGTCTTCCCGCGCACCGATGTCAAGATCGACAGTGCGACCTTGTGCGAGCGGATCCTGAAGGAGGCTTCTGTCGCGGTCACTCCCGGGAGCGCGTTCGGTGCGGCCGGCGAGGGGCACATCCGGATCTCGTACGCTGCCTCCCGTGAAACGATTCTCGATGGTCTGCAACGCATCGCGGAGGTCGTTGCGCGACTATGACGAACCTGTCGGGGTGGCAGCTTGCTCCCTACGGCTATTGCGAACTCATCTTTGAGCGGTTCCTTACCGATATTCGAACAATCGATTGTAGGCTCTGTGGGAGAGAATCTCGAGGATGAGAACCACCGCGCCGACGCCCGGGGCCGACTGAACCGTATAGACACCGCGATATGCAAGAGGCAGCTCGAATCGCCACGCGTTCGTGAGAGCCGAGGAGAGACCACTGCGCGTGGCCAGTTGCAGCGGAATTCGATCCTTCGGAATGTGGTCTCCGGCAAAGGCGTCTTGCTTCAGGCGCAAGGTCCACCATTGCAGCCCCTTTCGTGGTTTCGGTTGACGGGCCGCCTCGGCGGCCTGGGCGCGCGGTCCAATCCGCACCTCGCTTGCCGTGAGGCGAGCCAGATCAACGGGCCTCCCAGCCCTCCACAACCTTCCAGATCTTGGGTTGGACGTTGAGCGTCCACATCACGCCCTTCGAACCTTCCGTGGCACAACCGAGGCGCTTGTAGTGTTCGATCGCCTCCCTGAGAGGTGCATGCATCATCTTCCGAGGCAAGAGAGCCTTGATCCGGTTCAGGCTCAGCGGTTCGTCAAACTTCCGAAGGACGGATTCCACCATGTGCAAGGTATCCAAGGTCGGACCCTTGCGTATCAGTTTGGGAGGGACGGGAGGCGCTCGCATTCCGAGAGAGATATGAGTTCATATAGTATATGAACTTGTATCTGAGATCTGTGAAACTGCGAGGCCTCGGAGGCGGTCCGGACGAATCCCGCTCCCGTGGGGTCCACCGGAACGACCGTGTTAAGTACGCACCAGGCCATGCGGGCACAGGGGGAACTATGGTCCAAGAAACCCGTCTCGATCGACCTCGAATCGTGCCGATGATTGCCTATGAAGATGCGGCGGCCGCCATCGATTGGTTGGGCCGAGCGTTCGGGTTCCGCGAGCGGGGCGAGCGGTACACGGAGTCGGACGGGCGCGTCAGCCATGCGGAACTCGAGTTCGAAGGCTCCCCCGTCTTCCTGGCCACCCCGACCAGGGACTACCAAAGTCCGAAGCACCACCGACAGACCTGTGCCGCCGCGAAGAAATGGTCCGCCGTTCCTTGGGTCGTCGACGGCCTGCAGGTCCGGGTCGATAACGTGGACGCCCACTTCACACAGGCGAAAGGCGCGGGAGCCATGATTCTGTCAGAGCCTCAGGATAACCCATACGGCCGATTGTACCGAGCGGAAGACCTCGAAGGCCACCGCTGGATGTTCATCGAAGAGCACTAGGCCGTCGCGCCGCGGGCCTGGAGGAGCTTCACGATCGCCTCGTGACCCCCCTTGCGCGCGTCATCGAGCGGCGTGGATCCGTCGTCGCGGGTTGCCTTCGGGTCCGCCCCTGCGTCCAGCAGCATCTGCACGATGGCCAGATTCCCGTGCGCGGCCGCTTTGTGGAGCGGGGTGTAATTCGCCTCACTCCGGACGTTCGGATCGCCACGGGCGGCCAGCAACGCCTTCACGAGATCGGGGTGAACTCCGGCGACCGCGGCGTCGAGCGCGGTATTCGCGAAGCGGCTCGGAGCCTTCACATTCACGTCCGCGCCCTGTTCCAAGAGGACCTTGGCGGCATCGAGATGTCCGAAGAACGCCGCCAGGCCGAGGGGCGTGAACCCTTCCGGGTTCGCGGCGTCCACCCGCGAGCGGGACTGCCCCAGGATCGTCTTGAGCCGCCGGGCGTTCCCGATTGCAGCGGCCTCATGGAGGCCCAACGCGTCCTCCGGGGTCTGCGCCAGGAGGAGCCCGAGCGCATTTGTCGCTCCGTGGTAGACCGCCGTGAGGACGAGCGTGCCGTTCGGCGTGCGCATCCGCAGGATGAGCGGGTTGCGATCGAGGATCGTCCGCGCCGTGGCGACGTCGTCCTTCTGGACCGCCGCGAGGAGTTCGTCCTGCTCCGTCATTCGTCTCGCCTCGAGTTGACGGTCTGATGCGGTCCGACGACTAAGAACCTTGTCCTTGTCACTCGACCAGTTGCGTCTCGCCGCACGAGGGACACATGACCTCGATCGGCCGCTTGCTCGTCGTGAGGTCGATCGACTTCCCGCAGTGCTTGCAGATCACGGACATCGGTGTGGTGGCGGCGGCATGGGTCGGACCTCCGGGAGGCGGGGGTGGTGCGGCCCTCGGTCCCATGAGATGACCGCCGCCCATCCGTCGCCAAAGTCCGACGACGGCCACGAGCAAGAGGATGAACAGGAGGCCGAGGAGGACGGCGAAGAGGGGGATGCCGCCGATCTCCGTCGCCCAGAGGGCGTTCGTCGTCCCGACGTGCATCGTCTGCCAGGTGGCCGTGCCCAAACTCGCTTCGCTCGCGAGCACGAGGATGTCACCGGTCCCCACGCTCTGGGGAATCGGCAGGGAAAGGTCCACCTCCGGAACGGTCGTGATCGCGGAGACCGATGGCGAGCCCCCGAACCCCAGTCCGAAGCCGAGGGTCCAGATGAACTGCAGCGGGAGTGGCGTGGTACCCCGCGGCGTCACCGTCAGGTGCGCGTGGATCGTCTCTCCGGGGGCATACGACGTGCGGTCGAACGTCACCCCAAGCAACGCGCCGCTCGCCTGGGCGATGATCGCCTGCGACCTTGTCGTGTTCGCGCCCTGCCGCGCGGTCACGATGAACTGGTACGTGCGGCTCGCCGCGGGGGCGGGCGTGCGGAAGGAGAAGGTCGTGTTGTTCGTGGTGCCACTCAGGACGATCGTCGCGGTGTTGTCATCGACCTCGTAATCGTAGGTCGGCTGGAGGATCACGTGGGACGTGACCAGGTACGAGGCGGTGATCGTGTCGCCCGGACTGAAATCCCCGCGGTCGAGACGGAGGGACATCACTGCGATGTTGACCAGGACCAACTTTTGGGAGGTGATTGTGAGCCCTAGTCCGTCATCGACCCTTGCGGCGAAGGACAGCAGGCCCGTGTAGTTCAGCGGGATTGCGTACGTGTACGTCGCGGTCCCGTTGATCGTGGTGTTCAGGAGACGGTTGAAGGCATCCCGGACCGTCCACGTATACGTGTAGTTCGTTGGCCCTGGAGTGCGATACACGATCGCGTTCGCCGACGCGACATCCCCGCTCAGGTAGCCGGCCTTGTTCATGACGACGGTCACGGTCATCATTGCGCTGGGGGCGATTGTGGGCGGGATTGCCTGGACGGGGGGAGCGCCGCAGGTGACGACGAACAGGGCAAGAGCCACGAGGAGCCCGATGGCGTACCACCTTCGGGGCGGAGCCGGCGACATGATTCCCATCCCGTAGATCCGCGGGATGGACCCGCGGACGGACGCGCATCATGTCTGACCTACTTAACGATTTGGTCGGCCGATTGTCCGACGCCCCATGTTGAGATGACTCGACGATACCGCAGACCATCGAGGGGCCGCGGACAATTAGATGGAATTCACGGGCCGGTTGCTGGCGACGGACTTCCTTGGAGCCTCGCGAACAATCCTTCCGCTCGGGTCCGCCACGACGCCGCATCGCCCCCGCGTCCTTGTGCGTCGTACAGGCGGGCGAGCTCCTCATACCGCGTCGCGAGGGAGTACGGGTTGTCGAGTCGGTTGATGATCTCGACGGAGCCGAGCAGCTGTTCCTCCGCCTTGGCCCAATCGCCCCGCTTCGCGAACACGAGGCCGAGGTTCGCCCGCGCGGTCGATACGGCGAGGGGATCGCCGATCGTGTTGGCAAGGGCGAGGGCGCGTTCCGCGCTCGACGCCGCTTCCTCGACGGCCTCCATGCGGAGGAAGCTGTCGACGGCGTTCGCCAGCGCATACGCGGCGAAGCGGATTTCGCCGGTGGCGAGCGCGATGTCCGCGGATCGAGCGAAGGTCTCCGCGGCCGTTCGCGGGTCTCCCTCGCGACTCATCACAATCCCGAGGTTGATCTGGATCGCCGCATCCTCCCGTGTGGCCCGGCGAACCGTCGCGGCCGCCTCGAGGAGTCGAGCCTTCGCACCCGGGATATCGTTACGGGCGATCAGGGCGACACCCAGATCCGTCAATGCACGGACTCGTTCGCGCGAGCCCGTCGGGAGCACATCCGCAGCCCGGCGCAGGTGGGCGATCGCCATGTCGAGATCCCCGAGTTTCCGTTCGACGCCACCGAGCGCCCGCAGGGCTTCCCCCTCGATCTCCGATGAGTGGTTCGCCGCGGCATCGTGGGCCGCCGCCTCCAACACGGCGCGCGCCTCCTTGTACGCCCCGAGGCGATTCTCGATCCGACCGAGCTGGATGCGCGCCCGCAGCCGTTCGAGCTGCCCACCCGATTCGCCGATTCGCTCGAGGACCGTCCGGGCTTCTCCGAACTTTCCGAGGAACACCTGCGTCTCGACGAGGATTCCATCGAGCCGCGGTGATCGGGCGACTCGGAGCAGGGCGGCCTCTAGGTCTCCCGCTCGGGCACTCTCCGCGAGGGCGGGCCCAATCTCGAGCAGTCGGGTCCTCGCGGCGTCGAGGTCGCCCGCCTCGATCCGGTGGTACGTCTCCTCGAGGCCGTCCGCCCGGAACAACCAGTAGCCGGCGGCCCTGGTGTGCGCGTCCCGTCGCGCCCCGTCTCCCATGCGTCGGAGGAAGAACTCCTTCACGAGGTCGTGGATCAGGTATCCGTCCTCCCGGTGGTGGAGCAAGGCTCGGCGCACGAGGCGGCGCAGCTGCGACAAGGTTGCCCCGAGAGCCTCCGGGGATCGGGCTGGGCGTCGCAGGACCGCGAACGTCCGCAGCAGTTCCTCCGACGAATCGTCCAGGCCGTCGAGGACCGTTTCCAGGACATATCGTTCCGTCTCGACGGCGCCCGCGTCGAGGCCGCTCGCGGCGAACAACTCGAGGGCGAGGGGATGGCCGTGGGTCGCGGCGATCACGTGTTGAATCGCTTCCGGTTCGATCGCCGCGCCGCGAGCCCGGAGGAGTTCCCCCGAAGCGAGGGGGTCGAGACCTTCGAGATGCACCTCGATCACCCGGCCCGAGACGAGATCGGATCGCTCGTAAAAGGTCGGCTGAGTTCGCGTGGCGACGAGAATCTTCGTCGTCCCGGGAACTTCGAAGAGAGCCCGGAGGAGGGCGTCGGCCGCCGGGCAGGCGTGCAGATCGTCGAGGGCCACGACGCAGCCGGAAAGGTCGCCGCGCATTACCGCGATCGCCTCGGTCGGATCGTAGGCGGGCCGCGTGATGACGGCCTTCAGACGTCGACGACCCTGGCGTGCCAGGAAGTCGGCAAACGAACTCAGGAGGCCATGGGCATCATCATGGGCGTAGACACGCCGAACGAAGGTCGGACGCGGTTCGTCCGAGAGGAGTCGTGCGACGAGCGCGGACTTCCCGATCCCCGCGACGCCAAGGAGGATCGCGAACGAAGGAGCGTCGGAGGCGAGCCACTCCCGCAGCGTCCGATGCTCTTCCGTCCGACCGAAGAAGGGTCGGCTCGGGACCGCGGCTTTCGGCGCTTCCGGCCGCGGGAGCTCGATCACATCGGCCGCGAGGACCATCTGGACCGCCTCAGACTCCCGGAGACCCGACCGACGCAACGCCTCGATCGCATCGGAGCCGAGGACCTCCCGGATACCCTGCGGCTCGTTGAGCTGCACGGTCCGGGAGCGCGCGTGTTCGCGCATGCGCCGGGCGACCTCCTGGCCCGCATGGGTGAGCTCGTACACCTTCCGCCGGGAGCGCGCATGGGCGACGTGCGCCATCCGTTCCTGGACACGGCCCGTGGTCTTCAGGCGCTTCAACTCAAGGGCGACATGGGCGCGGCTCAGGGCAAGCCCAGCCGCGATGCCGTCCTGCGTCATCTCGACGGGACACTCATAGGCGTCCGCGTGACGGAGAAACCCAGAGAGGTGGACGAGGACTCGCTCTCCGACGGTGACGCCGGTCACTCCCTCCGCCCCTCCGGAGCCGGTATCGTCCCGACGTTACTTAACGATGTGTTTTCGTCGGCCAAGGCCGACATCGCAGAGATTTCGCAACGGACAGAGGGGGCACGCGGGAGTCGGCCGACACAAAGCCTTCGCATGGGCGACGAGGAGTGCATGGTACTCCTGGTACGTCGCGAGGTCCCGGGGCACGCGGCCTTCGAAGTGCCTCTGGACGGCGTCGTACGCGTCCGTGTCGAAGAGGCCGATCCGCTGGCCGATGCGAATCGTGTAGGCGTCGACGAGGAAGACGGGCTTACCGCCCGCATAGAGGAGGATCGAATCGGCGGTCTCGGCGCCCACCCCTTCCTGTGCGAGCAGGTCGGCGCGCACCACGTCGGTCGGTCGATCGAAGTAGCGAGTGAGGTCGCCGTCCGATCGGTCCAGCAGATGGCGGCAGAAATCCCGGAGGCGTCTCGGTTTCGTCCGATAGAGGCCCGCAATTTTCACGTGCCTCCGGATGACCGGCACGGAGGCGGACGCGAGCGCGCGGACTTCCAGGAGACCTGCACGCTTGAGATTGTGGATCGCCTCCGCCACGCTTCGCCATGCGGTCTGCTGCATGAGCAACGCGCCCACGATCACCTCGAATGCATTCGCGGCAGGCCACCAGTGTTGCGGGCCGTAATGGTCGAGCAGGCGACGGAAGATTTCGAGTTCGCGATCCAAGGCGGAAGACGATGCGGACGAAGGCCAAGAGACTTCCCGTGGCGTCGCCCTTTAACCGGAATCCGTTCTATCCAGGCAGGTGCACCTCTTCGCCACCCTCTCGACCTCGCCGGGTCTGGACGAAGTGATCTTCCGTGCCGTGAACCTCGCCGGCGCGGATCCGACTCTCGACCGAATCATGATTTTCTTCACGATTCTCAGTGGCGTCTACGTGATCTTCCTCGTGGCCGTCCCGCTGTGGTGGCGGGGCCTGCGGACCGCCACGTTCGACGTCCTTCTGATTCTCGCCATCACGATCGTCGTCTCGGAAGGGATCAAGTACCTCGTCGATCGGCCCCGGCCCTGCGATGCGCTCGCGAATGTGAATACGCTCGGGGGGTATCGATGCTCCGCGGAGTTCGACCCCGCGTTCCCGAGCGGACACGCATCCCGGGCCTTTGCGGTCGCGGCCTTCCTGACGATTCGATTCCGTTGGCGGCTCGCCATCCCCGCGGGCGCCTTTGCGGTCCTGGCGGGAATCAGTCGCGTCTACCTGGGCCTCCACTGGCCATCCGACGTGCTCGGGGGCGCGGTGGTCGGGATCGGTTTCGCGGTCCTCATCGAAATCCTGAGCCGTCGCGTCGGAGCTTATCAACGCGTGCGAGCGCGAATCGTAGAAGCGATCCCCCACCTCCCGCGGCGGTCCCGCAGCACCTAGCTCGTCAGACCCTTCGCCTTCGCGATCACTTCGTCGATCGCCCTCACGAGGGCCGGAGATCGCCTCTCCGCCATTGCGACAAAAAACATCTTTCCGGTCACCTCGCGCACGGACAAGATCCCACCCTCCGATTCGACGGTCACGTGGGTCGGCGGGTTCGCCTTCATCGTCGCATAGATCACTTCGAGGGCGCCGAGCAAGGTCGCCGCCATCGTCGCGAAGTTGTCGACCTGGGCGTCGTCCGGCAGGACCCACGCGACGGGGACTCCGGAGCGGGAGACGATCGCGGACATCTTCGAGCCGGTCCGGGCGTTGAAGTCGTGTAGTAATTTGCGCAGCGCTTCGACCGCCACGGCCAAAGGATTCCCTCCGAATCGCCTCGCGATGCAGCCCAGGTTATTTATCTCTTATTCCGCGACTAACGGTGGTACAGGACGCTGTAGAAGCGGTTTTCCTTTGCCGTCTGCTCGAGGCGACCGAAGATCGCGAGCTTATACCCGCACTTCTTGCACTTGTTGTCTTTGTCGAGATACCAGCCCGTGATGTCGAACCCGTACCGCTTGATCGCGATCGCGTTGCACCCAGGACAGTACGTGTTCTCGAGGCGATGGCCCGACACGTTCCCGATGTAGACGTATTTCAGACCTTCCTCCTTCGCGACCGTGCAGTGTTTCTCCAGTGTCTCGACCGGGGTCCACGGGAACTCCATCATCTTGTAGTCGGGGTGGAACCGGAGGAAGTGGATCGGCGTATCGGGGCCGAGATTATCGTACACCCACTTTGAGAGCTTCCGCGCGGCCCCGAGGTCGTCGCCGACCTGCGGGACGATCAGGTCCGTGATCTCGATGTGGATCTTCTTCGTGTCGCGGGTGTCGAGGAGGGTCTGGAAAATCGGCTCCGCGTTCGGGATGTTGATGTACTTCCGGACGAAATTCGTCTCCCCGGAGCCTTTGAAGTCCACGGTGACGCAGTCGAGGAACTTCGGCATCTCCGCGACCGTCTCCGGTGTGTCGTAACCGTTCGAAACGAAGATGTTGATGAGGCCTGCCTTACGTGCGCGCATGCCGATATCGCGGGCGAACTCGATGAAGATCGTCGGCTGATTGTAGGTGTAGGCGAGGCCCTGGCAGCCTTGTTCGAGGGTCATGCGAACAACGTCTTGCGGTTCAACCTCGATGCCTTCCACCTTACGTCGCTGCGAGATGTCAGCATTTTGGCAGTACCTACAATTATGTAATGTGATACCATTAGCAATATATGTGTGAGATTGAATACATTCGAAGCTGTAGACTTGTTCGTCCGACCCCTCGGAACGGATGGCCTTGACTTCTTTCCAAGTGAGTTGAGGCGCGACATCGACTCTCGTATGGATTAATCGTTTGTATCCCGCCGTGGCGCCGGAATGAAATCGCCGCGAGTGGGTGTCGAGGACCGGGGGCTTGTCCTGGCCCGTGGTAAATTCGGCTATCTCAGCGGACGCAAGGACCTTCACTCCGGCCCGTAGCTCTTTGACTTTACACCACCCGGAATTCGAGAGGACGGGATGATCTCCGGTCGCAAGAAGCGGATTCGAAATTCCTTCCACCGCCACTCTGAACGTCTCGGCTTTTCGACTGCCTGCTCCCGTTACCATACCGAGAATCGGATCGAGCCTTTTGTTTACGGACCAGAGGGCGTCTCCTGGACGGACCTCCTCCACGGCACGAGTATCCCCATCTGCCATCAGGATTGCAGTTCCCGCCGGATGGCAAAGCCAGTTACACCCGGTCGTCGCGATGCTGAAGATCTTCGATCCAGGCCGATAGTGCGACACCGGTTTCTTCTCAATCGGATCAACGTGGCCCGTGATGACACGGCCATACACGTAGAGCCAAAGCTTGCCCTCGTGCACGCCGCGGATCCCGCAGAGGCCGACCTGACCTTCGCCGATCTTGCAGTACCGCGCGCACGCGGTGCACATGATCTTGTTCGTCCCCTCGACGGGCTTCCACAGCTCCGCGACCTTGCCCATCGCCCGGCCCGGCGGCTCGCGGACGTCGAGGACTTCCTTCTCCGTGATCATCGTCATCGGGACACTGCCCGTCCCGGGGCAAAATACTTTGGGAATAGGTTACCGAATCGCGGAAGAACGGAAGTGCTCCCAGCCCTTTCCCAGGAGAGGTTCCCTCCCGGTCTTCGTGATCAGGACGTTTCCTCCGGAGGCGGCCACCTTTCCGATCACGGTGAGACGCTGCCCGCGGGGGGCCGTGGTGGGCCACCGCTCCAGGAGGGCGCCGATCGCGTCCGCGCGGATCGTAGCCAGGAGTTCGTAGTCGCCTCCGTAGTAGAGTGCGACCTCCTTCGAGACCGCCGGCGGCAATGCGGTGAGGCCGCGGTACAGCGGGAGCGCGTCCCACTCGATCTGGTACGATAGGCGCGTCATCGATGCGAGCTGCGCGAGGCTCACGCCCAGTCCATCAGAGAGGTCCATGCAGCTGGTGGCGGCGCCGGACTCGGAGAGGACCATGCCCTCCGCGATCCGCGGATACGGTCGGAGCAAGTCGTTCAGCGCGTCCGACCGGAGCGCGGTCGGTTGCTCCAAGACCTTCGCCGCATGCCCCGCTCGACCGAGGTCCCCGGTGACCACGATCGCGTCTCCCGGCTTCGCGCCGGTCCGCAGGAGGATCCGGTCCTTCCGCACGCGGCCGAAGGCAGTCCCCGCGATCGACAGGAGCGGCGACTCCTTCGTATCGCCCCCGAGGACCGCGATGCCGAACTCACGCACGCACTCTTCCATTCCCTGCGCGAGGCCGCGGAGGAACTCGACGTCGGTGTCGGCGGGCATCGAGAGCGCCGCGACGAATCCGAGAGGTCGCGCCCCGGCGGCTGCGATGTCGCTCAGGTTCACGGCGGTCGCATACCATCCGATCTGGCTCGGGGTCGCCCCTGCGGGGATGTGCGTCTTCTGATTCACGACGTCCGTCGTCACGACCAGGTAGTCGTCCCCCCAGTCCACGACGCCGCAGTCGTGTCCGAGGCCGACCGGCTGTCCGCGGTCGTAGATCCGGGAGAGGATCTCGATCGCTCCGCGCTCGCCGATGTCGGAGAGGCGCGTCACGAACGGAGTGGATGGGCCCTCGGCGTAAGAAGGCTCCGGGCTCGCGGTCGCGCCGTGGGACGGAGGCTCATTCGGGAGGCGGGGCCGGCGGGACTCTCCGTCTGCGATAGGCCAACGCGGCGATCGCCAGGACACCGACCAGGGCGATGGCGACGCCACCGATCAGCACGAGGTTGGTGAGCGCGGGTTCGCCCCGAGATCCCAGGACCGTAATGTTGCCCCACATGTTTCCGTCGCCGTTGAACCGAGACCGATAGGGGAAGGTCCCCGTGCGGTTGGACACGGTGAAGTTCCACAGCCGCGCGCCCGTCCGGAACGTCGGCGAACTGCTTCCCGTCTCGTTCGCGTCCACGACCGAGTTGTTGTTGTAGTCGATGTACCAGTTATGGCTTCGACCGTCGAGGGACGTGAGATTCAGGGTCAGGTTGTCCCCGACAACGACTTCGATCGGTGGGCCCGGAGTGGTCAGGGAGTTGTTCGTGAACCCCCACCCGGAGTTGCGGTTCCCGTATAATTGGTAGGTGATGTTGGGAGCGGCCGCGACGGGGGTCCCGATCTCGAGGGTCGCAAG
>Ga0209806_1001911_pt1 | contig 13309 bp, 10 predicted proteins | sample GraSoiAngelo_152_FD_186166 | JGI IMG/M metagenome (GOLD analysis project Ga0209806, IMG submission 186166) | Grasslands soil microbial communities from the Angelo Coastal Reserve, California, USA - 14_1009_12_30cm (SPAdes) (version 2) | ecosystem: Environmental > Terrestrial > Soil > Grasslands ... | reverse complement strand
GCGCTCACTTGCGAAACAGCTCGCATCAAAAGGAATTCGCGTAAACGGCGTGGCGCCCGGGCCGATATGGACACCGTTACAAGTGAGCGGCGGCGCGACCCAGGAAAAACTAAAACAATTCGGCAGCCAAACACCATTGGGCCGCCCAGGACAACCAGCCGAACTCGCGTCAATTTACGTTCAACTCGCCGCTAACGATGCCAGCTATGCAACTGGTCAGGTCTATGGCGCAGCGGGAGGATCCGGACAGCCGTGACGGGCAAAGAGGTTGATTGTGACCGGTCTGTCGTAAGACGACAACAATCGCCGCGGTAGGAAAAATTTCGCGCCGCTCAAATCGAACCGCGTATGCCGCGGTCCGAATCGCGCGGGCCGATGACGCCGCCCAGTCTGTCGAAGACCGCGCTTGCCGCGGGGCGCACCGTGTCCCATGGCAACGCTGAACCCGGTTTCGCCTCCTCGTAATCGGCCGCAACCGACTCTTCGACTTCATCGAACGTTTTCCCGGGATACTTGAAGAACGTATCGTAGCCGGTGCGATACGCGTGCTCGAATTCCTCGTAGGAGTAGTTCTTCGCGTAGGGTTGTTTGGCATGTTGTTCGCGCCAATACGCCGCTTCCTTTTCCGGATCCACTCCGCCGCTGTCGCCTTGATCGCTCTTGCCGCCTGCTGTTTCGGAACCTGTTTGCATGAGTTATGCCTCTACTGCTTGTTATTAAGAACTTCGCCGGTCGGCAGCTGATCGGTCGCTTCTTTCGACGCTCACGGCACAACAGACTGAGCTGAACGAATCAGGGAATCAGGTCACAGACTCACCGTGGCGGGACGTAGGAAACATCATCCGTGTACATCTGTGTCAATCTGTGGTTAAGAAAGACGCTATTCTGCTTTGCGTTCGTTCACAGCGACGATTGCCAGATCGTCGCCGCTCGGTTTCAAAACGAGGGTTTTGTCGATCTTGCCTGACGAATGTTTCGCACCGTTGCGCAATTCGTACCGAAGCGGAAACGTAACCATTACTTTGCTATCGTTCTCCGGCTCGACCGTGATGTCGCCTGCGAGCCAGAAACGCCGCTCGGGCCAGCGCGCCGCATAACGCTGTAAATCCTTTCGGATTTTGTCGCGACTCATTACACCATCGTTGTAATACTGGACCCGATCGGCAAAGAAATCCGTTTCCGAGCCGACATGTGGATCCAGCCCGGCGAGCACAAATGCGCCGACATAATCGCGCAGCCGTTCCGTGCTGAACTCCGACGCCGGAGAACCCGAGACTGCAGCCGGTGGCGCTGACGCCGGTTTCGCGCCCTCCGAGGAGATGGGCCCAGTAGCCGCACCGCCTTCTCGAGTTGTCGTTGCAATGCTCGTTGGTGGCGTTTCATTGGTGCGCGGCGATTGCGCGGCCCGCGCATTGTTTCGGGCTTGCTGGTCCCCCTCGCGTAACCGCCGCCAGGTCTCCGAACTCTTCGTGAGATCGGCTGCGGCTGTCGTCACCGCCGGCTTCACGCCCAATGCTTTGCTCGTATCGACATCGAGCTGACCACTAATCGGCAGCCCGTTGCGAATCTGATAACGGGTCAGCGCCACAGCCAGCTCACTGCTGTAGGCGCCATCGACTTGGCCCGAGTAAAATCCGCCGTCGCGCAATTTCTGCTGCACCCCGCGCATGTTGTCCTCAGCCCAGCCGGCGCGCGTGTTGTCGTCTGCCCAAACCAATCCGGCGACTGCAAGCCCGATTGCGATCGCGAAAACCAACCGCTTCCTCACAGCACTGTATCGCAGCCCAAACGTCGCCTGCTCCTGAAAAGAGGTGAATCAGGAAACCAAACGCACGAGCAAGAAATCTAATTGAACAGAGCTGATGGAATCAGCGACATAGAACACGCCGCGAGTGAGGGAATGGAGCGTTTGGGGAAAGCGACATAGAAGGCAAAGCCGCGGTGGATAGCGGTGAGTGAGCTGGGAAGCAAACGAGTTTCAATCGCGCGGGTAGACGGCGACGCAGCTAGGTAGCTGGCGCAAGCACTGGGCAGTGCGAGTGATCAAGGTAAAGCTGAGAGGGGTAGCGGCGAGCGAGCGTGGGCAGCGAGTGAGTTTCAATGGAGCGGTTGGGAAGCGCGACATTGCTTCGGTGAAAAAATTAATATAGAGCGCCTTGCAGGAACCGCCTAAGCTCATGCCCCGATGGGAGACGAACAGAAATCGAAACTCCGACTGGAAATCGCCCACGTTCTTTTCATCGACATCGTGGGTTATTCCAAATTGCGGATTAACGAACAGAGCGCTCAGATTGATACGTTGCGCGACATCGTCCGCGGGACTGAGCAATTCCACGCCGCCGAAGCTGAAGGAAAGCTGTTGCGGTTACCGAGCGGTGACGGTGGCGCGCTTGCTTTCCGCAACAGCCCGGAGGCGCCGGTACTTTGCGCGGAGGAAATTGCCAAGGCACTAAAGAGTCATCCCGACATCCGGGTCCGGATGGGCATCCACAGTGGTCCTGTTAACGAAGTCACCGATTTAAACGAGCAGGCGAACATTGCCGGCGCCGGCATCAACATCGCCCAACGAATCATGGATTGCGGTGACGCCGGTCACATTCTGGTATCGAAGCATGCCGCAGAAGACCTCGAGCAGTACGACCAGTGGCAACCGTATCTGCATGATCTCGGCGAATGTGAAGGCAAACATGGCGAACGCCTGCACGTCGTAAATCTCTACAACAATGAAATCGGAAACCCGGCCGTTCCCGGAAAGTTCGACCGTAAGGCGATCGCCGGAACGACGTCATCTGCTGCGACCGGAAATCGCCGCCGCTACTCCATCGTCGCAATGGCTATCGGTGCGCTGATCGTCCTTGGCGGGACCAGCCTGTTTTTGACAACACGAACCGCTTTCCGAAACATCGCGGGACGCGGCGCACCGGCGTTGCCGGCTTCGGAAAAAAGCATCGCCGTCCTGCCGTTTCAGAACCTCAGCGACGATAAATCGAATGGTTACTTTACCGACGGCATCCAGGACGAGATCCTTACCAGACTTTCGAAGATTGCCGCGCTTAAGGTGATCTCGCGCACGTCTACGCAGAAATACAAGAGTGCTCCCGAGAACTTGCGTGAGGTCGGCCAACAGTTAGGCGTTGCAAATTTTCTCGAGGGCAGTGTTCAGAAAGTCGCTAATGCTGTGCACGTGAATGTCCAGCTGATTCGTGCCGCGACGGACGAGCATCTATGGGCGGAAAGCTACAACCGCAAACTCGACGACGTCTTTGGAGTTGAAGGCGAAGTAGCCAACGCCATTGCCGACCAACTCAATGCCAAGCTCTCCGGCGCCGAGCAAAAAGCCGTTGCGGAGAAGCCGACCCAGAACGCGGCCGCGTATGACGCTTACCTGCGCGCGATTGCAATCGACAACGCGACCACCCTCGAGACGACAAAGCGGGTGACTGGCCTTTATGCCGACGCGGTCCGGCTTGATCCTCAATTCGCGCTGGCATGGGCTCGCCTCGCCGTCGCGCGCAGCCAGCTCTATTTCAACGGCGTTGATCTGGAGACGAACAGCGGTGCCGCAGTGAAGGAGGCCGCGGATCGGGCGATCTCACTCCAACCCGAGCTCGGGGAAGCATGGCTCGCGCAAGGCGTTTATCGCTACCGCGTCTTGCGCGACTTCAAAGGCGCGCTCCAATCGTACCAGGAAGCACTCAGGCGGTTGCCGAACAGTGCTTTCGTGCTTGATCAGATGGCTCATCTGGAACGACGGCTCGGACAGATTGACGAAGCGCAAAAGCATTATCATGCGGCCGCACAATTGGATCCGCGCAACATCGGCATTCTTTTAACGCTTGGCGATACAATCCAGAGCGTCCGTCGTTTCGACGAGGCGCAGACGATCTTTGATCGCGCCCTTGAGATGTCGCCCGGAAACGAGGGCGCGGTCGCGGGGAAAGCATTGAGCTTCCAGGGACAGGGCCGGCTCAACGAGGCCGCCGAAATTCTGGCGAAAGCTCCCGCGAATTCACAGGACGAGGCCCTTGCCATCGCGAGAGCCCTGCAGCTCTATTACGAGAGGCGCTTTGACGCAGCAATCGTTCAAATTCAGCAGAACACGCCCACGGTCTTTGCAAACGATCCACGCACCATGACGCTGCTCGGTTACTGCCAGAAATTTGCCGGTAAGGATGACGACGCTCGCGTTACCTTTACGCGCGCAGCCGCGGCGATGAAACCGACGCCTGACTCAGCTGTTATTGTCGATGCGCGAGAATTGCCGGCCTATCTCGCCTGGGCTTATGCGGGCCTTGGCGAAAAGGAGAAGGCACTGGAGCAGGCGCGCCACGCGATCGCTGATTACGACGGCGACGCTTTATGCAAACCCTTCGCAGAGACCTCTCTGGCTATTGTCGAGGCCGAACTTGGCGATATCGATTCAGCGGTCGCCACTTTGCCGCATCTGTTGGAAGTGCCCAATGGCGAAACCCGCGGCGATCTTCGGATCAATCCGCTCTGGGACCCGTTGCGCAAGGATCCGCGCTTTCAGAAACTGGTTGCGGAGGAACAGCATTAGCCTCTCATGACCGCTCATGTTCAAACGCGAGCGCACGACGGAAAGCGACCGACTTCGCTGCCTCGGTCGCTATTTTCCGAATCTGGCCTATAGTCTTGGATGTCTAAACGGTCTGGTATCTCTTTCACACGCCGCGCGCCCGACAACATTACCGAAGAGTTGGTCGCTGTGCTTTCGTCGAAGGCCGCTTTCGAATTCAAGCCGTTATTCGACATTATCCTGCTCAATCTACGGGAGCGAAACGCAGCCAGTGGCGGCGAAGAGATGCTCCGCTTGCGTGCTTATGAAAAGCTTCAGGGCCTTGTCAGCCAGGGCGCAGTCAATCGGACAGTCACAGGGGTCACGAAGAAATACAAAGGCGTCGGTCCACGGATGGTGGCGCTGCGCGCTGAGATGAAAGCGTTGCGCGCCGCCTGTAACGAGCGCGCTCTCGCCAAGGCTGCCGCGGCGGGCTAATGCCGCTTGAGCAGCGATAACGCACCGCGGCGAACTTTTCGTCGAACGCAGGAAAGAAGTCTGCGTTAATGGAGCCGATGGGATCAGCGACATAGAAGGGTCCGAGCCGGACTGGCATAGTCGCGAGGGGGTAGCGGCGAGTGAACGGAGCCGCCGGAGCACATGATCAATCGGCAAACGAAATGAGTTTCAACTGTGTGCCGAGGCAGAATTCGGCAACGACCCTGCCACGCGTCGCAAATCATTGAGCAGTATCTCCATGTCGCGCAAAGTGGTCCGATAATTCAGCACGCAACCGCGCAGCGCGAAGCGACCTGCGAGAGTAGCATTGGATAGATACGAACTGCCATCGCGTTGGAGAGCGATCAGCAGGCGTTCATTGAAGGCATCGATTGCCTGCGGCGATTTGTTTCTGAGCTGCACCGGTACATGACGAAGGCAGAAGATCGATAATTCGACCGGCGCGACCATCTCGAAGTCATCGCTGGCTCGGACCATCGACTCCAGGTTGCGCGCACAAGCAAGATTGCTTTCGATCGCCTCGCCCAAGGAATCGAGGCCGACTCCTTTTAACAACATCCATACCTTCAGGGCCCGAAACCGCCGCGATAACTCCGGCCCGTAATCCCAAAATGCGAAGGCCTCGTCTGCTTTCTCCCCAATAATGCGAGTGTATTCGGCTTCGTGGGCGAACGCGGCCCGTGCAATTTCTGGCGCGCGATAAATCACGCAGCCAACATCCACTGGGAGATAAAGCCATTTGTGAGGATCGAGCGCGATCGAATCCGCCCGCTCAAGGCCCGCGAACAATTTCCTCGCCGATTTCGCGAGAACGGCAAAGGCGCCATAACTTCCATCCACATGCATCCAGAGTTGGAAGCGATCCGCAATCTCTCGAATTTCCGCTAACGGGTCGACCGCGCCAGTGTTCACAGTTCCCGCATTAGCAACCACGCAGAATGGAAGGTAGCCCGCCTCCAGGTCAGCGGTGATTTTTGCAACGAGATCGTCCACTCGAATTTTGAAGCACTCGTCGACATCGACGAGGCGCACATTCTCCTGCCCGATTCCCAAAAGCGCTGCTGCCTTTGCGATGGAAAAATGCGTCTCGCTTGACGCATAGATGCGCAAGCGACCTGACGAATCGTCTTTCGCCTGCCGCGCCGCGGCGATCGCGGCGAGATTGGCCATCGAACCACCGCTCACAAAGAGTCCGCCGGCTTGAGCATTGAATCCAAGAATCTGCCGGATCCAATCGATCGTCAGGCGTTCGAGTTCCACCGGTGCCGGCGCGGAACGCCACACCGTGAGATTCGCGTTTAAGGTCGAGGCGAGCAGATCGGCAAATGCCGCAAGGGGAGTCCCCGGCGATTGCACGTAGCCAAACATCCGCGGATGCGCATTCTGCCGGCTAAAAGGAATGATATTCTCGCGAAAAACCTTCAGTAGTGCATCGAAATCGATCCCTTTGGTCGGGAGGGCGGGATCGAGCGAGTCGCGAATGTCGCGTGAAGAGATGTGACGATACACTTTGTGATCGCGAAGACCGCCCAGATACTCGGCCATGAGTTGGATGACGGAATTGCCCCAATCGCCAATTTCGTCGGGAGTAGGATCAAGCATTTCCACGTAGTATGCGTCGCAGCGACAGGGTTGTCAGCCGTCACGACCCGGCTGAGCATCTCACCGATGGATAATGTTTCAGTGTTCTTTCTCGCTGAAGGCGAACAACCCGCGGACGAGGTCATGGCGCGGCTGACCACGTTCATACGCGCGGCGAAGCAGACTCTCGATTTTGCCGTTTACGACATGCGGTTCAGCGATCCGCTGAAAGCTTCACTGAGTTCCGCTTTACGCGAACGCTCGGAAGCAGGCGTAAAAATCCGTTTTTGCTACGACGGCGATAAACCGTCTCCGCCAAATGTCGCCGCTGGTCAGGACCCGGCCCCATCAGGCACCGGCGCATTTGTGCAATCGCTGGGTTACCCGTGGCGCCGCATCGCCGGAATGAAACTGATGCACAGCAAGTTCATTCTGCGCGATGGACAAACCGTCTGGACCGGCTCGGCCAACATGACGGACGACGCCTTCACGTTAATGGAAAACAACGTTGTCGAAATCGACTCGCAGGCTTTAGCCAATTACTACGTTGAAGATTTCGAACAGCTCTGGGAGAAACAAAACTTCGAGAACACGGGCAAGATCCACACACAGCCCGTGCCCGTGAGCTTTGCTGGTCAACCGGCTGAAGTGCGTGTCATGTTTTCTCCGGGCTGCGGTTTGGAAATCGATTTGGAGATCGCAAGGCGTGTGCGAGCAGCACAGCGCCGCGTTCGGATCTGCAGCTTGCTGATCAACTCCGGCACGCTGATCGGCGAGCTCGGCAATTTGTTGCGCGCAGGCCGCGTCGCTGTGGACGGAATTTACGATCGCACACAGATGGCGCAGGTTTACCTGCAATGGCAGGAAGTGCCGCAAAATCGTTGGAAGATCAGCGCGCTTAAAGACATCATCGCGCGCGCCGGCCTCGCCGGAAAAAACTCAATGCCCTACACACCGACCGGGCGCCACGATTACATGCACAACAAAATTCTCTTGATCGACGATACTGTGATCACCGGCTCTTATAATTTTTCGCGCAGCGCGCAATTTAACTCCGAGAATATTCTCTTCATCGAAAGCGCGTTGCTCGCCGAGACGTACAGCTCGTACATCGACCACTTAAAACAGAAATACAAAATCGTAGGAGAAGCGCTGCATTAATCAGCGCCGATCGCGTTCTTTGATTGGACGTCCGGCGCCTGCCGCGCCGCAGCCTTGCGGAGACGGGTTGGGCGTTCGACGTTCGACTTTCCTATGGCAGAGACATCAACCGCAGTCATCGCGAGTGCGAACAACCTTTCCGTTAAGTACGGCGCTCAGGTCGTCCTCGACGGCGCGACAATTGCCTTCAGGGAGGGCGAACACATTGGGCTTGTCGGCCGCAACGGCTCGGGCAAATCGACCTTCCTCCAGATCGCGGCCGGCATGGCCCAAGCCGATTCAGGTGAATTCACGCGCCGGCGTGATCTTGTCACTGGCTATATGCCACAACTTTCCGGCTTGGACGATGCGGCCACGGTCCATGCGAGCATTCTCAGCGGTGCGCAGCGGATTCTCGACCTCATTGCCGAATACGAACATGTCCCGGGCGACAGCCCGCTCAGCGCCTCGCTCCTCGACCAGATTGGCGAGGCTGACGGTTGGAACTTGGAACATCGGATCAAGTCGCTCATCACAAATCTGCACGCTCCGGAATCCGATCGCGTCGTGGGCTCGCTTTCCGGCGGGGAAAAACGCCGCGTCGCGCTTTGCCGGGCGCTTCTCGCGCGGCCTGATTTTCTGATTCTCGACGAACCGACCAACCATCTCGATACCGGCTCGATCGAATGGCTGGAGGATTTTCTCGCGCGTTATACCGGCACCTGTTTGTTCGTCACGCACGATCGCTATTTTCTCGATCGGGTGGCGACGCGGATCGTCGAGTTGTCGCGCGGCCAGTTCACCAGCTACGACGGCAACTACACGGATTACCTGCTCGCGCGCGTACAGCGACAAGCCGTGGAGGAAATGCAGGAACATAAACGGCAGAAGTTTTTGAAACGGGAACTGCAATGGGTTCGCCGGGCGCCCCGCGCCCGCCGGACGAAATCGGTGGACCGCGTGGAACGTTATTTCGAGATGGCCGCCCAGGAAGCACCGGAGGCGGAGCTCGACGTCGAGTTGATTATCCCCACGCCACCGAAGCTCGCGAATCGCATTATTGAATTGCGCGACGTGAGTGTGGAGCTGGGCGGCCGCACACTCTTTCAGCACGTGAATCTCAATCTCGTAGCAGGGGAACGCCTCGGTATTGTCGGTCGCAACGGACTCGGCAAGTCTTCGCTCCTCAAACTCATTCTGCGGGAACTGCCCGCCGCGAGCGGTGCAGTGGAGATCGGCGCGCGCACCCAGATCAATTACGTCGATCAAAATCGGCTCCTCCTCGACGATGAAAAAACGGTTTGGGAAGAAGTCGGGAGTGGCGGAGAAAACGTCACGCTCGGCGACCAGAGCATCACGTTGCGCGCTTATCTGCGGCGATTTCTTTTCAGCGAAGAGCGCATCAACACGAAGATTTCGCAGCTCAGCGGCGGCGAACGGAGCCGGGTGCTGCTCGCTAAAATCCTGAAGCGAGGCGGCAACGTTTTGATGCTCGACGAACCGACGAACGATCTCGATCTCGGAACGTTACGCTTGCTCGAGGAAGCGCTCGTCGCCTTCGGCGGCTGCGTCATCGTGGTGAGTCATGATCGCTATTTTTTGAATCGCGTTTGTACCTCGATTCTCGCTTTCGAAGGCGAGGGCCGCGTGGTCTATCACGTCGGGAACTACGACTACTACCTGGAAAGACGCGGTGTACTCGACGCAGTTCGCGATTCAAAACCCGCGCCGGTCGCAGCCGTCGCCGAGCCCAGGAAAAGCAAAGAAAAACCGAGAAAACTCAAGTGGAAAGAAGAACGCGAATGGGAATCGATGGAGGCGACTATTCTCGCGGCGGAAAACGAGGTGTCAGATTTGGAGGCTACGTTTGCCGCGCCGGATTTTTATGCGAAACCGCGCTCGGAAATTTTTGAGTTGGAGACGCAATTAAAAACGGCACGCGACAAAGTCGCGCACCTCTACGCGCGGTGGCACGAACTCGAGCTCCTGCAGAGCGTCCCGTCTCCCTAGACGAATGTGGAAGCGGCCTTAGCGCCGCGATCTTGACCTGGACGGATGACCTCCGCGTCGTCCCATTCTGCTGACTACTGACATCTGTGTGCTGAGGTCTGACCTCTGATCTCTTGTCGTCTCCGTTCAATGCCAGTCCCGCTCCGCCAGGTGGAGGGACTCGTCCGTGGCGAGCTCGGACCAAAAAAAAGCGGGATCATTTCTGATCCCGCTGCGAAAGCTGACGGAAGGGAACGTTAAGTTTAATTGTTTTAAGTGACTCCCGAGCTTTGACCACTGTTTAGCAGCAGCAGTGCCAAGGCACCATAAAACCATAATACTGCGCCTCGCGCGAGCTTTCCGAAGTCTGATCAGACGTAGGACTTTTGGTCTCTGGCCTCTGGAACTACTTACTCCGCTTCGAACTATTACCTGCTTGTTTCGCGGCTACAGCCTGTCCTTTTTGCCGGTTGGTCGCCTCGTTTTTCGTCTGCTTCTGCGTCGCTTGTTTCTGCTTATCTTTCGGAGATTTATCGCCCATGGCCCAACCTAGCACGGTTGCCGGCTTCCCGCTCGCTTGCCACGCCGAAGCTTACGCCAGTCCGGCTCGGACCGAAGTCATGTCGATCTTGCAAACCCAGCCGGACGCCAAAGAATGGAGCGAAAGGGATGAGCGACATGGCCGGTACAGCCGCGAGGTAGCGGTGGAGCGCAGCGGGCGCTGCCGACATACAAGTCTGCGTTAAAAAGTGTATCGCTTGCGCTTCGCCGGCGATCCTAGCCAGGAAAAATACGACCAGTTATTTCAATTAGCTCAAAGATTCGATGCACAAGTAGACCGCACTGCGCCCCTTGGATTATTATAAGTCTCTTACGATCGATCAATTGCACCGCTGACGTTGAAGGGGCGTTCGCCGCGGCGAGCGCCTGGATCGTGGTTCTGGTCTGTCGTCACTCGCCTCTGCGCCGTACTCCCGCGACTGCGGGACGAAGGCGGGTCACTTCCGGACAGCCCGCTGCTGCAACGGAACCAATGTCGAAAGATCGACAGCAGATGTCGGCGAAGCCGTTTTATCGACCAGCTCTGCGGCCACTGCTTTCAGGTCCGTCCATCGCGACAACGGATAGGCGGGCGCAAGGACCACGTGGCGAAGTATGCTGCGCCACTCCACCAGCGCGCGTTCGATATCGCCGTGACGCAACAGTTCGCTAGTGAGCTTGTGTTTGGAGCGCGGATCAGCCACGAGCGCGCGTACGACTTCCGAGGCGCCGGCGCCGTATTGCACCGGCACACCCATACTCAGATAACCTGGATAATCGGCGCGACCGTAAATCCGCTGACACAAAATGCCGAGCCGCCCGCCCATCGGCGCGTCCTCGCCGGCGAAGCGCGGACCGGCGCGAATATTGGCCAGATCGAAAACCAATTCGTCGATCGGATAGGTTTCGTCTTCGAGCGCGACCGCCACCGCTAAACCTTCGCCGCCGTGGAAAAATGAGAAGATCATTCCCCGCCTCGTCGGTGTGCCGTCCGGTTCAACCAGTCCAAGGTGTCGCCACGCGTACGTTGGCGAGTTCACGATCGCGACGGTTTTATCGTGCTCCAACTGATCGCACGTTCGACAAACGTCCGGCAGGTTCTCGCGCTCCGGCGGCTCGATCAACGCCTTACCAGCCGAATCGATGCGAGCGTTGACTGGCACATTGGCATAATCGAGCCGAAGCGAGATCAGATTTCCGCGCATGATCCAATCGACGATTACGCCCGGCTTCACCAAATCCGACAGCAGCGGACGTACTTCACTCTCGAATTCCTCATGATTAAGCGCCCGCGTTCTCATTGAACGTTGAGCGTTGGGCGTTGAGCGTTGAACGCTTTTCCCTGGCTGTAGTTCTCTCCGAAGCCATTTCGCCAATGCCACCTTCCCCGAAGCGAGCACCGTCGCGACCGGCAACTCGCGCCCATAACGGTTTTGCTCGCGCAGCCGGCAGAGATTTCCCGTGCCGACCCCATCGAGCATACGCGGCACGGTCAACGCCCGCCGCCACCGATCGTTTTCGCGCACAAAAGCGCGACCGAGCGTGACACTTTCTGCCGCCGGTTTCGCTTCCCATTCTTCGAGAAAGTTCAACATCTCGATCATTCCGCGCCGGACGAACCGCGCGCGGTCATCGGTCACCCAAAGTCCACACGGCCGCGGCCCGCTTTCGAGTGAGTGTTCGACGCCGAGCGGCACGCGTTGCACGCTGAACAATGAGTGGGTCAGTTCCACCGCCGCCGCGAACGGCTGTTCGCCGCGCTGTTTGGCCGCATGCATCACGCTTATCAGACTGGGCCAATCTACCTGGGCTGCGCGTCTCAGCTGGCGCGCTTTTGTGTCGCTCAACCGCGGCAGATCGTTCGTGTAAAGCGCGTGACCGACTTCATCGAGACCACGGCGGCCGGCGCGACCAAACATCTGGAGAAGCTCGTCCGCTTCGACCTGGCGCTCGAAATTGCCGGCGAAATAACGTCGATCGGTCACGATCACCGAGCGCATGGAAAAATTGATCCCGGCGGCAAGTCCCATCGTCGCGACGACGACGTTGAGTTGTCCCGCTTTGGCGAGCGATTCCACCACGCCGGCGCGCGCGGCGTAACTGAGTCCGCTGTGATGATACGCCACACGATTCCGCAAGAGTTTCGTCAGGCTCTTCCCCGCGGTTGCTTCCTGGGCCGGAGTCAGTCGCAGCGGGTCGCGCACCGGCAGGGCCGACGCGATGGCTTGCGCGATCTGTTCGGCAGCGGCGCGACGCGGCGCGAACACCAACACCGGAGCCAGATCGGCGCGCATGGCGCGGCCAATCATGCGCGGCCAGAAATTGCGCGACTGAACAAATTGTGAATCTGGCAAATTTCCGAGATCAGTTTCCTCCAGCGGCACCGGTCGCGTCTTATGTTCGATGAGGACGGCGTCACGTCCGATGCGTTGCAGCCAGGCGACCACGTCGTGCGGGTTGGCCACGCTACCGCTCAAAAAGAGCAACTGTGTTGCTTTCGGTGCGAGGGCGACGGCGAGCTCGTAATGCACGCCCCGCATCGGATCGCCCAGCATTTGAAATTCATCCATGACCAGGAGACCCGGGCCTTCGCCGCGGAGAAACCGCCCGCGCTGTGTCTCGAGCGTCGCGACCACAACCTTCGCGTCGAGATTTAGCGCGACGTCACCCGTGGATATGCCGACATCCCAGCCGCGCGCGCGCCATTCCGATAATTTATCGTTAGCGAGTGCGCGGGTCGGGACGGTGAACACCGCCTGAGTTTTCAGGTTCGGATAAAGCAGCTCGAAGATGTAAGTCTTGCCCGATCCTGTCGGCGCCTGCACCACCACGTCTTTTCCCTGTTGCAACGCGCGCACTGCCTCCTGTTGCCACAGATCGGGAATGATTAGTCCGACGGCCAGTCCTCCCTTCATTGAGCAAACATCAGGGCACCAAGTGCAGATGCAATTTTTGGCTTCAAGACCGCAGCCCTGCGGCATATTGACGTAAAGGCAGTCAGTTGTCGGTCGTCAGCGGTCAGTG
>Ga0209806_1001908_pt1 | contig 13318 bp, 6 predicted proteins | sample GraSoiAngelo_152_FD_186166 | JGI IMG/M metagenome (GOLD analysis project Ga0209806, IMG submission 186166) | Grasslands soil microbial communities from the Angelo Coastal Reserve, California, USA - 14_1009_12_30cm (SPAdes) (version 2) | ecosystem: Environmental > Terrestrial > Soil > Grasslands ... | reverse complement strand
GATCACGCTGCTCACCGTCGCCTTGGTCCTCGCGGGAATCGGGGCGATCGGCTTCGGCTTGGTGCCGGCCACGGACAATCTCGCGCCGGAGACGTACCGCAACCTCGCGATCCACACCGGCTTCGCCCTCGCGGCCTACTTCTTCGCCGCCTTGGCAGCGATCCTCGCGGTCCGAGTGGTCCGGTCCCCGTTCGGCTACATTTCGGTCGCCCTCGGGATCGTCTCCCTTGTGGCCCTCGGATTGCTCGGGACGGATCAGTACGGAATCCTCGGCCGGGGAGGAATGGAACGGATGGTCGTGTGGCCTCTCCTCCTCTGGGGCGTCGCGGTGGGAGGATCCCTACTGACGATCCGGTCGCTCGACAAGAAGGGCGTCGCGTCCGTCGGAACGGCCCAGACCTAATCTTGCGGACATCGTGAAGTTCGTCGCGAGACGAGGGAATCGAAGCCCTGATTGCGGAGTCGCCGGGCTCCGGGAACTTCTCGCCGCGGCATTTCGGGGAATCCTTATTCGCCGATTCTTATTGCGTCCATTCGTGGGCGTCGTCGAAGGATGGGAGTTCCCCTGGATAGAGCCGCGGCTTTCGACCGGACCGATGGACGAGTCGGCCATGGTCCGCGAGCAGGGAGGCTGGGTCCTCACCTCCGCGATCGCCAATTCCTCCCTGGGTTTCATCTTCTGGGCGTTCGCGGCCCGACTGTTCAGCTCGGATGCGTTCGGCATTGCTGCCGCTCTGGTCTCTCTGTCTTCCTTGGCGACGTCCATTGGCATCTTGGGGCTGGACAACGGACTCGTCCGGTTCATCGCGCGGGCCGATCGACCGCGCGCCTTGATGCGGAAGCTCCTCCTCATCGGTGGATCTCTCTCCGCCGTCACCGGGCTCGTGCTTTCCTTCTCAGTGCTCGCCATCAGCAACGCCGCGGCACAGCAATGGTCGGTGCTCGTCCTCCTTGCGGTCGTACTCACGACCGCCCAGACGTGGTTCCAAATCACGGACAGCGGGATCCTGGCCGCGCGCCGAGGCCAATTCCTTGCGACCCGCGCCATCGCGTTCGGCGTGGTCAAGATCGTCGTCCTCGTCGCCATCGTCGGGGCAGGCGCGAGCGGTCTCTTCGCCGCGTACGTCCTCCCGCTCCTTGCGGTCGTCCTCGTGAGCTTGTTCTTCGTCGACCGCCTTTGGCCGGAACGGAACGATGTGGGCGCCCCGGTCCGCTTCCGGGAGGTGGCCCACCTCTCCGTGGGGAACTGGATCTCCGGACTCGCCTATTCGATGCCAAGCCGCGTGGGGCCGTCGATCATGCTCATCTTCCTCGGGCCGAGTCCGGTCTCGTACTTCTTCATCGCCTTGCAGGTGGCGGAGGTCCTCAACTACATCCCCGAGGCCCTCTCGAAGTCTCTCTTCGCCCACGCCTCGATCCAAAATCGCCTGGGCGCTGCCTTGACGTCGAGCATGCGTCGTTTGCTCGGGGTCATCATGTTGCCCCTGGTCGCCTTGGGCATCGTCCTCGCGTCCGTGGGCATGACGATCGTCGGAGGGACGCAATATGGGACCCACGGCCTCGCCTTGCAACTCTTCCTCGTGGCGACGTTGCCGAAGGCCGGCATCCAACTGTACAAGGCGCAATTCAACGTGGACCGCAGGCCGGTCGCGCTCATCGTGATGGGGAGCACCCTCGGCCTCGCGACGATCGTGTTCTTCGTCCTCTTCCTCGTCCGGGGTGTGCCCGCCGATTGGTTGCCGCTTGCATGGGCGCTGGGCGGGGCGTTAGCCCTCGGGGTCGGTTGGCTGCTGTCGCGGTGGAAGAAGCCGGCCAAAGAGGAACCATGAGCGACGCCCACTCTCGGAAGTGAATGAACCGAGACCTCCGTCGGTCTACGGTTTCTCGGTCCGCGCTTTCGTAATGCGAGTGATGGCTTTCCGACGCCGAAAGATCAGGACCACCAAGATGGCGGCCAACAGGACTGCGACTCCGCCGCTGAGCGTCTGATACAACACGGAGACCGAGGCTCCCTTGACGAAGATCGTTACCGTCGCGAACACGTCCGGGTTCAGGGGCGTGTGATCGTTGTTCACCAATCGCGCGGTGATCGTGTTATTCCCGTCGGGTAGGTCCACCATGAACCCCGTGTCGTATCGACTGAGATCTTGTCGGAGGACTCCCGCGAGAAACAGCTCGAAGTGGCCTTCGTTCGGCGCGTTCGGTTGTCCGTGTGCGTCCACGAATGTGAAATTGGAAATTTCCACCGAGACGTAGACATCGTGGCCCGTCACCTGAGCCGGGACCGGGGAGACGATCCGGATCGTCGGGACGCCTCCCGCAGGGCCGTGGGTGGCGACGACGCGAACGGCTGGGCTCACGTCTGGACTCAGTGCATTCCCGACGTCGTCCACGAGCTGCAGGCGGATCGTGTGCGGTCCGGAGCTGAGCGGGAGCACGATCAGCTCGACCCGCGTGGCCATCCATGCATATCCTCCGTCGACGTAGACGTCGACGTGGCCTTCCGTCGGGCCCACGACTTGCCCGACCCGACCGGGCTGGACGAGGACGAAACCGGAGACGACGAAGTCCACGACGACGGGAGTCCCGTTGCCCACCACCGTCCCGTCCGCGGGGGAGGAAATCACCAAGGTCGGCCCCGCGGCGGCCACAGAGGGATTCGCGACGGACAACCCGACGACGCCGAGTAGCAGGAGCAGGGCGATCGCGGCCGCAGGGCGATGGGGAGTCACTGTGTTCCCTGCCGGCGCGAGGGCTCGCACCATCGCTAGGCCTCCAGCTTGCGATACATCAGGGCGACGATCGCGAACGCCAGGGCGAGGTTCGTGATCCCGAAATAGGTGGTGTAGTCGACCGGGATTACGCGCCCGACCAACGCATGTACCGTGAAATGCGCGCTCGCCGACACGGCGGGATTCAGGGGACGATGCAGGCTGTCGACGAGCTGGAGGGTGACATTGTGGGCTCCGTCGGGCAGGCCGAGGTGCACGGGCTGGTAGTCCGCGACCTCGGCGTAGAACGAGCCGTCCACGATCACGTGGATGTGGCCTTCGTTCGTCACATTGAGCCGGCCCGGTGGGACCAGGACGAAGTTCGAGACCCGGTAGGAGAGGTAGAGATCGGTTCCGAGGATCGCCCCTTCCATGGGGAACGCAATCGAAATCCCCGGTTGTCCGGTGGCTGGTCCCTGGGTCACATTGACCGAGACAGACTGGCTGACGTCCGGACTCAAGGCCGTCCCGTTGTCCATCACCAGCTGCAATAGGATCATGTGCGGGCCGGAGGCGAGAGCCAACCGGAACGCATCGACAGCCACTTGCATGGTCAACCCTCCGTCGACAAAGACCGCGACATGGCCTGCATTCGGCGAGGAGGGACCGGTCCCAGGCTCCGTGAGGTTGAAGTTCGACACCGTGAAGACGACCGGCACCGGACTTGCATTTCCAAGGACCGCGTTGTTCACGGGCAGCAGGATGGACAGGGCGGGCGGCGACGCAGCCCGGACATCGGATGCGCTCCCTCCGGACAGGAACACCAGGCCCATCATCGCGACGAGCAGGGCGAAGGTTCGCACGTTCATGTTCCGCCCCCACTCGGCTACAATTCGTCCCGCGGCGCAATCGAGGTGTTCGCCGGTTCCTTTCTTCGGCGGAGGATCAGGATGGTCACGATGAAGACCTCCAGGAAAAGGACTCCTCCGTTGAGGACGAGCGGCAGGGTCGCGGACGTGGACGCCGTGACGTGGAAGTTCGTGGTCGCGGAGACGTCCGGACTCAGCGGCGTGTCATCGTTGTTCACGAGTCGCATCGTGAGGTCATGGTCTCCGTCCGGCAACGAGACGAGGAACGCGGGCTCGACCTGGACGAGCTCCTCCAGCACACTCCCGTCCAAGAGCAGCTGGAGATGGCCCTCGCTCGGGGCGTTCGGTTGTCCGTGCGGTTCGACGAGGGTGAAGTTCGTGATCTGGAACGAGACGTACATGCCGTGGCCGGTCCGCTCGAACAGTTTCGGGGAGACGATCCTGATCGTCGGGACGCCTCCCGCGGGGCCGTGGGTCGCCACGACGCGGACGGACGTGCTCACGTCCGGACTCAGTGCATTCCCGACGTCGTCCACGAGCTGCAGGCGGATCGTGTGCGGTCCCGAGCTGAGCGGTAGCACGATCGGCTCGACTTGCACGACGAGACGCGCAAGTGCGCCGTCGACGAACACCCTGAGGTGGCCTTCGTTCGGGGCCGCGACCTGACCCACGCGTCCCGGTTGGACGAGGGAGAAGTCGGACACGAGGAACCGCACGATCATCGGGGTACCGTTCCCGAAGACGGCGCCATCCGCGGGAGAGACAATCATCACTGTGGGGGTGGCCGCGCGAGCGGGCACGGCAAAGAGGGGGAGGGCCAGGACGCCCGCCAGGAGGAGGAGGGAGAGCACCGTGGACCGCGACGGGCATAGGTGGAAATTTCGTCTCGGAGAAATCCTGCGGCGTTTCATCGCTTCCGCCTCCAGTCGTGGAGGTACAGGACACCGACGATCGCGGCCCCCAGACCGATCTGCGCCGTCAGCAGGTAGGGAGTGAGGTCCGGGATGGGAGCCACTTTCTGCTCTCCCTCCACTCGGAAGCTCGTCGAGTCCGAGGCGTCCGGGTTCAGCGGCTGGCCCACGCCGTCCACGAGCCTCAGCGTGACCGTATGGTCCCCGTCCGGGAGGTCGGAGAAGTGCGCCGGCTCGTACGAGGTGAGGTCCTTGAAGACGAGGCCATCGACGAGGACTCGGAGGCGGCCTTCGTTGGGCACGCTCACTCGTCGCCCCGGAGGCACGAGCGTGAAGTTCGTGATCCGGAACGAGATCGTGATGTCGTCTCCCCACAAATCCCCCGGGATCGGGTAGAGGATCTCCACATAAGTGACCGCAATCCGCGGGGTGCCCGCCGCGGGTCCGCGGGTCAGGGTGACGGTGATGGACGCGCTCACGTCGGGAGTGAGGGACGTCCCATTGTCCGAGACGAGGCGCAACTGGACGTGGTACGTGCCCGATTCGAGGGCGAGGACCACGGTCGGCTGGCCGACCACGGTCGTCAGGTTGCCCTCCACGTAGACGTTCACGTGACCCTCGTTCGTGGCGGGGCCCGGGCCTCCGGTCCCCGGCTCCGTGAGGTTGAAGTTTTCGACGGCGAACAAGAGGACGAGAGGGCTGCCGTTGCCGATCACGGTGTTATTCGCGGGGGACACAATCGTGAGCGTCGGAGGCGGCGGGGTCGCCCGGACGGTCGCGGCGGGGAACCCGCACACCAAGAGAAGCCCGACCGCCACGAAGAAGAGCGCGACCCTTGGACCATTCACCGTGCCGCCCCCAATTGTGGCGTATACAAAGCGTTACACCGAAGTTGGGCCGAGGATGAGCGCGGGCCCTATTAATCTAAGGCACCAGGCACGAAAGCCCCCTGGTTTTCAACCTTGAGAATAGGTCTGAACGCAAATATTCAAGCCTCCGGAAGAAACTCCTATCAGGCTCAAGGACCGTCCCTTGGGCGAGGGTCATGTTGGGGGAGACTCGCGGCAGGGTAGCGGAGACTTCAGTCTCCACCCTCTTGGTGCTCGCCGCGATCCTGACGGCCTTCGTGCCCTTCGCCGGTCCGTCGAATCCGGCGGCCGCGGCGCAGGTGACGGTCGTCGTATCGGGCCGGACGCTGTCGTTTTCGACGGAATCATTCGGCTCTGCGGCGCCGGTCGTCTCTTCCGTCCCGCCGACGGGTGTGAACTTCGACTACGTCCTCACGATCACGCTGGAAAACAAGGCAATCTGCGACATCCTCACGTCGTGTAACGGTAGCGCGCCGTACCTGACGAGCCTCGCGGCCGCCTCGGGCCTGGCGACGCACTACCATGGATGCATCTCGCCCAGCCTCGGGAACTACCTGTGCATCACGTCCGGGAGCACCTTCGGCTGCACGGCCGATTCGCTCCCGAACGCGTCCGCCTGCACGCGGGAAGCATGGAACGCCACGAACCTCGTAGACCGACTCGTCGCGGCGAACCTCACGTGGAAGTCGTACCAGGAGAACATGCCGAGCGACTGCTTCGCCGGGAATCAATACCCGTACGCCGCGAAGCACAATCCCTTCGTCTACTACAAAGACATCGCGACGAACGCGACGCGCTGTGCGCGGGACGTGCCGTCCGGGACGTCCAATCAGCTCCTGCTCAGTGACCTCGGTTCCACGACCACGGCCTCGAATTACATGTGGTACACCCCGAACCTCTGCCACGACATGCACGATTGCAACGTGACGGCGGGGGACACCTTCCTCTCCGGGCTCGTGCCGCAAATCCTGAACAGCACCGTGTTCCAGACGCAGCGGGCGGCCCTCCTGATCACGTTCGACGAGGACGGAGGCGGACGTGGCTCGCCGGACCTCTACACGGTCTGGGCCGGACCCGCCGTGAAGCATGGCTTCCAGTCGAACGTCCCGTACGACCACTACTCCGCCCTGCGCACGATCGAAGCGAACTGGAACCTGGCGCCTCTGACCGCGAACGATACCGCGGCCGTCCCCATGAACGAGTTCTTCCCCGGGCTCCCGACGGCCCGGTTCGTCACCTCTCCGACGTGGCCCAAGGGAAACACGACCGTGACGTTCAACGGGTCCTCCTCCTCGAGCGACGTCCCGAACGCGACGCTCCAGTACCGATGGGACTGGACGGACGACGGGACGTGGGACACGAACTGGTCCGCGACGCCGACCGCGACCCACGTCTACGGATCCTCGGGCCTGTACACGGCCGCGCTGCAGGTCCAGGACATCCATGGAACGAACAAGACGACGCATCTCGTGGCGGCAGACGACCTGCCTCCCGTCACGAACGCCACCCTCTCCGGGACGCTCGGCCAAAACGGTTGGTACAGGGGCAACGTGACCATTACGCTGAACGCGACCGACGACCGGAGCGGCGTTTGGTACACGACCTACCATCTGGATGGATCCGCCGTCCGGACCTATGTGAACCCGATCGTCGTGACCGGGGACGGGCTCCACACTCTCACCTACCATTCCGTGGACCGGGCCGGCAACTCCGAAACCCACAAGGACGCGACCTTCCAAAAGGACGGAACCGCTCCCGCCACCGCGGTCGCGTTCTCCGGGACCGTGAACGGAAGCCAGTTCCTCACGCCGATCCTCGTGACCCTGTCGGCGACGGACGCCTTCTCCGGCGTCGCCAGGACCGTGTCCCGGGTCGACGGCGGACCTGTGACGAATTACACGCTTCCGTTCCTGGTGAGCAACGTGGGCTCCCATGTCGTCCAATACGACTCCATCGACGTCGCGGGGAACATCGAGCCGACGAACTCCTTCTCGGTCGTCAACGGGACGATTACCAATGTCTCCCTCCTGTCGCGGGCCGTCCTGAGCGGGACCGCGGGTTCCTCCGGCTGGTACACCTCCGCGGTCACGGCGACCTTGGAGCTCGTGAACGGGACCTCGCCTCCTGACTCCATCGGGTATCGCCTCGACGGCGGCGCCTGGACCGTGTACGCCCAGCCCTTCGTCGTCACGGGGGACGGGGTCCATAGCCTAGACTTCAATGCGACGAATGGCCTAGGCCTAAACGAGGCGACCCATCACGTCGTCATCAGAGTCGACACAACGCCACCCGTCTCCAGATCGACTCTGTCGGGCACCCTCGGCAACGACAGTTGGTACATCTCCGCCGTGAAGGTCGTCCTGAATGCGACGGACAACACGAGCGGGGTGGCGAACCTATCCTATCGGATCGACGGAGGCCCCTGGTCCCTCTACGTCGCTCCCTTCTTCCTGAACGAAGGTCGGCACACGCTCGACTACCACGCGACCGACGTCGCGGGCCTCTCGGACCTTGGCCATTCGGCAAGCGTCAAGATCGACACGACGAAACCCGTCTCGACCGCGGCCGCCTCCGGGACGGCGGGGAACAATGGCTGGTACGTGACCCCTGCCACCCTCGTCCTGAATGCATCGGATCTGACGAGCGGCGTGGCACGCATTTCGTACCGGATCGACGGAGGTCCGTGGCAGACCTATTCCGTTCCCTTCGTCCTCGGCGACGGCGTACACGACGTTGAGTACAACGCCACGGACAATGCCGGACTCACGGAGACCACGAAATCTCTGACCGTAAAGGTCGACACGGTGGCCCCGGTGACGACCGCGTCACTGTCCGGGACATCGGGCAGCCTTGGCTGGTTCGTCTCGGCCGTGACCGTGTCCCTGAACGCGACGGACGCGACGAGCGGCGTGGCGAACATCACGTACCGTGTCGACGGTGGGATGTGGATGGCGTACGCGGGCCCCTTCGTCCTCGGCGAAGGACGTCATGCGGTCGACTTTTACGCCACCGATCTGGCCGGGGTCGTGGAGGCGATGGTTTCCCGGACCGTCTTGGTCGACACGACGCCGCCGGCGACCACGTCCAACCTTTCGGGGACGTCGGGTCACAGCCCCTGGTACGTCAGCTCCGTGACGGTGTACCTGAACGCCACGGACGTGACGAGTGGCGTGGCCGGCCTTGTGTACCGCGTGGACGGAGGCAATTGGACGACCTACACTGGCCCGTTCACCCTGGCCGATGGCGTGCATCTCCTCGAATACTACGCGACCGACGTCGCGGGGCTCGTGGAGTCGACGAAGTCGCGGACCGTCTCGATCGATACGGTGCCCCCGACGACGACCGCCGCCCTGTCCGGAACCGCCGGGGCGAACGGCTGGTTCGTGTCGGCCGTCACCGTCTCCCTGAACGCGACGGACGCAACGAGCGGAGTCGCCAACGTTTCCTACCGGATTGATGGAGGGGCCTGGCTCGCCTACGGCGGCCCGTTTGTCGTCGGCCAAGGAGTCCACACGGTGGATTACTTCTCCCTGGATCTCGCGGGCGTGACGGAGGCCATACATTCGCAGACGATCCAGGTCGACACGACGCCCCCCGCGACGACGGCCACTCTGGGTGGGACGACGGGCGCGAATGGCTGGTACACCTCGAATGTGACGGTCAGTCTCTCGGCGAGTGATGCGGAGAGCGGCATTGCCCACCTCTACGTCCAGGTCGACGGGGGAGGGTGGGTCATCTATGCGGGCGCGGTCACGCTGACGGACGGGACGCACGTCGTCACATACTACGCCGTGAACAACACAGGGCTCCCAGAAACGGTGCATTCCGTCACGATCCGTGTCGACACGGCTCCTCCAACGACGTCCGTCTCGTTATCCGGGACCCTGGGGGCGAACGGTTGGTACACATCCAACGTGACGGTTTCGCTCACCGCCACGGACGCGACGAGCGGCGTAGCGAACATCACATACCGGGTCGATGGGGGCACTTGGTTCGTTTACACCGGACCGTTCGCTCTTACCGAAGGATCTCACGTCTTGGACTACTTCTCTGTGGATCTCGCGGGCCTCACGGAGGCCACGCACTCTCAGATCATCGCCATCGATATGACGCCTCCGTCGACGACCGCCTCGGTCTCCGGAACGGCGGGAGCGAACGGTTGGTACGTGTCGAGTGTCATCGTGAGTCTCTCCGCGAGCGACCCGGAGAGCGGCATCGCCAACGTCTACGTTCGGGTCGACGGGGGAGACTGGGCCGTCTACACGAATCCGGTCACGATCATGGATGGGACGCACGTCGTCGACTATTACGCCGTCAACATCGCAGGGTTGTCGGAAGCGTCGCATTCGGTCATAGTCCTTGTCGACACCGTTCCTCCAGCGACGGCCATCTCACTCTCAGGGACCCCTGGGGCGAATGGATGGTACACGTCGAACGTGACGGTCTCGCTCGCCGCAACGGACGCGACGAGCGGTGTAGCGACCTCTTCGTATCGAATCGACGGCGGTTCGTGGTTCGTCTACACGGGGCCGTTCGTCCTTGGCGACGGGCAGCACGTCGTGGACTACTTCTCCATCAATCTCGCGGGGCTTCCGGAGACGATGCATTCTCAGACGATCGCGATTGATACAACTCCTCCCTCGACGACCGCCTCGGTTTCCGGGACGGCGGGAGCGAATGGCTGGTACGTCACGACCGTGGCCGTCAGTCTGTCCGCGACCGATCCGGGGAGTGGCATCTCGAACGTGTATACTCGCATCGATGGCGGCGATTGGCAAGTCTACTCGGGACCCGTCACGGTCACGGACGGGACACACGTCTTCGAGTTCTACGCGGTGAACGGCGCGGGCCTTTTCGAAGGGACGCACTCCCTCTCCCTCGCGGTGGACACGACCCCACCCGCGAGCTCGATCTCGCTCGCGGGAACGGCGGGTGCGAACGGATGGTACGTGTCGAACGTGACCGTCTCCCTGAGCGCCTCGGACGCCACGAGCGGTGTGGCGAACATCACGTACCGTGTCGACGGAGGCGCGTGGTTGTCCTATGCGGGTCCATTCGTCCTGGGCGAGGGTTCGCACGCAGTGGATTACTTCGCCTCCGACCAGGCCGGCCTCGCGGAAGCGGCCCATACCACGACCATTGCCGTCGATCTGACTCCACCCACGACGACCGCCTCGGTCTCCGGGACGGCGGGAGCGAACGGATGGTACGTGTCCAACGTGATGGCGCGCCTGTCGGCGAGCGACTCCGGGAGCGGAGTTGCCAATATCTATGTCCAGCTCGACGGCGGAAATTGGGCGATCTACGCCGGCCCGGTCACGTTGACGGAAGGGACCCACATCGTCGGCTACTTTGCCGTGGACCACGCCGGGCTCATCGAGGCGACGCATTCCCTCTCCGTTTCCGTGGACACGGCGCCTCCGACGACGACCAGTTCCCTTTCTGGGACCGCGGGCACGAACGGATGGTACACGTCCAACGTCACGGTCTCCCTCACCGCGACGGACGCGACGAGCGGTGTGGCTGCGGTGAATTACCGAATCGACAACGGCTCGTGGCTCGTGTACGCTGGTCCCATTGTGATCGGCGAAGGCCGTCACTTGTTGGAATACGGGGCGAGCGACATCGCCGGAAACCTCGAGACGGTCCACGCTCGCAGCATCGAGGTGGACACGAGTCCTCCCATTTCCTACGTCGCCCTCGCGGGCACGCCGGGCGACAACGGATGGTACGTGACCGCGGTCTCCGCCACCCTGACGGCGACGGACGCCACCAGCGGGGTCGCGATCATCTACTACCGGATCGACGGCGGCCCCTGGGCGACCTATGCGGGGCCCTTGACCCTCGCGGAAGGTCGGCACGTCCTCACGTTCCGCGCCACGGACCGCGCGGGAAATATCGAGGTCGACCGATCGGTCACCGTCCTTGTCGACACCACACCACCGGTGAGCTCCGCCCTTCTAGAAGGCTCACTCGGCGACAACGGATGGTACCGGTCCAACGTGACGGTCTCTCTCAGAGCGTCCGACGCAACGAGCGGGGTCGCGCAGATCTCGTACCGAACCGACAACGGTCCCTGGCTCGCATACACAGACGCCTTCGTCCTCACGAACGGACAGTATGCCTTCGAGTATTTCGCGACGGATGCGGCGGGAATCGGGGAACCGACGCACACGATGACGATCCAGATCAACACGATCGCGCCAATCACGACCGCCTCGGTCTCCGGCACGGTCGGGGAGAACGGTTGGTACACCTCGTCGGTGTTTGTGACGCTGACTGCCTCCGACGGGACCGGCGGGGTCGACGACATCTTCTATCGAGTGGACGGAGGATCGTGGATCGTGTACACCGGGCCCATCGTCCTCGGAGAGGGCCGGCGGGTGCTCGAATACTACGCGACGGACGGCGCGGGGAATCTGGAACCGGGACATTCGAGGACTCTCTCCATCGACACGACGCCCCCCGTGGCCTCAGCGAGTCTGCTCGGGACGGTCGGCGCGAACAACTGGTATACGTCGAACGTCTCGGTCACGCTCGATGCCACCGACGCGACCAGCGGGGTCGCCGAGGTCCGCTATCGCGTCGACGGAGGCTCCTGGCAATCGTACGCAGGTCCGTTCCTCCTTGAATCGGGGCGCCACACGATCGACATGTTTGCGATCGACCTGGCCGGACTCTCCGGTTCCGTTCAGACACGGACGATCAACATCGACACCGTCGGGCCCGCGACGGTCGACACGATTTCGGGGACGAGCGGTGCGGATGGATGGTACCTCTCGGCCGTGACGGTCACCCTGAGTCCCACCGATTCGGTGAGTGGAGTCGCGTCCACAGTCTACCGCATCGATGGAGGCGCCTGGGTCGCATACACCGGGCCGTTTGCGATATCACAGGGGGGCACACACCTCCTTGAGTTCGCGTCTCTCGACACGGCCGGAAACCGAGGGCCGAACGTGCGGGATTCCGTGAGCGTAGAGACCTCAGGGCCCTACTTCATCTCGCTCTCGGGATCGGCGGACGGAACCGCGTTGCGATTCCGAATCATCTGGAGCGCCGCGGACAACGACTCGGGGATCGCGCGATACGAACTGCGGCTGGACGACGGGCCGTTCGTCTCTCAGGGGACCGCGACGTCCGCGATGCTGAATCTGACCGTGGGGCCGCACGAGATTCAGGTCAAGGCATTCGATCGCGCCGGGCAGTCGACCGTTCGGAGCCTGTCCATCCAGGTCCTTTCGGCGACTGGCATCCCGTTCGGCTCCCTGTTGGTCCTCGTGGCCCCCCTCCTCATCGGAACGGTCGCCGCCTTCGCGTTCCTTGCCTGGCGAATCCGCCGTCATCGAAAAGAGAAATCTCCGTGATCGCCAGACCGGAAGCAGGAATCGCTCGGCGAACGTGCGTGACGAAATTCGGTTACTTCGTTTCCATTCTCGAGACTACCCGGGACGATTTCGCCCAAGGTTTTTACAGGGTGGGCCGCTACAGGCGGGACACGCGGCCGAGGGAACGAGGGAGACGAGTGAACCCGATGATGCGGCCGATCCTCGTCGCCCTGCTCCTCTCGTTCGTGTTGTTCACGGCGTCGGCCCACCCGACGCGGACGACACCGGTCCCGACCGTCCTCAGGAGATCCGCCGCGGCGGGAGCCTACTTCGACTATGTCCTCGTCATCATCATGGAGAATCACAACCTCTGCGACGTTCTGACAAGCTGCGGGGGTGCAGCTACCTACCTGTCGGGATTCGCGAGTTCGTACGGCCTGGCGACCCAGGATCTGTATTGCTCGGTCCACCCAAGCCTGCCGAACTATCTTTGTCTCTCGGGCGCGTCGGACTTCGGTTGCCAAGGCTACGACGGGAATCCGCAATCCAATTCCTGCACGAACCAAGCGTGGCAGGCCACGAACATCGTGGACCGCCTCGAGACGAATGGTCTTACGTGGAAAGCGTATATGG
>Ga0209806_1001907_pt1 | contig 13325 bp, 6 predicted proteins | sample GraSoiAngelo_152_FD_186166 | JGI IMG/M metagenome (GOLD analysis project Ga0209806, IMG submission 186166) | Grasslands soil microbial communities from the Angelo Coastal Reserve, California, USA - 14_1009_12_30cm (SPAdes) (version 2) | ecosystem: Environmental > Terrestrial > Soil > Grasslands ... | reverse complement strand
CGGAAGCCCATCCGCCTCGCATACCGGTGCATGATTCCGAGGATGTATCGGCCCCCGATCCGTGCCGTGGCGACGATCAGCGCCCTCGTTGGGGCAGGGAGCCGCGTGAGCTGCCACAGATCGGTGTCGATTTCCAGGAGGACGTGGCGCCACGCGCGGTAGGCGACGTTGAAACGCGACTCGTCGATCATCTCGTCGAGGTTGTAGAACTCCTCGCCTCGCAACACGCCGATCGGAACGAACGTGAGCGGCGCCGTGATGAAGTGGCCGTCCGGGATCTGCTCCATCCGGTCCAGGAGGTCCACGGTCATCCACGCGTCCTCCGGAGTCTCACCCGGCAGGCCGAGGATGATCGTGAAGGCAGGATACCAATAGTTGCGGTTTAGAATCTGCGTGCCCTGCACGACGAGGTCCGGCCATTCTTCGGCGGTGAACGGAGCGGCCTTCCGGTGCAGCACGGCCCGGGAGAGTGCGGGGCTCCCCGTCTCGATTCCGCTCTGGATGCCGACCCACTTGCCGGGGCCCGCGCGCACGATGTCCGAGATGTCCCGGATGAGCCCCGGGTTCGTGACCGCGGCGCTGACGGTCCCGTGCGTGGGGTAACAGTGAGAGACGCCGGGTTGGGCCATGACGTACCGGAAGAGGTCCTTGACTGCGTCCTCGTTTGGCTCCATCGTTTTCCAGTTCTCGAGGTTGTACAGGAAGATGTCGTCCGAGTGGAGTTGGATCGACGATTCCCCGACCTTGGTGTTCATCGCGATTTCGTCGCCGATGTAGTCGAACGGGAAATACCGGGGCCGGCGCAGGGTGACTTCGCAGAACTCGCAGCCACGGCCGCATCCCCGCATCACCTCGTTCATCGCGTGCATCGTCGGACCCAGGATTTTCGGGATCTGGTCGACCGTCGGGGCGGTCGCGTTGGTGAAGCGCATGACCGGGGGCGCATGATCGTTCACGATCCGATCGAAAATCTCCGGGACGAGGTGGTCGACCTCCCCGTGGACGATGTGGTCGATGCCGAGGGATGCCTGCATTTCCGGGCGGTAGTCGAAGTGCCAGGCACCCGGCCCCCCGAGGACGACCTTGTATTTTCGGTTGGGTCGCTGCACGCGCCGGACAAGATCGAAAAACATCGCTTTGGTGAAGGGCGTGAGGACCCCGCCCATCGTGAAGGACATGCTGACGGGACCGAGGCCGAGGGGATCCATCGGGCTCAATCCGACCACCTCCGTCTCGTCGTCGATGTATCGGTCGATGTTCCGAGGGTCGGCGATGACGACCGAGTCGCGACCGTACGCGCGAACGAGCGACGCCTCGACTTTCCGAAGGCCGTACGGCACCCGGATCGGCCGGCCCTCCGGGTCGAGCTTCGGCGGGTCCGCCAGGATGCGAAACACGAGGCGGGAGTGCCAGTAATCCGTTGGGATGCAGCTGAAGAACGTAGCCAGAGGGACGTTGCGGTAGTCCGTCATGAGTGTATAATCGGCGGCGAGCACGTACTTCGCCATTCGTTCCCCCCTACCCCTTGTTCCCCCGTGCGATGCGTTCGGTCTAGTTCAGCATTGCCTCTGGACAGGCGAGGCCCAGTATGGGTTCCACCCGTTAGATATACATTCCGTTCCGCGGGATCGCGCCTTCGCGGAGTGTCGAAGCGAAAGGGTTATCCCCGGCGTGCATCTCGACGGCGGGAGAGCCCTCCGATGGTCGATGTCGGCGAGAAGGCGCCGGACTTCACGGTGCTCAGCGACGAAGGCAAGCCCGTCACCCTCTCGAACGAACTCGGCGGCGGCCCGGTGATCCTGTCCTTCTACGTCTGGGACTTCACGAACGTGTGCCAAGGCCAGCTCTGCGCGATGCGCGACTCGATGGGCGACCTCCAGAAGTGGGGTGCGAAGGTGTTCGGCATCAGCACGGACAGTTACCACAGCCATCGCGTCTTCAAGGAACAGAACCACCTCAACTACCCGTTGCTGAGCGACTGGAACAAGAAGGTCAGCGCGGCGTACGGGGTGCTCTACGATCGCTTCGGAAGTTTCGGCCTCCAGGGCGTGACGAAACGATCGGTCTTCGTGCTCGACGCGAACGGGGTCATCCGGTACAAGTGGGTCACGGAGGACCCGAAGGTCCCGCCAGACCATGCGAGGATTCTCGAGGAAGTCAGGAAGCACGCGGCGTGAGGCCGAGGTACTGCCGGACCTGTTCCGCCGTCTTCACTTCCGGAACTTCGACGGAAGGGACGGTCCCGCCGTCGGTCGCGCCGGTGTTCATCAGCACGACCCGGTCCTCCCGAGTGATTGCGCCATCGTCGTACAGGCGCCGGAGACCGGCGAGGGTCGCCGCCCCTTCGAGGCACGCGCCGATCCCTTCGAGGACGGCGAGATTCAATGCCGCGACTCTCATCGCCTCGTCCGAGACCGCGACGGCCGCGCCGCGCGTCTCCCGGATCGCCCGGAGCACGATTCGGTCGGCGAGGGTCGCCGGAACTCGAAGCCCGGCTGCTTGGGTGTGTGGCATCGGCCACGGTTCGGCCGTCTCCCGGCCCGCCTTCCAGGCTTTCACAAGCGGGGCGCATCCTTCGGCCTGAACGATCCCGAAACGCGGCCACGGTCCCTCGTACCAACCGAGCTCGCGCAGTTCGTGAAGCGCCTTCCACATCCCCACGATTCCCGTGCCGCCTCCCGTTGGGACGAGGATCCAGTCCGGCATCCCGCCGAGCGCCTCCCAGATTTCGAAGAGAATCGTCTTCTTGCCTTCGACACGATAGGGTTCTCGCAGCGTTGCCACACTGAACAGCTCGGTCGTGGTCGAGAGTTCGGCGACGATCCGCGCGGCATCCGCGATGTCCTCGTCGACGCGGAGCACCTCCGCTCCGTATGCGATGGCGTCGCGGGCTTGAGACGGGGGACCGTCGCTCGCCATGATCACGATGGCGCGTGCCCCGTACGTGGCCGCATACGCCGCCAACGCGGCGCCCGCGTTTCCGGCGGTCGGGACGGCCAAGGTCGTCGCCCCCAGGGCGCAGGCCATCGGGACCGCGACCGCCATGCCGCGCGCCTTGAACGTGCGCGTCGGATTCAGTCCTTCGTCCTTGACGTGCAACGACGCGACCTTGAGACGCGCCACCCGGCCTCCCGAGCCGATCCGCTCGAGTCGGTGAAGGGGCGTTCCTCCTTCGCCGCGCGATCGGATCTCCGCGGGCTCCAGCGGGAGCAGGGGCGCGTATCGCCAGAGATCCCCCCGAGGCAGTAGGTCCTCGCGGTCGATGTCGTTCCAATCGTAACGGGCGAACAAAGGACCGCCGCAATCGCAGGTGTTGAGGAGCCGGAGCGCGTGATGCTTCGAGCAGGTGGTGCATTCGAGGAAGGCCGGGCGCACGCGCCGTCATCTCGACGAGGGCCATTACGTTTTGTCACGCGCGATGGCTTTATCCCCGCTGCCGCGTTCGATGAGGCGATGGAGACGGCGAGTCGCTCGTTCGACCTGCGGGATGCGCACGATCGCATGGCCGCCGCGATGAGGTCCCGGGGCCGCGTGCTCGTCGCCTTCTCGGGAGGCGTCGACAGCGGCCTTGTTGCACGGGTCGCGCACGAGGCGCTCGGGGATAATGCCCTGGCGGTCGTCGCGGACGCGGAATCGCTCGCCCGTTGGGAGCTCGCGGAGGCCGTTTCCGAAGCCGCGGAGATCGGGATTCGCCTCGAAACCATCCGCGTTTCCGAGCTGGCCAACGATCGGTACGTCGCGAATCCGATCAATCGATGCTACTTTTGCCGCCAGGAGCTCGGGGCTGCGTTGAAGCCCCTGGCGGCCGAACTGGGGTTCTCGGCGATCGCGGATGGTGTCAACGTCTCGGACTTGGGCGACCATCGGCCCGGGATCCAAGCGATGAACGAAGCGGGTTTCTGGCACCCGCTGGTCGACTTCGGGTTCACGAAGGCCGACGTCCGAGCGCTCGCCCGGGAGCTGCACCTTAGCTTCTTCGACAAGCCGAGCAACGCGTGTCTGTCCTCTCGCATTGCGTACGGCGAGGTGATCACGGTGGAAAAGCTACAGCGGGTCGAGGCGGCGGAGGGAGCGATTCGGGCGTTAGGCTTCCGCGTCGTGCGCGTGCGCGCCCACGACGGGATCGCGCGGATCGAGGTGCCCCGGGAGGATCTTCCGCGAATATCCGAGACCGCCATGGCCGAGGAAGTGGTGGAGGCGGTGCGCAATGCCGGGTTCGCGTATGTGACGGTCGATCTGCGCGGGTACCGCAGCGGCTCGATGAACGAGGATCTCCGCTGAATTGCACGCCGGTCGGGACCCGGTTGGTTCACCGGACCAGAAGGCCGGTCACGAACATCAGGACAATCCCGATCACGATTCCGACGAAGACGATCTTGCTGGCCTCCGGGGCGGACGTGACCTTGACAAGCTCGACGATCACGTACAGCAATGCGCCCGCCGCAGCTGAGAAAAACAGGGTTCCGAGCGCCGCGGAGTAGGCGAGCGAGCCGATCATGCTGCCGAGGATGGTCGGGGAGCCCGCGAGGAATCCGAGGATGAGCGTGTCCCGTGCACCGGTGTTGGTGGATGCGATCGGACCCGAGATTCCCAGCCCCTCAGTGGAATTGTGGAGGGCGAACCCGATAACGAGGAGGTTGGTGAGGCCGAGGACCCCCGCCGCATACGCCGCCCCGATCGCAAGTCCCTCCCCGAGGTTATGAAGCCCGATGCCCAGGGCGATCATTTGGGCGGTGAAAAGTTTCGCGCTGACGATCGGCGTCGACGATGCGTCCGATGGCAGCGCCTGGGTTTGTGAAGCCATCTTCCATCGCCGGATGTGCGTTATCGCCACGGGTCCGAGGAGGCCCAGCCCCAGGCCCAACGCAAACAGCGCCGGCGCGCTCCCGGCCGCCTGCGAGAGTTCGACGCCCTCATGCGTGACATCGGCGAACAGAAACAGGAGGATGCCCGCCGAGAAACTCACGAGCGCGGTTCTCCATGCGACCGAGAGCCGCTTGAAGATCCACCACGGAGCCAGACCGATGTAGACCGGCACCAGTCCTGCGATCAGACCGAGAAACCCGGCGTAGAGCACATCGGTCAACGAGGCACCCGGTTCGCTGCTTGTATAACGCTGTTATTGATAATCCTTGGGTCGAGTGGAATAGGAGGAAACGCCCCGGCGTCACGCGATCGATCGACGGAGGCGTCACGGGTTGATCTTGATGACCTTCGTCGGGCAGGCGGTCTCGCAGGCCATGCAGTCGATGCAGTCCGACTCTCGAATCATATCGGACTTGTCGCATCGATATTTGTCCCACTCGTCGCCGCCCTTCTCGATGATCTTGTCGTTCCCCGTGCCCTTCTTGCCGGGAGCCAGAAGCCACTCGAACACGTCGACTGGGCAGACGTCCATGCAGACCCCGTCGGCGACGCAGCCATCGAAGTCGACGGCGACGTGGAGACCATGGATTCCTAATTTCGTCGGATACGGGTTCCCGTTGGCATCGAGTCGCTCGACGCCGTCGGCGAAGACCTTATGGTCGAAGTGGGTCCCGGTCTCGGGGTATTCGTCCGGCTTGTTCATGAAGTCGGGGTCGATCGGTTTCGCGGCAAAATCCACTTCACGAGACATCTGCTTGCCTCCTTAGGCAGGGTCGCCCGGCCGTGAGACAACGACCGGGCAGAAGGTTGTTATACGCCCCCCCTTTTTGACCTTTCCGGTATAACTTTCATCGCACCGATGCGCACGTGTTCCGTCCTCATCGGCGATTGTTTTCTTCCGGCTTCGAAATCTATTTCGGTGGACCCTCCGTGCCCTGGTTTGTGGCAAAACGTCTCGGACTCCGGACCCGTGCGGTCCACGGCCGGCGCCGGAAACGGCCCGGTCCGATTGTCACGCCCATCTATGCGAGTTCAACATGGGCTCTCGAATCGGCGCGTCAGGGCGCGGAGTTCGCTGCTGCGACGGCACCCGAGGCGTACTACACGAGGTGGGGCAATCCCACAATCCGCGAATTGGAGGAGACGCTCGCGGACCTCGAGGGCGGCGCCCGTGCGCTCGCGACGGGATCCGGGATGGGCGCGATCGCGTCCGCGATCCTCGCCTGCGTGGACTCCGGCGATCACGTCGTTGCCGGAGCGAGCCTCTACACCGCGACCACGGAAATTTTCACACGTCTCCTTCCTCGGTTCGGTGTGTCGACGAGTTTCGTCGACCCTCGGAAGCCCGGGGCCTGGAAGGAGGCCCTGCGGAGCGACACGCGGTTGGTCTACATCGAGACTCCGGCGAACCCGACGATGATGATTACGGACGTCCGCGAAGCGGTTGCTGCGGCGAAGTCGGTGCGAGCCACGACCCTCGCGGACAACACGTTTGCGTCGCCCATCAACCAACGTCCACTCGAGCTTGGGGTCGACGCGGCCCTTCACAGCGCGACGAAGTACCTCGGCGGTCACAGCGATGTCGTCGCGGGCGCCATCATCACGGCGACCCCTCGATTGTTCGATCGCATCTGGTTCACGTACAAGATGTTGGGACCTGCGCTCGGCCCGTTCGAGTCGTTCCTCGTTCGACGCGGGCTGAAGACGCTCCCCATCCGGATGCGTGTCCAAGGCGAGAGCGCCCAGGCACTCGCGGAATCCCTGGAGAGACTCCGAGCCGTGCGGGTAGTCCACTATCCCGGCCTCAGATCATTTCCGCAACACGCCCTCGCGCGCAAACAGATGTCCGGCTTCGGGGCGATGTTGAGTTTCGAGCTGAAGGGAGGCCATCGTGCGGGCAGACGATTCGTCGAGTCGGTCAAGGTGGCGACGCTCGCCGTCAGCCTCGGCGGAACGGAAACTTTGGTGCAACACCCCGCTTCGATGACCCACGGTCCCTTGACGGAGTCGGAGCGAATGACGAGCGGGATCAGCGAAGGGCTCGTGCGTGTGAGTGTCGGGCTCGAGGAGACGGACGACCTGATCGAGGACTTCGATCAAGCGATTCGCAAGGCCTCACGCTAGCGCTCCGCGCGACGGGGCCATTGCGGCGGTCCGTTTGGCGGCCGATCACGGCTTCGCGCCGAGCTGGCTCGCGAGCGCTCGGAGTTCCTCTTCCTTCTTCCGGAGCTTTTCCTCGCGGTCCAAGAGGTCCATGGCCTTCTTCTGGATGATCTTCACCCGGTTCTCGACGTCCTTCTTCCACTCTTCCATCGCGGCCGTCGTCGGGCCTCCGGATTTCACCGCATCGGCAATGCTCCCGCGCAGCCGATCAATCTCGGCCTGAAGCTTCGCGACCTTGGAATCCATGGCAGCCTGGTCCGCTTCGAGGGCCCGCTCTTTCCCTTCGAGGATTTCCGCCCGGGTGTCGAGGGACTTCTCCTGCCCTTCAATCGCGGCGACGCGAGCCCGGATTTTCTCCTCCTGATCCAACACGTCAAGGGCTTTCTTCTGGAGGAACCGGAGGTTCTTGTTCACCTCCGACTGCATTTCGTCGGCCTGGGCCCGCATCTTGTCCGCCTCGCGCTTCGTCGCTTCGGCCTCAGCGCGGGTGGTCTTCGCGGTTCGACGGTCTTCTTCGGTGGCGCCGCGCTGGTCGTCGATTTCCTTGCGGAGCTTTTCGAGACCCCGCATCCCGTCCCGGACCTCGGCGTCGCGTGCGACGAGGCTCGTCTCCCGCGCCGCCATGGTCTTCTCGGACGCCTTCGCGGCCTCTTCGCGGGAGCGAAGATCACGGTCCTTCTTGGTGAGGTCCTCCATGAGGTTGTCCGCACGCTGAAGTTCCGTCGCGAGAGCCTGTTCTTTCGTTGAGGCTTCGCCCATCTTCGCTTCGAGGGAGGCCGTCCGCGACTCCAGATCTTTCTGGCGCGTCGTCATTTGATTCGACGACGTGGTGATTCGCGCGGCCTCTTCGTCCAAGGCCGTTTTTCGGGAGCGCAACTCCCCCTGGATTGCCGCGGAATCCCTCTCCGCGGCCGCCAGCTTCGACTGCCGCGCCTCGAGATCCTTGACGGCCGTAGCGATTTCCATGTCTTTCACCGCCAATTTCCGTGAGGCCTCCTGCAACTGGGCCAGATGACCCTGCGCGTCGCGTTCCGCCTTCTCGGCTTCGGCCCGGCGGGTCTCCAGTCGCGCCTGTTGAGCGGCGAGGTCGGCGGTCTGGCGTTTTGCCGCTCGTTCCGCCTCTTCTGCGACGAGGGCTCGGCGCTGGGACTCCGCGACGAGCCGCTCCGTCTGCTGCGCTTGTTGCGCGGCCGCATCCCGTGTCGCCTCGAGTTGTTTCAGCTCCTCGGTTCGTCGGGCGGACCAGGTGGAGCGGTCCGATTCGAACGACTGACGGGCGCGGAGCAACTCATCTTCCTTCGTCTTGAGCTCCGCGAGACGGGCTTCCGATCGTCGCCAAGCCGCCTCCGCTTCGGTGCTTTTGGCGGATTGGGCTTTTGACTCAGCATCGAGTTTGGATCGTTCGACCTCCATCGCGGCCAAAGCCGCTCGAAGGCTGCGATCCCGTGCCTCGAGCTCTACCGTTTTCTTCGCGAGATCACCGGCGCGAGATTCCGACGACGCGGTGAATTGTGCCTGCTGAGACTTCAGGCTCGTCTGAAGGGATTCCCATTCGCGCCGTTTCTCCGTCGCTTCCGACTCGAACCGACGCATGGTCTGTTCGACCTGGGTCCCGCGGGAGTTCAAGTCCTGCTCTCGCCGGATGAGCGCCATCGCCTGCGCAGACATCTCGGTCAGGTGGGCTTCGGCTTGGCGTTCTTTTGATTCGAGCTCTCGTCCGCGGGCCTCGAGCTCTTGCTCTTCGGTCTGGAGCTCTGCCTCGCGCGCGGTGAGCGCTCGTTCTCGGACCGACATCTCCTTCGCCTTCGCACCGAGGGTCTCCTGGAGGGCGGACGAATCCCGTTCGATCCGCTCCCGCTCGGCTTGCAGTTCGGATTCTTTGGCCGCCACGGATTGCCGCATGCCCTCCGCTTCAGTGCGAACGCGTGTGGCCTCCGACTCGTATCGGTCTTTGAGCTGCGCGAGTTCGAGCTGCTGGGATTCGAGCTGTTTCGCCGTCGCCTGCAGGTCCGCACGTTCCCGCTGAAGCCGCTCGTCGCCCTGATGGAGAGACTCCTCCATGCCCGCGATTCGGCTCTCCCGTTCCTCGAGGTCGCGGCGTTTCGCCTCAAGGGTGCCAGCTCTTGAATGGAGTTCGTTCTCGGTCTCCCGGAGTCGCTGGGTCTGCGCCGTCCGCTCCTTCTCGAAGTCGGCCTGTTTCGAGTTCAGCTCGGTCTCGAATTGCTTCAACGCCTCCGTCTGCTTGGTGAGTTCGATCGCTTCGTGCGCGGCCTCTTCTCGAAGGGCGCGTTCGCGCGACTCGATCTCGAGGAATCGCTGTTCGGCCTCCTTCGTGGCGCGTTCGGCGCTGGCCTGCACCTGCGCAGCGGACCGCCCCGCCTCCTCGACGGCCTTCTCGCGGCGCTTGAGGTCCTCGTCGCTTCGGGCGACCCAGTCGACGTCGGTCCGGACCTTCTCTTCTTTCTCTTCGAGGTCGACTTCGCGCGCCTCGATCCGCATCACGCGATCGGCCCACGAGGCACGGGCCGAAGCGGCCTCCTGCTCGAACGCGTCTCGCTGGTCCTTGAGCAACGCTTGCTCAGACTGCAAAGTCGTCTGCCAGGTCCGTCTCTCCTCGGCCGCTTTTGCCTCCTCCCCCCGCAATCGAGCCGCCTCTTCCTCGAGTTCTGTCGCGCGGCTCGAGAGATCCGCCTTCCGGGCATCGAGGTCGCTCCGGACCTTGTCGGCCTTCGCTGCCTCGATTTCGAGGGATTCCTCTCGACCGGTCAGTTCGCCAAAGCGCCGAGCGTTTTCGTCCGCCTGGGTGCGGTTGGCTTCTTCGTTCTCTTGGAGGGATTGTTCGCGGGCCTCGAGCTCGATCTCCCGGGATAGGATGGCTTGGCTCCGCTCATTGTGCGCGGCTTCGAGGCTCTCCTTCTCCTGGGCCAAGCGAAGCTGACTCGCGCCGACCGTCTTGGCTTGACCATCCAGGTCGCTCCGGCGTCGGCGCGCCTCTTCGTCGGCTTGGTTCTTGCGCTCCTCGAATTCTCTCCGATCCGACTCGAACGCGCCCCGAGCCTCCGCGAGGACCACGCGGTCCTCGTTGAGCGCGACCTCGCGGCTGCTGAGCTCCTGCTCGCGCCCGTCGAGCGTTTGGGTTCTCGCTGTCAGCCTGTCCTCGCGGGCCTTCAGGTCGGCTTCCTTCTGCTCAGCGACATTCGCCCGCTCTGCGAGGCGCGCCTCCTCGGGCACCACGCGGGCCTCTCGCGCGGCGACGTCCTTCGATAGGCGGTCCATCTCGGTCTCCTTCTCCTCGACGGCGCTGACCCGGCTATCGATGGAACGCTTGAACTCGAGCAGCTCTCGCTGCTCCGCCTGGAACTTTTCGCGGGCATTCGAGAGGTTCGCCTGATCGCGGCCGAGGGCTTCCTCACGCCGCCCGGCCTCGTCGAGTCTCGCTTGCACCGCCGAGGTATCGGTCGCGAGGCGCTCCCGGATTTCCTGAAGGCCGGCCTCTCCCGTCGCGAGGGTCTCGTCTCGGTCCCGAAGGGTTCGCTCGAGCGCGCTGACCGCTTCCTCTCGAGCCTCGACCGCCTCGGACTTCGCGGCGATTTCGGCCGCCCGGCCTTGAAGATCCCCGGTGCGTCGGTCGATTGAGCTCCGGTCCTCTTCGGTTTGGCGGGCCAGCTCATCGATGGCCCTGCGGTTGTTCGCCAGCTCCTCTTCTCGTCGTCGAAGATCCTGTTCCTTCGCCTCGACGGCGTCAGTGTCCGCGATGATCTTCGCCTGGACGGCCTCCGATTGCTGGGCCATCGTTTGGGCTTCGGCCGCACGGGTCTCGACTTCGGTCCGGCGGGTCGCGAGGTCGTTCATCTGCGTCGCCACGTTGGCCTCTTGGGCACGGGCCTCTTCCAGACGTTGCTTGACGCCGTCCTCAAACTTGTCCTGAATCTGGACGAGCATCTCCCGAGCGAACTCGACATGCTCCCGTGTAACCGGTCCGTAGGCGAGGAGCACGACCGCGAGTGCGTCCCCGCGGACCGTCTGGCCGTGGTACTTGGTGATCTTGATCGGCTTGTCGACCGCGTCCAAGATGCCGGCCTGGACCGCCTGGTCGTACGTGACCTGGCAGGCCGGGTCCAGGGTGAATTCCCTGAGCATTCTCCCGCTGTCGTCCACGAGGAAGGCCTTCGCGGGCCTCCAGCGCTGTCGTTGCGCGAACATTGCAACACCCAACAAGATTCCAATGGGGAAGATCGCAAGCATGTAGGAGGACTGCCACCACGGCGGCGGAATCGGGTTGTGCACCGTCACCTGGATGGCGGGGTCGGAGCCGAGCATGGTGAAGACGACCTGACCGGAACTGTTGACGGTTCCGGTTGCGAACGACGAGCCGTCTTTCGTCACGGTGTACGGGATGCCCGCGGCATTTCCACCGATCGACCACGTGATTGTCTGGGACGATTCGCTCGAGGTATGGGTCCAGGCGTACGAGGACCCTCGGGACCACTCGCGGAACCCCGCGATCGTGACCAAGGCGGTCGTATCGTTGTTCGTGACCGAAAGGTCGGTCACGTTCACGGGTCCATCCGCAATCGTCCCGTTGACCGCCAGGCTGTTGAATGCGATGCCGTGGCTCGTCATCGTCAGGACGCTCGAGCTCGTCACGGTCAGGGTGTCCGCGGTCAGGTCGGACCCGAGAGCGACGGTCCCCGCGATGGTCAGTGTGGCGAACCGCTGGCCTGCACCGAGGGTGATCGTGCCGCTGTCACCGGTGAAGGTCACCGCGGACCCGATCGATGTGAGGCTCGCCGCGGAAGAGGTGTCCCACGATCCTGCGATGGAGATCGTGGAGGTTCCGAGGTTGAGGACCGCAAGGCCGTTCGAAGTCAGGTTGCCGTCGAAGGTGGTCGTGGAGTCCGTCAGTGTCAGCGCCCCGGACCAAGTGATGCTCGAGGCAAAGGTCGTGCTGATGCCGGGGCTCACGACGACGTCGTGCAGAGTCTGCGGGACGTTGATGGAGCCGCCGGAGATGCTGACGACGACGGTCGAGGTCCCGGCAGCGAATGCGCCGCTGGCAGTGTTCAGGGACCGAACCGTCAGGATGCTCGCGTTCGCGGCGAGTGCCCCGCCAACGTCAACCGTCAGGGCATTCGCGAGAATCGGGAGACTCGCGCCCGAGGTCGTCAACGTGGTCGTCCCGGGGCCACCTTGGATCGTGATGGTCTGCGCCGCAAGTCCGTCGGAGGTCATCGTGAACGTCGTGGTCGAGGAGCCGCTGTCAAACTCGACCGTGCTGAATTCGTTGCCGGCCAAGTTGGCTCCGGCGAACGTCATCGTCTGATCGGTCGTCGCGTCGAATGTGACGACGGCGGACCCAGCGGACCAAGATGCCGAGGTCGAGGCGTTCGTCCAATTCCCGGAGATGATCCAGGTTCCCGAGCCAAACGCGATGTAGGACGACGACGAAGACACGTTCACGTTTCCTGCGATGGAGGCGGACCCGGACGTCGAGGTGAGGTAGCCCCCGGCCAACGTCAGGTTCCCGTTCACCGTCAGCGCGTGCGGGCCCTTAGCGAGTCCGCCGGAGATGATCGTGAGGGAGGAGACCGTCAACGGAGATGCCATCGTGACGCTTCCGGCGATGATCAAGGTCGCGAGTGACTGAGCGGGCCCGATCGCGATTGTTCCGGTGGCGGCGGTGAGGGTCACCGTGGACGAGCCGGCTGTGAACGCCGACGACGATCCGGAGGTGTCCCATGAGCCCGACGCGGAAATCGAGCCGATCGTCAGGGAAATGGAGTTCGTCCCCGCGTCGTTCATCGTCACCCCGGAGACGACGATCGATGATGCGGTCCCGATCAGGCTCCCGCCTCCAGAGATCGTGAGGTTGGCACCGCCCGTGATGTTGTTCCCCGATGTGGTGAGCGTGCCCGTCACGGACAGCGTGCCGCGCACGTCGAGCGCGGTGCTCTGCGTGATCGTGCCGGAGATCGCCAGGTTGGTGAATCCATTGTTTGCGTCGAGGGTCGCGACGCTCGCCGACGTGCCCGACATCGTGACCGTGCTCGTGCCCCGAGCGAACGTCGAACCCGTCCCCGACGTGTTCCACTGCCCGCTCACGGTCCAAGACCCGCTCGTGAGGGTCAGCGTACCGGAGGCGCCGCCGGTCATCGTGACGTTGACCACGGCGACGCTCGACGTGCTTGCGATGAGGGTTCCCGAGTTGCCGACCGCAAGGGATCCGCCGGTCAGGGAGAGATTCGATGTTGCCAGCGTGGTCGTCGAACCCACGGAATCTTGAATGGCGAGGAGTC
>Ga0209806_1001906_pt1 | contig 13331 bp, 10 predicted proteins | sample GraSoiAngelo_152_FD_186166 | JGI IMG/M metagenome (GOLD analysis project Ga0209806, IMG submission 186166) | Grasslands soil microbial communities from the Angelo Coastal Reserve, California, USA - 14_1009_12_30cm (SPAdes) (version 2) | ecosystem: Environmental > Terrestrial > Soil > Grasslands ... | reverse complement strand
GCCCCGAACACAAGGGAAAGTCCCGCCGCCACGATGAACAGGTAGGCCGCATTGGCCAGCCCGCCCACCGCGAACAGCAGGACTTGCCCTGGCGTCATATTCGCTCTTGTTTCTTGGTGGGTTGACTAGCCCGCTTTCCAGTACGGACACAGGGCAAAGCTCGCGGTCGTGGGATCGCCCGCCTTCGCGTCGCACTGGTTGCCCTTGATCTGGTCGACCATCTGAAGCGGCATCAGCAAGTCGTCGCCTTTGAGGTTCGTCACGTCTTTGAGAACCGGGAACGGATAGGTTCCGCCGGAGCTCGTGGTTGTACCGGTCGTCTCGCCGACGTTGGCTTGCAGCTCGTCGGGGCGGATCGTCATCTTGTATCCGCGCAGGCTGTCGAACGTGTGGCCGCTGATCTGTTTGACGACCTGGTCCGCGTCGAAGCTCTTCGCCGCGTTCGAGGCCTGTGCCCAGAGCATGAATGCGTCGTAGTCCATGACCGCCCAATCGGACGGGTACTCGCCGTTGAACTTCGCGCGGTACCGGCTGATGAAGTCAGTGAGCCTCGCGTTGTTGTTCTGCAGCGCGAAGAACGGAGCGCGCATGTATGCATGCATGCCCTCCGGGTACTGGGAGCCGAGCGCGTTCAGCTCGTCGACCGAGACCAGCGTCGTCATCGGGTACTTGACGAAGAACTGCGGGTCGACCGCAAGCGCCTGCTTGATGAAGTTGATCTCGTCTGCGGCGAATATGTTGGAGTAGACGAGGTCAGGCTTCGCGGCCTGGATGGCGTTGATGGTGGAGTCCCAGCGTGGGTTGGTCGGAAACGGCACGTACCAGGTGCTGGGGTCGTTCACGATTTGCGTGCTCGAGTTGGCCTTCTTCAAGGCCGCCACAAAGGCGTTGGTCTCCGAGATTCCGAACAGGTACTTAGGCGAGACGATGAAGATCTTGCCTACGTTCAGCTTCGCCGCGAGCCGGCCCGCAGCGGTGCCTTCCATATAGGTGTTGGGGACGATCGAAACCCAGTAGGGGTTGACGATGTCGGGCTGCATGGTCAGCTGCCAGCTGTTGCACGTGGCGTCGATCGTGATGACCTTGTTCTGCTTGGCGATCGGGCTTTCGGCCAGGCACTGAGCCGACGTCACCGAGCCCATCAGGGCGACCACGTTGTCCTGCAGGATCATGTTCTTGGTATTGCTCACCGCCTGCGGGACGGTAGTGCCGTCGTCCTGGATGTCCATCTCGATCTTGTAGCCGTTGACGCCGCCCTTGGCGTTGATGTCGTCCGCGGCGAGCTGCAGTGACTGGCTGACGGCGTGACCGTAGAGAGCCGACTGGCCGGTCAACGGCGCCGAATAGCCGACCTTTTTCGTGCCCTTGAAGCTCTGGGCCTGGTTGCCCGAGGGCTGGCTGCCACAGGCGGCGACGACGACCGTCGCGGCCAGTGCGAGCGCCACCCAGACGAGTGGCCTGACGCTGCGTGGTACCAAGGTCATATTTCTCCCCCCTGCTGGTTGGCGGGACGCCTTCTCGAGGCCGTTTCCAGCCGGCGCCCCAGCGACGACGATATGGTAGTCCGCGCCTCGCCAACCGTCGAGATACGGGTTGGTCGGTCGCTGAAACTCTGGCCGAAGGTGCCGAGCAAGGAACGGCTGGCGGGGCAGATCGCTTGCCGGACCCCGACGCAATCGAGGGGTATCTACAGGGAGCGAACCCGGCAGGCCAGCTGCAGCATCAGCCTGTGCTCGGGATCCTCAGGATCGAGGTCCAGGAACTCGAACAGCCGCCGGACGCGATACGCGACCGTGTTGCGGTGCAAACCGAGCTCCGCCGCCGCCCGGCCTGGCGCATGCGGGTGATCGAGGAATGCCTCGAGCGTCCGGATCGCCTCGCGGCTCTTTCGCGGCCCCAGCCGATCGATTGACTCGAGCAGGTGATCGATCATTGCGCGAGATCCCTCCAGCGCATAGAACTGCAAGAGCATGCGGCGGAACCCCAGACCGAAGTAGGCGAAAGGACGATCGGGCTGCTTGGCCGCGCGCGCCGCCGTAGCTCCCGAGCCGGCTTCCGCGGCGGACGTCCGCAGGCCGCTGATTCCTTGATAGGACCCTCCGACACCGCAGTACATGACAAGGTCAGGCAGCTTGGCCTTGACCTCCGCGATTACGACGCGGGCGACCTCCGTCACCTCACCCACCATCGACTTGGGTTCGGTTCGATCAGCCCTCACGAGGATCGCGGCTGAGCCGACCGCCGCCCGGTGCCACGATCCACCGTGACGGCTCGCGGCGTCCAGGGCGTGGGCGGCGATCGTGAGCGTCAGCTCATGCGACAGAACCTCATCGCCCCTGGTGAGGCGTGCGAGATTGTCAAATTCCAACCGGATCACCGTAAGCCAGCCGTCGATGGGAACTCCCAGGCGTCGAGCGCGGGGGACGAGCCTTTCCGCGTTGTCGGCGTCGGTGAGCAGCAGCTCGGAAAGAACCGCCGCACGCGAGAGGATCGGCCGTTGCGAGGCTCGGCGGGCAGCGATCATCTGGTGTTCCGCGACCTGGGCCAGGCGATTCAGCACCAGGCTGGTGATCACATCGTCCGACGATCGGGTGGCCGGCACCGTAAACCAGGCCTCGTCAGTGCCGTCGACCACCACTTGAGCCCCCAGCTCGCCCGCGTCCGGAGGGCGCACCGTGATGGGAAGTCCGAGCTCGTCGGACACGGTCGTCACCACCTCGGTGACGGGCGTCTCCTCAGCATCGGCTCGGTCGAGCGTCTCCGCGGCCGCGCCGGCCCGAGCTAGCAGGCGCCCCACCCCGCCCACCAACTCATCGTGGGCGGCAGTGATCAGCTGGGCCAGGTCGACGCCCGGAGCAATCGCCATGACGCTGATGCGGTAGTGGATCGCCAGGTCCTGCGCGGTCGAGGGAAGGCTTTGTTCGCCGAAGTCGGTCAGGCAGAGGGCTGGGATGCTTCGCGTGGCTGCCCGCCGGACGGCCATGACCAGCCCGTAGCGAGCCAGGTCGCGGGAAGCCGCGGTCGTGAGCACGACGATGCTGTCGGACGAGGCCCCGACCAGGCCGTGGGCGTCCTCGAGCAGCACGACCCGGCTGACCTCGCGGTCGTGGCCGGCGGCACAAAGCACCCGGGCGCTCCGGGCGATGTGGGGGGCCTCCATGACCGCTCTCAGCTGAGTCATCGCTTCCCTGTGTGGCAATGAGCATAAAACAGCCTGGAAATCAGTGCGATCAGCCGATGACACCGATCCGCGGGCCGCATATTCTCGAGCAGTCGGACCGGCCCCGAACCGGCCCACGCTCTTGCGGAATGGGGGATACGAAGAGCCGACCAGCCGGCTGAGAAGATGTCAACCCGTATCGGCATTGACGTCGGGGGCACCAACACCGACGCGGTCCTGATGGACGGCGAGCGAGTGTTGGGCGAGGTGAAGACGCCGACGACCGCCGACGTCACCAGCGGCATCGTGACCGCGCTGCGCAAGCTGGTTGCCGACAGCCGCGTTCAGCCCAGCCGGGTGATGGCGGTCATGATCGGCACCACCCACTTCACCAACGCGGTGGTCGAGGCCAAGCGTCTCATGCCGACGGCGGCGATTCGCCTGGGCCTGCCGGCCACCCAGGCCCTCCCCCCGATGGTTGACTGGCCGCCGAGGCTGAAGGAGGCAATCGGCAACCACACCTACCTGTGCCACGGCGGCCACGAGTTCGACGGCCGCCTCATCTCCAAGCTGGATCCGCATGAGCTGCGCGGCGTGGCCGAGGACATCGGCAAGAAGGGCATCCGCTCGATCGCCATCTCCTCCGTTTTCTCGCCGGTCAACGCGGAGATGGAGTTGGAGGCAGCGCGTGTGTTCGAGGGCCAGCTGCCCGGCGTCATGGTGAGCCTCTCCCACGAGATCGGCCGCATCGGCCTGTTGGAGCGTGAGAACGCCACGATCATGAACGCTTGCCTGCGCGACCTCGCCGTCCACATTGTTGAGGCCTTCGACTCGGCCCTTCGTCAGGTCGGCATCAAGGCTCCGGTTTACCTGAGCCAGAACGACGGCACCCTCATGAGCGTTGACTACGCCGAGCGCTACCCGGTTGCGACCTTTGCTTCCGGACCGACGAACTCGATGCGCGGGGCAGCCTTCCTCTCGGGCCGCCTCGACTGCGCGGTGGTGGATATTGGCGGCACCACAAGCGATGTCGGCGTTCTTCAACAGGGTTTCCCGCGAGAGGCTTCGGTGACCGTCGAAATCGGACAGGTCAGGACCAACTTCCGCATGCCGGATGTCTTGTCCTTCGGCCTCGGTGGAGGCAGCCTGGTGCGGGCCAACGGTGAGCTGCGGATCGGGCCGGACAGTGTCGGTTACGAGCTGACCAGCAAGGCTCTGATTTTTGGCGGCGAGATCCTGACCGCGACAGACATCGCCGTGGCCGCCGGCAGAGCCGAGATTGGGGATCCCCGCGCGGTGCGGCACCTCAAGCGCCCGCTGATTCAGGGAGCGGTGGCGTTGATCGAGGAATCCATCAGCCAGGCCGTCGACCGGATGAAAACCAGCGCCGATCCAATCCCGCTGGTCGTCGTGGGGGGCGGCAGCATCCTCCTCGGAGATCGCCTGGCCGGCGCCTCGGAGCTGGTCAAGCCGAGCCACTTTGCGGTGGCCAACGCCATCGGGGCGGCCATCGCGCAAGTGGGCGGAGAGGTTGACCGGATCTTCGCGCTCGACCAGATGGGCCGGGAAGCGGCCCTGGAGCAGGCCAAGCAAGAGGCTGTCGAGAAAGCCGTGGCGGCCGGCGCACGCGAAGAAACGGTGAACATCGTGGACGTGGAGGAGGTTCCGCTGGCCTATCTGCCGAGCAACGCCGCGCGGATTCGAGTGAAGGCGATCGGTGAGCTCGCGCTGGAGGCAGAAAGCGTTGTGTGAGGTCAGCCTATGAGCCGAATTCTGTGGATCAACCCGCTGGGCACATCGGTTTTCGACGCCACCATCGGCGCAGAGCTGCGACGGGTCAAACGGCCGACCACTGAGGTCGAGGTTCGCTCGTTGAAAAGCGGCCCGCACCATCTCGAATACCACGCCTACGAGGCATGGGTCACGCCGGATGTCCTGACCATGGTCGTCGCCGCCGAGCGCGACGGATTCGATGCCGCGGTCATCGGCTGCTTTTACGACACCGGCCTGCGCGCGGCCCGCGAGGTGGCCACACGCATCGCGGTCGCGGCGCCGTGCGAGTCCGCCATCCACATCGCTTCTACGCTCGGCGATTCTTTCTCGGTCATCGTCGGGCGCCGGAAATGGGTGCCGGAGATGCGCGACAACGTGACGCGCTATGGCTATCGCGACCGGCTCGCGTCATTCAAAGTGGTGGAGCTCGGGGTTCACGACTTCCAGGACAATCCCAACCTCACACACGAACGACTGACCAGAGCCGCTCATGATGCGGTCACCAACGACGGTGCCGAGGTGGTTGTCCTCGGCTGCACCGCGGAGTACGGATTCTTTCAAGCGTTGCAGACGCAGCTCGGCGTTCCTGTGGTCGACGCCACGGTAGCGCCCTTCAAGTACGCGGAGCTTCTTGCCGACCTGGGCGAACTGGGTTGGCGGCCAAGCAAGATCGGTGGCTTCGCCACGCCATCGAGAGACGAGCTCGAGGCTTTCGGGCTTGCTGCACAACTGGCGACACAGCCACTGCCTGAGACCGTGGCCAATCCGGGGAGGTAACGATGAAAGGGGAGCGCAGTCGACTGGAAGACGTTGCAGCGTGGGAGGCGTTTCGAGCCTCGGTCACCCGCCGAGACGTGCTCAAGTACGGCGTGGGCGCCGCACTCAGTTTCAGCGTGGTCGATTCGTTGCTGGCGGCATGTTCTCCCGCTCATGGCACCAGCACCACCTCGACCTCCAAGACTCCGACCGACACTCTGGTGGTCGCGGTCGAAGGCGACATCGACACGTTCGACCCTGCGTTCACCGTCGGCAGCAAGCCGGCGCAGACGACCATCCAGAACACATTTGACCAGCTGACCCAGTACAAGCACGCCGACAAGACCGTCGCCGGAGTCAACTTCACCGGCGTCGACACCGAGCAAATCGACGGCATGCTTGCCGAGAGCTACCAGACCAGTGGCAACCAGGTGATCTTCACGCTCCGCCAGGGACTTACCTACAACGACGGAACACCGATCACCGCCCCTGTCATCGAACAGGGCTACCGCCGCATCTTCGAGGCGCAGGGTATCTCCTACTTCCTGCTCAGCATGGCGGCCGTGCCCGACCCCAGCCACATCAAGGCACTCGACGATCGACGCGTCGCAATCACGATGGATGCTCCGAATCTGCTTTTGATGAAGAACAACACGATGCACAACACCAGCGCCCTCGATATCAAGGACGTCAAGGCGCATGCAACTTCAACCGATCAATGGGCGACCGACTACTTCAAGAAGAACCTCGCTCCAGGCAATGGGCCGTTCATGCTTGACGAGTACGTTCCTGGCGATCGCATCGTGCTGAAGGCGAACCCCGGCTATTACGGGACCAAACCCAAGCTGGCCAAGGTGATTCAGAAAATCGTCCCTGATGCCGCCGAGCGCGAGCTCCTGATCAAGAGCGGCGAGGTCGACATGATCATGGTGCCGCCGGTCCAGGACTTGAATACGCTGAAGCAGGATTCCAGCCTGCAGGTGCTCACCTTCCCGAACCCCCGCAACCTGTTTCTCGAAATGAACAACAAGATGAGCCCATTCGACAAGAAAGCCGCGCGGCAAGCAGTCTCCTACGCGGTTCCTTACGACAACATCCTGAAGGATGTCTTCCACGGGTACGCACAGGCCAATCGCAGCATCATCGGCAACGGGATGCCGTCCAGCGATTTCAGCACCTGGAATTACAACACCGACCTGAAGAAGGCAGCCGACATGCTCGCGTCAGCGGGCTTTGCGGGTGGTCAGGGTGCTCCTCCCATCACGCTGACGGTGCGCGCCGACTGGCAGGAGGCCGAGCGAGCCGCGGTGCTCATCCAGGCCAATTTGAAGCAGATCGGGCTCAACGTATCGATCCAGAAGGTCGCCTTCGCGCCATTCAACGAGCAAGAGCAGGGTCGCAAGCTCCACATGTGGATCGACGAGTGGCTCTCGTGGGTCAACGACCCCTGGTACCACATGAGCTGGAACGTAAGCTCCACCAGCCCGACCAACTATGTGAGCTACAGCAACCCGGCGGTGGACGCGCTCGTCAAGCAGTGGACGCTCTCACTGGACAAGGCGGGAAGGATCCAGGGCAGCAAAGATGCTCAGAAGCTCGTCATCGGCGACGCGCCGCACGCGTTCCTGGTCGGACCGAACTGGAACGTGGTGCTCAGGAGCAACGTGAAGGGTTACGTCTACTACAACGACGAATTGAACCGGTACGCATACATGTACAAGGTTTAGGCCGCCAGCCGGAATAACGGCCGCATGGGCTCCACACGTCTCCTCCTGTACGCGGCGAGACGCCTTCTCTTCATCGTGCCCGTGATGCTGGTCGCGCTATTCCTGGTCTTCGCCCTGACACGAATCGTGCCCGGCAACCCGATCGACCGGGTTGCCGGGCCCTACATCTCGACCGAGCGCCGGGCTGAGCTGAAGCACCTGGCTTACCTGGACCGGCCCTTCTATGAGCAGTTCGCTCTCTACTTGCGGGATCTGTCGCACGGCGATATGGGAACGTCCTACACGACCGCCCAGGACGTGTCTAAGGACTTGCGTCAGCGATTTCCGGCGACATTCGAGCTTGTCACCTACGCGATGCTGTTCGCGGTCCTGGCCGCCATCCCGCTGGGGATCGCTGCCGCGATCAAGAAGGATTCGTGGATCGACTCCGTGGCCCGTGCCGTGTCGGTGCTGGGAGTTTCCATGCCCATTTTTTGGCTCGGCCTGATGCTGCTCTACGTCTTTTTCTATTACCTGGACTGGCTACCTGGGCCGGTTGGCCGTACTGGCTCAGCAACTGTTTTCGTCAAGCCGATCACCGGGTTTTTCACCGTTGACTCGCTGCTCACAGGCAACTTCGATCTCTTCGGGCAGGTGGTAAAAGCGCTTGCTCTGCCATGTTTCACGCTCGGGTTCGTGGCCATGGCGCCGATCGCGAGGATGACGCGGGCCGTCATGGTCGAGGTGCTCCAATCCGACTACATCCGAACCGCCAGGTCTCTCGGCCTGCCTTTTCGGGTGGTCGTTCTGCGGCATGCCCTCAAGAACGCCATGATCCCGATCCTCACCATAATCGCCGCCGTCTACGGATATGCGCTGGGCGGTGAGGTGCTCGTCGAGATCATCTTTTCCTGGCCCGGCATGGGCCAGTACTCCTACAACGCGCTCCTCAGCAGTGACTTCCCCGCGATCCAGGGTTTCGTGCTGCTGGTGACCTTTCTGTACCTGGTGATCTACCTCTGCCTCGACATCGCCAACGCTGCGCTCGATCCGAGGGTGCAGTACTGACGTGGCCATCGAGGAGATCGTCGCGCCCGGGAGCTCGATTGCGGCGCCGCCACCCGTTGTCGGGCGCTTCAGCGACTTCGTCTACCAGCTGAGAGGCAACCCGGCCACTTTCGCCGGGCTGTTCATCGTCGCGCTCATCTTTCTCTCGGCGTTGTTGGGCCCGGTTCTCGCGCGTTACGACCCCTACGGCGTGAACCTGGGTGACGCCGCGGTGCCGCCGTCGTTCGCGCACCCGTTTGGGACCGACCAGTACGGAGAAGATGTCTTGACCCGTGTCGTCGTCGCCGCGCGTCTCGATCTGATCATGGTGCTGTCGGCGGTGGTCCTTTCGACAGTGATTGGAGTCACGATCGGCGCCCTCGCGGGCTTCTTCGGTCACTTTTTCGACGAGGGAGTCATGCGCAGCCAGGACGTCCTCCAAGCGTTTCCCAGATTCGTCTTTGCGATGGCCGTGGCGTGGGCACTTGGTCCCGGAGTGATCACCGTCATCGTGGCCACGGCGGCGATCAACATCCCCGGCTACGCGCGGCTCATGCGCGGCCTGATGCTCTCGGTCAAGGAATCGCAGTTTGCACTCGCGGCGGTCGCCGTTGGCAATTCTCGATGGCGGCTTCTGTGGCGGCATCTGCTGCCGAACTGCCTGACCCCCGTGATCGTGCTGTCGACGCTGCAGTGCGGCTTCACGATCCTGGAGGCGGCCGGGCTCAGCTTCATCGGACTCGGTGTGCGTGTCCCGACTGCTGAGTGGGGAGTGATGATCTCGATGGGCCTCCAGGATTTCCTGCAGGGCCACTGGTGGATTTACACGTTTCCGGGTCTGGCGATCGCTGTCGCGGTGCTCGGGTTCAACCTGCTCGGTGACGGGCTCCAGGACATCCTCGATCCCAAGCGGCGGAGGGTATAAGCAGTGCCCCTGCTCGAGGTTTCGGATCTCCGCACAAGCTTCTTTCTCCGCAGCGGCGAGCTGCGCGTCCTGGACGGCGTGAGCCTGGAGATCGAGCCGGGAGAGGTGCTGGGGCTGGTAGGCGAGACCGGATCCGGTAAATCTGTGACCGCCTACTCGATCATCGGCCTGCTCAAGCAGCCCGGCCGAGTCGTTGGAGGCGAGGTCCGTTTGCAGGGGCGTGATCTCGTCGCGCTCGCGGAGTCCGAGCTGGAGGAGGAGATCCGCGGCAAGGAGATCTCGATGATCTTTCAGAACCCGCGGGAGGCGCTCAATCCGGTGATCACGGTCGGCCGGCAGCTGACCCAGGTCCTCGAGATCCGGCGCGGAATGTCAAAACGCGAAGCACGGCAGGAAGCGATCAAGATCGTCAAGAGCGTTCATATCTCGGATCCCGAGAGCAGGCTCGGTTCGTATCCGCATCAACTCTCCGGCGGGATGGCGCAGCGAATCATGATCTCGCTTGCGCTGTCTTGCGAACCTCGGCTCCTCATCGCTGACGAGCCCACAACCGGTCTCGATGTGACCACGCAGTACCAGATCGTTCAGCTGTTGCGCGAGCTTCGCCAGCGCACCGGTATGGCCATGCTTCTCATCACTCACGACCTCGCACTTGCGGCCCAGATCTGTGATCGCGTGGCTGTGCTTTACGCCGGAAGGATTGCAGAGGTCGGCCGGATAGAGCACCTGTTTCAATCCCCCCGCCACCCCTATACGAAAGCCCTGCTCGCGTCGCGGCCGCGACTTGGGCTCAAGGGCGACATCGTGACGATTGCAGGCAACGTCGCCAACCTCATGGACCCTCCGGGCGGGTGCCGCTTTCACCCCCGTTGCCCGAACGCCGTCAGCGTGTGTTCGCGCGAGCAGCCGGCCCTCGAACCCATGGAACCGGGCCAACGCGTGGCGTGTCACAACCCGGTCGGAGTGCGACAACAGGTGGCGGCGAGTGGCTGAGAGAGCGCCGGCGATGAACGTGCCGATGCAGGCGCCGGACCCGGTGATGCTCACGATAGAGAACCTGGTCAAGCACTATCCGATCAAGACCGGCGCCTTCCGGACCGAGCAGGTCCGGGCCGTCGATGGAGTTTCACTGACCGTACGTCGCGGCGAGACGCTCGGGCTGGTCGGAGAGAGCGGCTGCGGGAAGTCGACGCTGGGTCGGGTGGCGTTGCGCCTCGAAGCGCCCACCTCCGGGTCCGTTCGTTTTCGAGAGATCGACCTGACTCGGCTCGATGGCCGCAAGCTGAGGCGCCTGAGGCCGAAGTTGCAGATGGTTTTCCAGGATCCTCTTGGTTCCTTGAACCCACGGATGAAGGTATGGCAGACAGTTGCCGAGCCCCTGCTGCTCCACCGGCTCGTGGCGCCGGGTGGTGTGCGCACCGAAGTACACGAAATGTTCAACCGTGTCGGACTCTCGGACGAGTTGTTTGATCGGTATCCACACGAGCTTTCCGGGGGACAGCAGCAGCGCGTCGGCATCGCGCGCGCTCTGGCACCGAACCCCGACCTGGTGGTGCTCGATGAACCCACCTCAGCCCTCGATGTGTCGGTCCAGGCGAAGTTGATCAACCTGCTGCGAAGGTTGAAAGAAGATCTGCACCTGACCCAGGTCTTCATCTCACACGATCTATCGGTGATCGGATACCTGACGGACCGGGTTGCAGTCATGTATCTGGGCGAGGTGGTCGAGCTGGGGCCGACCGCCGACATCTTCACCGAACCCCGCCACCCCTACACGGGCGCACTGATGTCGGCTGTGCCAGGAGACGATCTCCTGGATCGCAAGACCCGGCTGATGTTGCCCGGTGAAGTGCCATCGCCCATCAAGCCGCCCCCAGCCTGCAGGCTGGCTCCCCGCTGTCCGTTTGCGAAAGACCGATGTCGACAGGAGAAGCAAGTCTTACGAGCAGTTGGAGCTGAGCACATGGTGGCGTGCTGGCGCGCCGCCGAAGGTGAGATCTCGACCGAAGACTTCGAACGCAGCCGGGTCGCTCTGGAGGTGTGAGGGGGTGTCATGCGAACGGTAGTTGAGGCAGACCTTGAGGACCTGGCGGTCGGCGCGGCAGTGCTCGGGACTGGTGGGGGTGGCAACCCGTACATAGGCAAGCTGCTCGCCCAGCAGGCGATTCGCCAGCACGGGCCCGTGACGCTGGTCGACGTCGACGAGGTTCCCGATGACGCCCTCGTGGTGCCGTCGGCGATGATGGGAGCCCCCACCGTGATGGTGGAAAAGCTGCCGCGCGGAGACGAGATCATCCGCGCGTTCAGGACTCTCGAGGAGTACCTCGGGCGACGGATCACGCACACCGTCTCGATCGAAGCAGGCGGCCTTAACTCCACCACGCCATTCAGCGTCGCCGCGCAGATGAAGATCCCCCTGGTGGATGCGGACGGCATGGGTCGAGCCTTCCCCGAGATCCAGATGGTGACGCCGACCATGTTCGGCATCTCCGCGACGCCGATGGCGCTGGCGGACGAGAAGGGCAACACCGCGCTGATCACCACGGTTGACAACCGCTGGACTGAACGTCTGGCCCGCTCGATCACGGTCGACATGGGGGCGACGGCGATGATCGCCCTCTTCGTCCTCTCGGGACAGCAGCTCAAGCAGTCCATGGTGCCCGGCACCATCGGGCTTGCCCAGGAGCTTGGACGCCTCATCCGCGAGACCCGTCTGGCTCATGGCGATCCAGTCAATGCGATCCTCGACCGGCTGCGCGGCTACCGCGTCTTCGAAGGCAAGATCGCCGATGTCCAACGCCGAACCGAGGCAGGCTTCGCCAAGGGGGAAGCCCGCATCGACGGTGTCCTGGGTGACACCGGCGCCTCGCTGGTGATCCGTTTCCAGAACGAGCACCTGGTCGCGATCCGTGATGGCGAGATCGTCGCGTCGGTGCCGGACCTCATCATCGTGCTCGGCGCGGAGAGCGGTGAGCCCATCACCACTGAGGAGCTTCGGTATGGCTTCAGGGTCACCGTGATCGCGACGCCCTGCGACCGCAAGTGGCGGACTCCGGCCGGCCTGGCGCTGGTCGGGCCGCGCTATTTCGGCTACGACATCGACTACTTGCCGGTGGAAGAGCGTTTCGGCGCGGCGGTGCGGAGCTGACGGGTTGGGACGCGAGCTGACGGCTCAAGACCTTCGGGACCTCGCCCGTGGGGCGGCATTCCTGGGGACGGGGGGAGGCGGCGATCCATATGTCGGCCGCCTCATGGTGGAGCAGGCGCTCGCCGAGGGTGGCCGGCTGACGCTGATCTCTCCCGAGGAGGTGCCGGACGACGCCTTCGTCATCCCGACGGCCATGATGGGCGCCCCCACCGTTTTGGTGGAGAAGATCCCGAGCGGCCTCGAGGCCGTGGCTTCGCTGCGCGCGCTGGAAGCGCACCTGGGCCGGCGCGCCTACGCCACCATGCCGATCGAGTGCGGGGGGATCAACTCCACGATGCCCCTGGTCGTGGGGGCCAGGCTCGGCCTGCCCGTGATCGACGCCGACGGGATGGGGCGCGCTTTCCCGGAGCTCCAGATGGAGACCTTCCACGTGTACGGAGTGCCGGGAACGCCGATGGCGATCACCAACGAATTTGGCGACACGACCATCCTCACCGCTCATGACAACAAAGCGATGGAGTGGTTGGCGAGAGGCATCACGATTCGGATGGGCGGCGCGGCCTACATCGCGGAATACAGCATGGACGGCGCCACCGCCAAACGCACCTCCATCCACGGCACCATCAGCCTCGGGATCCGGATAGGTCGGTGCTTGCGCGAAGCAAGGGAGAGCCACCAGGACCCCTTCCAGTCCCTGATCGAGATGCTGAAGGACACGCCCTATCGCTACGGCCGTGTCATCTTCGAGGGCAAAGTCGCGGACATCTTCCGCCGCACCACCGAGGGCTTTGCGAAGGGCCACGCGACCATCGAGTC
>Ga0209806_1001905_pt1 | contig 13332 bp, 12 predicted proteins | sample GraSoiAngelo_152_FD_186166 | JGI IMG/M metagenome (GOLD analysis project Ga0209806, IMG submission 186166) | Grasslands soil microbial communities from the Angelo Coastal Reserve, California, USA - 14_1009_12_30cm (SPAdes) (version 2) | ecosystem: Environmental > Terrestrial > Soil > Grasslands ... | reverse complement strand
TTGCCCGTGCGAGCGCGTTCGCGTGGCCGGGAGGCGTCTGGATCACGACGATCGTGCCCGTGGGGACAATGGAGAGCGCCCAGCGGCGCAGGGCCGAGGCGAGCTCGCCGAGCCGGGAGAGGTCGGCCGCACCGGGAGGCGCGTACACGAGCCGGCCCTCCTCGTTCCGCACCTTGACGAGCCCGAGGTCTGCGACGTCGCGCGAGACGGTGGTCTGGACGGCGTCGAAGCCCGCCGCGTGGAGCGCATCGGCCAGCTCGCTCTGCGTCGAGAGCTCCTGCTCCGAGACGAGACGCAAGATCATGCCCTGTCGCTCGAACTTCTTCATGTCAGCACCTCCTCTAGGACTGCGAGTGCCTGCTCGATCTCGGCGGCCGTGACGATCAACGGTGGAGTGAGGCGGAGAACGTCGGTCCCGGCGGTGCCGACGACGGTCATGCCGTGGGCCACGCCGAGCTGCACCGCCGCGATCCCCACGCCGCCCGAGGCGCCGTGGACGAGGAGGGTCTCGCCGGATCGGGCGTGGGCCTTGTGGTGGAGGCCGCGGTACGCGGTGCCGTACGGCACGCTCACCCCCGCGCCCTGGGAGAACGAGACGTTCGCGGGGAGGGGGTGGACCGTGGACGCCTCGCAGAGCGCGAGCTCAGCGTAGCCGCCGGCCATCGGCGTCGTGGTGCGCACGACGTAGACGCGGTCGCCCCTCTTGAACCGGGTGACGCCCTGCCCCACGGTCTCGATCACGCCGGCGCAGTCGTTGCCGGGAACGTAAGGCAGGGTCGGAAGCATCGCGTAGCTTCCCGAGCGGATATAGGTGTCCACCGGGTTCACGCCCGCGGCCCGGATCCGCACGACCACCTGCCCCGGCCCGGGCTTCGGGTCGGGCACGTCGTCGAGCTGGAGCACCTCGGGGCCGCCGAACTTGTGGACGCGGATCGCTTTCATCGTCTCCTCCTATTTCGCAAGCGCCTTCTTCTTCCAGAGCTCCCAGGGCCGGAGCACAGTAGAGCCGACCGCCCCCGCCGCCTGCTTCGCCTCCTCGGGGTCGAGGTACGTCACGGGGCCGCCCAGCGCCATCGCCTGGGCCTGGAGCCTCGCATTCATCTCGAGGTAGACGCTGCGAAAGACCGCCTGGGGCAGCGACGGGCCCACGACCACTGCGCCGTGGCCGCGCATGAGCGCCGCGGTGCGGCTCCCGAGGGTCCCGGCCAGCGCCCGGCCGAGGGCGGGCGTGCGCACCAGCATGTCGCTGGAGCCGCCGGCCGCCTGGCGGATGTCGAACACGGGTACGCCCTCCCAGAGGAACGCGCTCATGTGGTAGAGGGGCCGGAGCGGCACGCCCGTGACGCCGAACGGGATGACCGACGGCGAGTGGTTGTGCACGATCGCCCGGACGTCCGGCCGCGCCTTGTAGATCTCGCCGTGGATGAACCGTTCGAGGTAGGAGGCGCGGTCGCGCGCATCGACCGGGTTCGAGTCGAGATCGTACTCCAGGACGTCGCCCGCGGTGACGAGCTCGGGGGCGAGCGAGCGCGACATGAGGTAGCGGCTCGGGTCGCGATCGTGCCGCGCGCTGACGTGCCCGTAGCCGTCGAGCACGTTCTGGTCCGCCAGGATGCGGTTCGCGGCCACCAGGTCCTCGACGAGTCTGGGGTCGGCCGGCCCGACCGAGGGCGGCGCGGTCTGGGCGGGCGCGGGCTCGAGGTCGGCGGCGGCCGCCGCGAGCACGAGCGCGCCGCCGGTCACGAACCACCGTCGCGTGAGGCTCACCATCGCTCTCCTCCCGTGGAGCCGAATCTTCGCATCACCCGTTGATTATCCACCAGAGGTAAAATGAGGGCGCCGGAGCGGCGATGCCCAGAACCATCCTCGAGCCGCGGTTCCACGTCGAGTACCTGTCGATCCTCGACAGCGACGGGAACCTCGACGCGGCGCTCGAGCCGAAGCTCTCTCCCGGCGAGCTCAGATCCCTCCATCGCGCGATGGTCCTCGCCCGCCGCTTCGACGAGCGCATGGTGCGCCTGCAGCGCCAGGGCCGCATCGGAACGTTCGCCCCGATCAAGGGCCAGGAGGCCTCGCAGCTGGGGAGCGTCATCACGCTGCGGGCGACCGACTGGATGGTCCCGTCGTTCCGCGAGACGGCCGCGATGATCTGGCGCGGCTGGCCGATCGAGAAGATCCTCCTCTTCTTCGCGGGGTACGTCGAGGGCGGCCGGCCGGCGCCCGATCAGCGCGACCTTCCCATCACGATCCCGGTGGGGACGCAGCTCCCCCACGCGGTCGGCCTGGCCTACGCCGCCCAGTACCGCGGCGACGACGCGGTCGTCATGGCGTATTTCGGCGACGGCGCGACCAGCGAGGGTGACTTCCACGAGGCGCTGAACTTCGCGGGGGTCTGGCACGTGCCGGTCGTGTTCGTCTGCCAGAACAACCAGTGGGCGATCTCCGTACCGCTCAAGAAGCAGACCCACTCGAAGACGATCGCCCAGAAGGCGCTCGCCTACGGTTTGCCCGGGATCCAGGTGGACGGCAACGACGTGCTCGCGGTCTACACGGCCGCGCGCGAGGCGGTCGAGCGGGCGCGCGCGGGTGAGGGTCCGACGCTGATCGAGTGCGTGACGTACCGCCTTGGCGTCCACACGACCGCGGACGATCCCACTAAGTATCGGACCCAGGAGGAGGTGACGGCGTGGGAGCAGAAGGACCCGCTCACGCGCTTCCGCGCCTACCTCGAGAAGAAGGACCTCCTGGAGGACGGGCTCGAGCAGCGGGTGGACGAGGAGATCGCGGAGGCGGTGCGGCGCTTCGAGGCGACGCCGCCGCCCGACCCGCTCCTCGTCTTCGACCACGTCTACGCCGAGATGCCGCCCCACCTCCGCGCGCAGCGCGAGGAGCTCGCCCGCTGGCTGCGCGAGGGCGGCGCCCCCGCGCCCGAACCGCCCGAGGCCCCGCAGGGCGCGACGCCGATGCGCGGCCAGCGCCTCACGCGGCGATGACGCCCAGCGCACCTGACGCAGGCCACCCACGGTTGGCGCCGGGCTGGAGCTCCGATACATGACGCCCAGCGCACCTGACGCAGGCCACCCACGGTTGGAACCGGCCTGGAGCTCCGATACATGACGCCCATCACCAAGCTCAACATGGTGAAGGCGCTCAACCTCGCGCTCCTGCAGGAAATGGAGCGTGACCCCGACGTGCTGATCCTCGGCGAGGACGTCGGCGTGGACGGTGGCGTCTTCCGCGTCACCGATGACCTCCAGCGAAAGTTCGGCTCCCAGCGCGTGATCGACAGCCCGCTCGCGGAGGCGGCCATCATCGGCACCGCGGTCGGCATGGCGCTCTACGGCCTCAAGCCCGTCTGCGAGATCCAGTTTTCCGGCTTCGCCTTCCAGTGCTTCCATCAGATCGAGAACCACGCGGCGCGCTACCGGCAGCGCTCTCAGGGACGCTTCCACTGCCAGATGGTGATCCGCATGCCCTACGGCGGTGGCGTCCGCGCGCTCGAGCACCACACGGAGTCCGAGGAGCAGTTCTACGCGCACGTGCCCGGCCTCAAGATGGTGATCCCGTCGGGGCCGCGGACGGCGCGTGCGCTCCTCACGAGCGCGATCCGCGACCCCGACCCGGTAGTCTTTTTCGAGTCGAAGGCGCTCTACCACGCCGCGAAGGAGGAGATTCCCGAGGATCCCGAGACCCTCCCGATCGGCCGCGCGCAGGTCGTCCGCGAGGGAGTCGATCTCACGCTCGTCGCGTACGGCGCTATGCTGCGGGTCGCCCGGGAGGCGGCCGACGTGCTCCAGGCCGAGGACCGGGTCGAGACCGAGGTGATCGACCTGCTCACGATCGCCCCGCTCGACCGCGAGACGATCGTCACCTCGGTCGGCAAGACCGGCCGCGCCGTCGTCGTCCACGAGGCGCCGCGGAGCTTCGGGCCCGGCGCCGAGGTCGCCGCGTCCATCATGGAGGGCGCGTTCCTCCACCTCGAGGCGCCCGTGCGCCGCGTCACCGCGAACGACGTGTCGTTCGTCGGCTTCGCGCGCGAGAAGGCAAACGTCCCCGATGTCGCGCGCGTCGTCGCCGCCGCCCGCGAGACCCTCGCCTTCTAGCCGATGGCCCGCGCGTTCGTCCTGCCCGACCTGGGCGAGGGGCTGACCGAGGCCGAGATCGTCAAGGTGCTCGTCCAGGAGGGCGACCTCGTCCAGGAGGACGCGCCGCTCCTCGAGGTGGAGACGGACAAGGCCACGGTCGAGATCCCGTCGCCGCTCACGGGGCGTGTCACCCAGATCCACGTCCAGCCGGGGCAGACCGTCAAGGTCGGCGCGGTGCTCGTGACGTTCGACGAGGAGGGCGGCAGGAGCCCCCTCCCTGCCCCCTCGCCCACGCGCGCACCGTCATCGTCGACGCCCCCGACTCCCTCCCACGTCGGGCCTGTGGCGGCGACGCCGGCGACGCGCCGGCTCGCGCGCGAGCTCGGCGTCGACCTCCGCACCGTGCGCGGTGGCACGGGTCCAGGCGGACGCGTGACCGACGACGACGTGCGGGCCGCTGCGGGCGGACGGCAGCCTGCGCCCTCCCAGCCCGCCGCCGAGCGCCCCGCCCCCGCGGCTCCCGCCGTCGCGAAACCTCTGGCACCGGTGGGCATCACGCCGCCCGCGCTGCCCAAGTTCGAGCAGTGGGGCCCCGTCGAGCGCCAGCCGCTCTCGCACCTCCGGCGGACGATCGCCGAGCGCATGACGCTCTCGGCCACGCTCGTCCCCCACGTGACGCACTTCGACCGGGCCGACATCACCGAGCTCGACGCGATCATCCGCCGCAACGTCGAGCCGGCGCGGCAGCGCGGGCTCACGCTCACGCTGACGAGCTTCCTGCTGAAGGCCGCGGCCCTGGCGCTCCTCGAGCACCCGCAGTTCAACGCGAGCCTCGACCCGGCGGCCGGCGAGCTGGTCCTCAAACGGTATTACCACCTCGGCGTCGCGGTGGCGACGGACCGCGGTCTGATCGTCCCGGTGATCCGCGACGTGGACCGGAAGGCCTTGCCCGAGCTCCAGCGCGAGCTCGCCGCCCTGGCGCAGCGCGTGCGCGAGGGCAAGGCCACGCTCGAGGACCTGCGCGGCGGGACCTTCACGCTCACCAACATCGGAGCGCTCGGCGGGACGGGCGCCGTCCCGATCATCAATTACCCCGAAGTCGCCATCCTCGGCGTCGCCCGCGCGCGGGAGGAGCCGGTGGTGCTGGAGGGGCGCATCGTTCCCCGAGTCCTGCTGCCGCTCTCGCTCACGTTCGACCACCGCGTCGCCGACGGCGCCGACGGCGCCCGCTTCGCCACCGCCATCGTGCGGCGGCTCGAGCGCCCCGAGCAGCTCCTCCTCGAGTGGTGAGCGCGATCGGCGCGCGCCGGACCGTGACGTCGCCATGGTGATGGGTGACCTCGTGCGCGAGGTAGACGTGGCCGTCGTGGGCGGCGGCCCGGGCGGCTACTCGGCGGCGTTCCGCTGCGCCGAGCTCGGCCTCGAGACGCTCGTCGTGGACGCGGGCCGGCGGCTCGGCGGCGTCTGCCTGTGGGAAGGCTGCATCCCGTCGAAGGCGCTCCTCCACGTCGGGGCGGTGCTCGGCGAGGCCGAGCGCGCGAAGGAGTTCGGCGTGGACTTCGGCGAGCCGAGGATCGCGCTCGACGCCCTCCGCACGTGGAAGACCGAGCGCGTCGTCGGCAAGCTCGCGCGAGGGCTCGCCGCCGTCGCGAAGTCGAAAGGCGTGGAGGTCGTCGGCGGCCACGGGGTCTTCGAGGACTCCCGCGTGCTCCGCGTGGAAGGCGACGAGCCCCAGAAGATCCGCTTCAAGCACGCCGTCGTCGCGACGGGCTCGACGCCGAGTCCGCTGCCCGGCCTCGACACGGCGCAGGACCGCGTGATGGACTCGACGGCGGCGCTCGAGCTCCCCGACGTGCCCGAGCGCCTCCTCGTCGTCGGCGGGGGCTACATCGGCCTCGAGCTCGGCCAGGTCTACGCCGCGCTCGGCAGCAAGGTGATGCTCGTCGAGATGACCGACGGCCTCCTGCCCGGGGTCGACCGTGACCTCGTCCAGCCGCTCGCGCGCCAGTGTGAGAGGCGCTTCGTGAAGATCTGGCTCGACACGAAGGTGACGTCGCTGCGCGAGACGGGCTCCGGGATCGAGGCGCGCTTCGGCGGCGACACCGTCGGCTTCGACCGCGTGCTCGTCGCCGTCGGGCGGCGCCCGGCGAGCGCCGACCTCGGCCTCGAGACGACGCGCGTCCGGCCCGACGCGCGCGGCGTGATCGCCGTGGACGCGCTGTGTCGCACGGCCGACCCGCGCATCTGGGCCGTCGGCGACGTCACGGGCGAGCCGATGCTCGCCCACCGCGCGATGCGCCAGGGCAAGGTCGCCGCCGAGGCGATCGCGGGTCGACCCGCGGCGTTCGACAATGTCGTCGTGCCGGCGGTCGTCTTCACCGACCCCGAGGTCGCGTGGTGCGGGCTCACCGAGTCCGCGGCCACGCGCGAGGGACGCCCCGTGCGGCTCGCGAAGTTCCCGTGGGCCGCTTCGGGGCGCGCCGCGACGCTCGGCCGGAGTGACGGACTGACGAAGCTCATGGTGGATCCCGACACCGGACGCGTGCTCGGCGTCGGGATCGTGGGCCCCGGTGCGGGAGAGCTGATCGCAGAGGGCGCCGTCGCGGTCGAGACGGCGCTGACCGTCGAGGACCTCGCCCTGACGATCCACACCCATCCGACGCTGTCGGAGACCCTCATGGAGGCCGCGGAGATGCTCTTGCGGCCGGCGTGAGCCTCCCGTGGCGGTGACGCGCGACCGTATGATCCTCGTCACCGGCTTCGAGCCCTTCGGCGCGCACTCCGTCAACCCGTCGGAAGGGCTCGCAAAGGCGGTGGACGGACGCCATTTCGGCGCCTGCGCGGCGCGCGGCGCGGTCCTGCCCGTGCATCACGCCGACGCCGCTCGACGCCTCGACGCGCTCCTCGACGAAACCGAGCCGGTCGCCGTCGTGCACCTCGGGCTCGCGGCCGGCCGCGCACGGGTGGCGCTCGAGCGTGTCGCCGTGAACGTGATGGACTACGGCGAGCCCGACGGCGCGGGCTTCCAGGCGTCGGGTGAGCCGATCGCCCCGGACGGGCCCGCGGCGTATTTCGCCACGCTCCCGCTCGCCGCGATCCTCCGCGCGCTCACCGCCGAGGGGATCCCCGCGTACGTCTCGAACACGGCGGGCACCTACCTCTGCAACCAGACCCTCTACACGACCCTCCACTCCGTGCGGCAGCGGTCGAACCCGCCGAAGGTGGGCTTGATCCACGTCCCGCTCCTCCCGACGATGGTTGCGGCGACCGGGCTCGAGCAGCCGAGCATGGACTTCCCGCTCATGCTGCGGGCGGTCGAGGTCGCGCTCGGCGTCCTCGGAGCCGCGGCGCACCTCGTCTCAGGCCACCCACCAATCGCGCCGGCCTCGCGGACCCCGCTACAATAGTCGCGTGAGGGCCCTCCTGCTCGATCTCGACGACACGCTGCTCGATTACTCGGGCGGCGTCGACGCCCACTGGGAGGCGGCGGTGGCCGCGTGCGCACCGCCGGGTCTCGATCGCATGAAGCTCCTGATCGCCCTCGCCGAGACCCGACGCTGGTTCTGGGACGATCCGGACCGACACCGCCGCGAGCGCGTGAACATGCTCGCCGCCTGGCGGCACATCGCAGAGTACGCCCTCGAGCGCACGGGCGTCGAGGCCGACGGGCTGGCGGAGGCGATCGCCCACGACTTCGCCGCACGTCGGCGCGACGCGATGCGCCTCTTCCCCGACACCGTCGAGAGCCTCGAGCGCCTCCGGCGCCGGGGGATCCCGCTCGCGCTCGTGACCAACGGCGATGCCTCCCAGCAGCGCGACAAGATCGAGCGCCACGACCTTGGGCGCTTCTTCGACGTCGTCCTGATCGAGGGCGAGTTCGGCGTCGGCAAGCCCGAGGAGATCGTCTATCGTCACGCCCTCCGGGCGCTCGGCGCGCCGCCCGAGGAGGCGTGGATGGCGGGCGATCACCTCGAGTTCGACGTGGACGCTCCCCAACGGCTGGGATTGCACGGCGTGTGGATCGATCGGGCTGGCCACGGCCTCCCGGCGGGAAGCCGAGTCCGCCCCCACCGGGTCGTCCGTTCGCTGCGCGAGTTGGTCGAAGCCCCGGGCTGAGCCCGGCGCCGCCTCAGCGACGCGTCGGTGTTCGAGCGCCGGCTTTGCCGGCGCAACCGGATTCGGGGGGTGGCTCGGAGGGGGCCGTCGAGGCCCCCTTCGATGACCTAGCGGCGGCGCCGACGCCCGTGCAGCACCTCGCACCAGCGCCGGTTGTCGTCACCGCCCGCCTCGGCGCTACCCGAGAGATAGGCCGCGGCGGTCACGACCTCGTCGTCAGCGCCGTCGCGCGCCGGGGCATGCGACTCGCACCAGCGCACGTCGAGGATTTCCAGGCTGGGATCGGCGTCGGGTTCACAGCCGGGACAATACGCGCGCGCAACGGACGGGGTGTCCGGAATGAACTCCGTCACCGCTCTCTGGCGAGGGTACGCATCGCCATCTCCTTCTACTCTAGTGTACCCTCGGCGCCATGCAAAACTTATTGAACCGCCAGGTCCTCCTCCGAAGCCGCCCCACGGGCGAGCCCCGGGTCTCCGACTTCGAGCTCGTCGAGTCGCCCGTGCCCGCACCGGGAGAGGGCGAGCTCCTGTGCCGCACGATCTACCTCTCGCTCGACCCCTACATGCGCGGGCGGATGAACGACGTGAAGTCGTACGCCCAACCCGTCGAGCTCGGCAAGCCCATGGTCGGCGGAGCCGTCAGTGAGGTCATCGCCTCGAACCACACCGCGTTCCCGACGGGGAGCTTCGTCGTCGGCCCGACTGGCTGGCAGGCGTATGCGCTCTCCCGGGGCGCCGGCATGCGGAAGCTCGATCCGAAGGCAGCGCCGCTGTCCACGGCGCTCGGCGTCCTCGGCATGCCCGCAATGACGGCATACGTCGGCCTCTTCGACATCGGCCAGCCCAAGCCCGGCGAAACGGTCGTCGTCTCCGCCGCGGCCGGCGCCGTCGGCTCGGTGGTGGGGCAGCTCGCGAAGATCCGGGGATGCCGGGCGGTCGGGGTGGCGGGCGCGCAGGCGAAGTGCGAGTTCGTCGTGAAGGAGCTGGGCTTCGACGCCTGCGTGAACTACCGCTCCGAGCCCCTCGTGCCCGCGCTCCAGAAGGCGTGCCCGAAGGGGATCGACGTCTACTTCGACAACGTCGGCGGGGACGTCCTCGCCGCCGTCCTGCGGCTCATCAACCCGTTCGCGCGCATCCCGCTCTGCGGCCTGATCTCGCAATACAACGCCGCGGAGCCCCCGCCCGGGCCGAATCCGTCCCCGCTCCTCGTCAACCGGGCGCTCATCCGGGGCTTCATCGTCTCCGAGCACGCCGACCGCTTCGCCGACTTCCACCGCGACTGCTCTGCGTGGCTCCGCGAGGGCAGGCTCCGGTACCGGGAGGACGTCGTCGTCGGTCTGGAGAACGCCCCGGAGGCGTTCATCGGCCTCTTGCGCGGCAGGAATTTCGGCAAGCTCGTCGTGAGGGTCGGCGACGATCCGACCGTCAAGAGCTGCTGAGGCCGGCGATGAAGATCGCCGAGCTCCGCGCCTACCCGACGTCGTTCCCGCTGCCGCCCGACGCGAGCGTCACCCTCGGCATCGGACGCGCCGTCAAGCGCGACGCCGTCGTCGTCAAGGTCACGACCGATCTCGTCAAGCACCCCGTCATCGAGGGGCCCGCGTACGTGTAGACACCCACCCGAGAACGACCGCGGCCATGCCGACGAGCCCCGCGCTCCCGGCCACGACGAGGGCCGTCCGAACCCCCAGCGCCTCGGCGATCGCGCCGATCATGAACGCGCCGAGCGGGAACGCGCCGCCGAAGGCGAGCGTGTAGAAGCTCATCACGCGACCGCGGAGCGCGTCGGGTGCGGAGAGCTGCAGCGTGGTGTTGCAGCTTGCCATGAAGACAATCGAGAAGAAGCCGAGCTGGAAGAGGTGCACGACGGCCGTGTGGAAGTCGGCGGCGGTCGCGAGCGCCACGAGCGCCAGGCAGGAGAGGACACCCGCGAGGAGGATCGTGCGGAGCGGGGTCTGGCGGCCGCCGAGGGTCGCCAGGGACAGCGCCCCCGTGACGGCGCCGATCCCGAGCGCTGCCATGAGGAAGCCGAACCCCTCGGCGCCCAGCCCGAGCACCTTCCGCGCGACGAGGGGGACGACGATCGTGAAGTTGAAGACGCAGAGACTTACGACCAGCACGAGGCCGAGGACCAGCGCGATCCGCGACGTGCCGAGCGCGTAGCGGAGCCCTTCCCGGACCGCCTGGCTCACCGTCGCGGCCGTGCGCGGCCGGGGCGTGCCCTCCGCGCGGACGAGGAGCAGCGCGCCGATCACCACGAGGAACGAGAGGCCGTTCAGCAGGAACGCGGGGGCCACGCCGAGGCGGCCGATCAGGAGGCCGGCCACCGCCGGGCCCACGATGCGTGCGCCGTTGAATGCGGCGGAGTTGAGGGCGACCGCGTTCACGAGGTCGTCCTTCCCGACCATCTCGACGACGAAGACCTGGCGCGTCGGCATGTCGATCACGTTCGCGCAGCCGAGGAGGAGCGCCAGGACGGCGACGTGCCAGTACTGGACGTGCCCGCTCCAGACGAGCGCCGTGATCGTGAACGCCTGGAGGGCGAGGGCCGACTGGGTCGCGAGGATCAGCCGGCGCTTGGGCAGCCGGTCGACGATCGCGCCCGCGACGACCGAGAACATCAAGACGGGGGCGAACTGGAACGTGCCGATGAGCCCGAGCTTGAGCGGCGAGCCGCTGAGCTGCAGCACGAGCCACGACTGGGCCACGGACTGCATCCACGTGCCGATCAGCGAGACGAGCTGGCCGCCCCAGAAGAAACGGAAGTCGCGGTGGTTGAGCGCGCGCAGCGCTTCGGGAAAGGGCATCGCGTCGTTTCCAGCTTGCGCGGTCCCGGCCGCGAAGGCAAGATGGGCGCTCACGATGATCGCGCCTGGCGAGCTCGCGCGGCTGATGCAGTCCGCGGCGCCCCACGCCGTCCTCGACCTGCGCGAGAGAGCGGCCTACGAGCGGGGTCACATCTATCGCGCCACGTCCCTCCCGCGACGGCTCCTGGAGTTCCGGCTCCCGGCGCTCGTCCCCGCGCGCGCGACGCCCCTCGTCGTCTGCGACGCTGACGGGCGGCTCGCCGCGCTGGCGCTGCCGACGCTCGGTGAGATGGGCTACCCCGACGTGCGGACCCTCGACGGCGGCCTCGCCGCCTGGCACGCCGAGGGGCGTCCGCTCGTCGAGGGCGTCAACGTGCCGAGCAAGGTCTTCGGCGAGCGCGCCCTGCACGAGTGCCAGACGCCGCAGCTCGCGCCCCACGAGCTCCGAGAGCGGATCGAGCGCGGCGACGACCTGGTGATCGTCGACGCGCGGACGCCCGAGGAGTACGCGCGGGGCACGCTCCCCGGCGCCTGGAGCGTCCCGGGCGGCGAGCTGGTCTTCCGCATCGCCGAGCTGGTCGGGCACCCCGAGACGACGATCGTCGTCCACTGCGGCGGCCGGACGCGTTCCTACATCGGCGCCGAGTCGCTCCGGCGCATGCGGCTCGCCAACCCTGTCGTCGCGCTGGAGAACGGGACGATGGGCTGGGAGCTTGCGGGCCTCGCACTCGAGCGCGGGGCGGCGCGCTGGGCGCCCGCGCCGTCGGCGCGGAGCCGAGCCGTCGCCACGCTGACCGCGAAGCGCGTCGCGGCCGAGGACGGGATCCCCTTCGTCTCGCCCGACGAGCTCGCCGCGCGTCTGGCCACGCGCGAGCGCCAGAACCTCTACGTCCTCGACGTCCGGACGGCCGACGAGTACGCCGCGGGCCACGTCGCCGGCGCCGTCTGGGCGCCCGGGGGCCAGGCGGTGCAGGCGACCGACGAGTACGTCGCGGTCCGCGCCGCGTCGATCGTCCTCGTCTGCGACGGCGTCGCACGCTCTGTGATGGCGGCCTCGTGGCTCCGCCGCATGGGGCTCCCCGACGTCGCCGTGCTCGCCGGGGGCCTGTCGGCCTGGACCGACGCCGGCGGCGCCGTCGAGCCGGGACACCCGGCGCTCGTCCCCTTCGGCTGGGAGGCCGCGCGCCAGCGCGTCGCGCGCGTCGGCCCCGCCGACCTCGGCGCGGCCCTGATCGTCAGCGTGGACCCGAGCGACGCCTACGCGCACCGCCACGTGCCGGGCGCCCGGTGGCTCTGTCGCAGTCGGCTCGAGTGGACGATCGGCACAGTCGCGCCGGACCGGCAGGCGCCGATCGTCGTCACCTGTGCCGACGGCGTCGCCTCGACCCTCGCCGCGGCGACGCTCGGACGCCTCGGCTACACCGCCGTGAGCGTCCTCGAGGGCGGCATGCGCGCGTGGGTCGAGGCAGGGCGTGCCGTCGAGAGCGGCCGGACGCGGCTCGCCGACGAGCCCGACGACGTCGTGCTCAAGCCCTACGAGCGGGGACGCGCGGCGATGGAACGCTACCTCAGGTGGGAGACGGATCTCGACGCCGAGGGACGTAGCCGGAGCCGGCTCCTGTGAAGCTCCCGGCGCTCGTCACGACCGGGTGGCTCGTCGCGAATCTCGGCCGCCGCAACCTGCGCGTCGTCGACGGCTCGTGGCACATGCGAGGGCTTGGGCGCGAGGCCTTCGAGGAGTTCGTCGAGGCGCACGTCCCCGGCGCCGTGTTCTTCGACATCGACGAGATCGCCGACCTGAGCACGCCCCTGCCGCACATGCTCCCGAGCGCGGGGCAGTTCGCGGAGCGCGTCGGCCGGCTGGGGATCACGAACGCCGATGGCGTCGTCGTCTACGACACGCGTGGCGTCGTCAGCGCGGCGCGCGTCTGGTGGACGTTCCGCGCCTTCGGCCATGGGCGGGTCGCCGTTCTCGACGGGGGCCTCCCGAAGTGGCGCGCCGAGGGTCGGCCCGTCGAGTCGGGCCTGCCCGCGCCCCGGCGGCGCCGCTACACGGCCCGTCTTCGCCGGAGCCTCGTGCGCGATCTCGAGCAGATACGCGCAAACCTCGCGCGCCGCCGCGAGCAGGTGCTCGACGCGCGCTCGCACGGCCGTTTCGTCGGCACCGAGCCCGAGCCGCGCCCGGGGCTGCGCGCCGGTCACATCCCGGACAGCCTCAACCTGCCGTACGAGCGGCTCTACGCGAGGGACGGCACGCTCCTCGGGCCCGGCGAGCTGCGACGCGCCTTCGAGGCCGCGGGCGTCGATCTCGACCGCCCCGTG
>Ga0209806_1001903_pt1 | contig 13338 bp, 10 predicted proteins | sample GraSoiAngelo_152_FD_186166 | JGI IMG/M metagenome (GOLD analysis project Ga0209806, IMG submission 186166) | Grasslands soil microbial communities from the Angelo Coastal Reserve, California, USA - 14_1009_12_30cm (SPAdes) (version 2) | ecosystem: Environmental > Terrestrial > Soil > Grasslands ... | reverse complement strand
TGTACAAGGGACAATAGCTCAGCCGCGCGAAGGCGTGTTCACGTGCGCGGTCGACGGCTCCTGCCATCTCCAGCAGCGCACGGCCTCGGCGCCGCGCTCCACCGCCACCGCCGCCGCGTAACCCGGCCCGACTTCCAGGTGGCGCACCGTCCAGCCGGTGGGCGGCGTGTCGGGCATCGCCTCGAGCCCGCGCCCGATCGCTTTCGCGTACGCCTCGCGCGCGGTCCACAGCGCGAAGAACGCGCGGCAGCGCAGCGGCATCGGCATCGCGGCGAGCGCCACGGCTTCGTCGGCGGCAAAGAGCCGGCGCGCGACCTCGAGGTCGGCCCGGTCCGGCGCCTCGCGCTCGATGTCGACGCCGACCTCGCGATGCCACCCCACGGCGACCAGCGCGACGTCGTCGGCGTGGGCGAGGTTGAAGCGCAGCGGCGCCGGGCCATCGCCGTTCTGGAGGAACGGCTTACCGTTCGCGTCGGCGGCGAGGTTCAGGCTGCCCGGCGCGCGGCGCAGGTAGGCGGCAAGGATCGCGCGCAGCGTGCCCCGTGCAGCCACCCAGCGGTCGCGATGGGCGTCGAAGCGAAAGCGCAGCGCGCGCCCGCGCTCCCCGGGGCTGAGCGTCGCGGCCAGCGCGGCCAGCCGGGGCAGCGCCCCGTCGAGATCGACGCGCCAGACGTGGACCTCGCCGGGCGGCAGCGTTGGCGCCGAGGGGGCGGGTGCCCACGCCACCGCGGGACTCACGCGAGCAGCTCCTCGAGGGTGGTGGCGATGCGCTCGATGTGCCGGGTGACGATCTCGTCGTGGTCGCCCGGGATGCGGAAGGTGTCCACGCGCGCGACGAGCCGCGCCCAGCCGTAGCTCGGGTCCCCGGCGCGCGCGGGCAGCTCGGCCTCGGGCCAGAACACCACGACGCGGCCGGGCCAGGGGCCGGGGACGTAGCCCATGCACGCGTCGTAGTAGCGCTCGAAGAGCGGCGGCGCCGCCGGCACGTCCGGCGCCGGCAGCGGCAGCGCGTGGCGCAGTCGCCGGGCCACCTGGCGGGCCAGGCGGGCGGCGGCGCGCGCGAGGAACGCCGCCTGGCCCGCCGTATCGAGCTCGCGCAGGCGATCGGCGAAGTAGCGCAGGCGGCCGAACTGCTCGAGCGCGCCCTCGGGGCCCAGGCCCATCAGGCGCGCGGCGGCCGCGATGGGCCAGCGCAACGCCCGGAAGCGCGTGTCGGCGTCGGTGGCGACGAGCACGAGCCGCTCGACGTGGCGGCCGGCGGCCGTGAGCAGGCGCGCGGTCTCGTAGGCCACGAGCCCGCCGTTGCAGTAGCCACCGAGGACGAGCGGGCCCTCGGGGCACGCGGCGATCACCTGCTCGACGTGCACGCGTGCCATCGCCTCGATCGTCGTCGGCGCCGGCCGACCATGCAGCCCGAGCGGCTGAACCACCCAGAACGTGCGATCCGGCGCGAGGCGGCGCGCAAGCGTCAGCGTGTAGAAGCCGCCGCCGTTCAGGTCACCGTGGAAGAAGAAGAGCGGCGTGCGGTCGCCGCCGTCGCGCAGACGCACGAGCGGTGCCTGGAACTCCGCCGGCTCGCTCGCGATGAGCGCCTCGGACAGGCCATCGATCGTCGGGTTGGTGTAGAGGACGGCCAGCGGCAGCGAGGCGCCGTAGAGGTCGTGCACGCGCTGCAGCATCCGCACGGCGAGCAGCGAGTGGCCACCGAGGTCGAAGAAGTCATCGGTGGCCCCGACCTGCGGCACGCCGAGCAGCTCACGCCACACCTCCGCGAGCTGCAGCTTCAGCGGACCGCGCGCGCGCACGATCTCGCGCGCGTCGCGCGTGGCCTCCGGCGCGGGCAGCGCGCGGCGATCGAGCTTGCCCGTCGGCCCGAGCGGCAGCGCCTCCAGCAGCACGAAGGCCGACGGCACGAAGGCCGAGGGCAGACGGCGCTTGACGAAGTCGCGCAGCACGCCGGCCGTCGGCACCTCGCCGCGCCCCGGCACGACGTAGGCGACGAGGCGGACGTCGTTGGGCCGGTCGCCGTTGGCGGCGATGACGGCGACCTCGCGCACGGACGGATGCGTGCTCAGCACCGCCTCCACCTCGGCGGGCTCCACGCGCACACCGCGGATCTTCACCTGCGCGTCGAGCCGCCCGAGATACTCGAGGGTGCCGTCGGGACGCCAGCGCGCGAGGTCGCCGCTGCGGTAGAGGCGCGCGCCGGGCGTGGGATCGAACGGGTGCGGCACGAAGCGCTCGGCCGTCAGCTCCGGGCGATTCCAGTAGCCGCGCGCCAGCCCGGCGCCGCCGATGTGGAGCTCGCCCGGCACGCCGACGGGCACCGGCTGGCCGTGCGCGTCGAGGACGTAGGTCTCCGTGCCCGCGATCGGCCGTCCGATCGGCACCGACGTCGTGTCCTGTTCGAGCGGGAACGTCAGCACGTGACAGGCCGCGAACGTCGTCGATTCCGTCGGGCCGTAACCGTTGACGAAGCGCGCCTCGGGCATCAGGGCGGCCGCGCGCGCGACGTGCGCGGGCGACATCGCCTCGCCGCCGACGATCACCTGGCGCACGCCCTTCAGCGCGTCGGGCGCCTCGTCGACGATCGCGTTGAAGAACGCGGTGGTCATGAGCAGCGTGGTCACGCCGTGCGCGCGGACGGCCTCGCGCACGGCGGCCGGCGTCGGCACGCCGCCCGGGAGCACGACGCAGCGCGCGCCGTGCAGGAGCGCCCCCCACACCTCGAACGTCGCGGCGTCGAAGGTGGTGGCGGCGAGGTGCAGGAACGTCTCCTCCGGGCCGAAGCGCGCGTACGACTGACCGAACACCAGCCGCAGGATGCCCCGGTGCCGGACCGCGACGCCCTTGGGACGGCCCGTCGAGCCCGAGGTGTACATGACGTACGCGAGCGCGTCGGGATCAACGTCGGCGCCGGGCTCGCGCTCTCCGGGCCTGATCTCGTCGAACCACACCGTGTGGGCGACGCCGCGGAACTCCACGGGCGGCACGCCGCGGTCGGCCGCCACGACGCGGCAGCCCGCGTCCTCGGCCATGAACGCGAGCCGGCCGACGGGCTGCGTGGGATCGAGGGGCAGGTAGGCGCCGCCCGCTTTGAGCACGCCGAGCATCGCGGCCACCATCGCCGGTGAGCGTCCGGCGTGGAGGCCCACCACGACGTCACGCTTCACGCCCAGCGCGCGGAGGCGCCGCGCCAGTGCGCTGGCGCGGGCGTCCAGCTCGGCGTAGGTCAGCCGCGTCGCGTCGTCGAGCAGGGCGACGGCGTCCGGCGTGCGGGCCGCCTGCGCCTCGAAGACGCCGTGCACGGTGGCGGGATCGGGATATGCGTCGGGCGCCTTCGTCCAGTCCACCAGCAGCCGGCGCCGCTCGTCGTCGCCGAGCATCGGCAGCGCGGAGAGCGGACGTGTGGGATCCGCGGCGACGGCGGCGAGCAGGTTCGCGTAGTGGCCGGCCATCCGCGCGATCGTCTCGCGGCCGAAGAGGTCGGTCGCGTACACGAAGCGGCCGCCGAGGCCGTCGGGCCGCGCGTTCATCTCGAGATAGAGGTCGAACTTCGTGGTGCGCGTATCCACGTCGAGGTGGCAGATGTCCCAGCCCTCGGGCAGGCGTGCCATCGGCGCCTCGAGCGACATCACTGTCTGGAAGAACGGGTGGCGCCCGGGGTCGCGCGCAGGCTGCAGCGCGGCCACCACGTGCTCGAACGGCAGGTCGTCGTTGGACATCGCCTCCAGCGCCACGTCGCGGACGCGGCGCAGCAGCTCCACGAAGCTCGGATCGCCGGAGCAGTCCACGCGCAGCGCGAGCGGGTTGGCGAAGAAGCCGAGCAGCCGCGCGACCTCGGGGCGCTTGCGGCCGGCGCTCACCGAGCCGACGACGAGGTCGTCCTTGCCCGTGTAGCGATGCACGAGGACCAGGTAGGCGGCGAACAGCGTCATGTAGAGCGTGCCGCGCTCGCGCGCGCTCAGCATCGACAGCGCGGGCCCGAGTCCCTGCGGCAGCGTGAAGGTGTGCATCGCGCCCCGGTAGGACAGCACGGGCGGCCGCGGCCGGTCGCCGGGCAGGTCAACCGGCGGCACGTCGGCGAGCCATTTGGTCCAGTGCTCGAGCTGGCGCGCGTAGGCGCCGCGCTCGACCTCGGCGCGCTGCCACGCGGCCCAGTCGGCGTACTGGATCGGCAGGTCGGGTAGCGGAGTCCGCGTGCCGGCCACCGCGGCCGCGTAGACCGCGGCCAGTTCGGGCACGACGACCTGGTAGAGCGAGTAACCGTCGAAGATCGCGTGGTGCAGCGCCAGGTAGAGCCGCGAGTCGTCGTCGGCCAGGCGCACCAGCCGCGCGCGCAGCAGCGGACCGCGCCCGATGTCGAAGGGCCGCACCGCGTCCGCGGTGGCCAGGCGCACCGCCTCGGGCTCGCGCGCGTCGACCGGAAGATGCCGCAGGTCGGTGAACGGCACATCCACCGCGCTCGACGGCAGCACCCGCTGCACGGCCCGCCCGTCCTCGATCGCGAAGACCGTGCGCCATGCCTCGTGGCGCGCGATCAGATCGGACAGCGCGCGCGTCAGCGCGGCCGGCTCCAGCGCGCCGCGGTAGCGGATCGTGAACGGCACGTTGTAGAGCGGAACGTCAGGCGCGAGCTGCGCGTGCAGCCAGATCTGCTGCTGGGCGAAGGATAGCGGCGCCGTCGCGCGATTGGCACGGCGGGGAATGCCGGCGAGCGCGGTGGACGGCGTCCGGTCGCCGGACGCGCGGCCGACGCGCACGCCGTCGTCGCGGCGCGCGCTGCCGGAGGCGGGTCCCACTACGGGGCGCCTCCGAGGGTCACGGGCAGCGCCTCGAGCCCGCGCAAGCCGAGGTTCTGCCGCCAGACGAGCGGCCCGGGCTCGAGCTCGATGCGCTCGAACCGCTTGACGAGCGCCGCGAGCGCCACCTGCCCCTCGATGCGCGCCAGCGGCGCGCCGAAGCAGAAGTGCGCGCCCCAGCCGAACGACAGGTGGCGGTTGTCGGCGCGGCCGAGGTCCAGGCGGTCGGGCTCGGGGAAGCGCTCGGGGTCACGGTTGCCGGCGGCCATCACGGCGATCACCGCCTGGCGCTTCTTGATCCGCCGGCCACCCAGCTCGACGTCGTCGGGCGCCATGCGCGCGGTGTGCTGGCTCGGGGGCTCGAAGCGCAGCAACTCCTCCACGGCCGAGGGGATGAGCGAGAGGTCCGCGCGCAGGCGCGCCAGCTCGGCGGGATGGCGCAGGAGCGTCAGCACGCCGTTGCCGATGAGGTTCGTCGTCGTCTCCTGGCCGCCGACCATCGTGATGATGCAGTTGGCGACGACCTCCTCCTCGGTGAGGCGGTCGCCGTCGATCTCGGCCGTCAGCAGCGCGTTGATGAGGCCCTCGCGCGGCTGGCGCTTCTGCTCGCGGATGCGCTCGCGGAAGTACTCGGCCATGCCCTCCGTCGCGCGCAGCATCCGCGCGGCGCGGTCGGGGTTGTGCTGGAAGTTGCCGAGCACCTCGGCGAAGTCGGCCGACCAGTTCTTGAGCTGCTCGTGATCCTCGGTCGGGACGCCGAGCATCTCGGCGGTCACGATCGCGGGCAGCGGGGCGCCGAGGTCGGCGATGACGTCCAGGCGTCCGCGCGCGGCGGCCTCGTCGAGCAGGCGGGTGGTGATCTCCTGGATGTGCTCGCGCAGGATGGCCACGCGCCGTGGGGTGAACGCGTACGAGGCCAGGCCGCGCAGCCGCGTGTGCGCCGGCGCGTCGAGGAACAGCATCTGCTTGACCATCACGCGCGCGATCGGCGTCAGCGCCTCCAGCCCCATGGCCGCGAGCTGCTCGGGCGACGGCGTGCGGTCGGCGGAGAACTTGTAGAGCACCGTGACGACGTCGGCGTAGCGGGTGACGACCCACGCGTGCAGGAACGGATCCCAGTGCACCGGATCCTCGCTCCGCAGGCGGTGGAAGAGCGGATAGGGGTTCGCGAGGACCTCGGGATCGAGCAGCCGGTAGAGGCTCAGGCTGGGATCGACACCGCGCGCGGCCACCGCGCTCACGCCGCCTCCGCCAGCCGCGCGCGCTCGATCTCGGTCGCGAGGTCGGCGATGGTGGGTGCGTCGAAGAGGGTGCGCAGCGACAGCTCGACGCCGAACACCTCGCGCACGCGCACGATCAGCTGCGTGCCGAGCAGCGAGTGGCCGCCCAGGAGGAAGAAGTTGTCCTGCACGCTGACCTCCTCGACGCCGAGCAGCGTCGACAGGATGGCCGCCAGCTCGGTCTCGACCTCGCTGCGCGGCGCCACCACCTCGCCGTCGCGCAGCATGTTGCTCGCGTCGGGCGCGGGCAGGGCCGCGCGGTCGACCTTGCCGTTGGTCGTCAGCGGCAGCGTGGGCAGGGCCACGAAGGTCGCCGGCACCATGTAATCGGGCAGGCTGCGTCGCAACGCCGCCGCCAGCGCTTCGCGGCCGAGCGCCGCGCCGGCCGCCGCCACGACGTAGGCGACCAGGCGGCGCTCGCCGCCGTCGTCTTCACGCGCGACGACCGCGCACGCCTGGACGCCGGCCTGGGCGCCGAGCGCGGCGGCGATCTCGTCGGGCTCCACGCGATAGCCGCGGATCTTCACCTGATCGTCGACGCGGCCGAGGAACGCCACGCGTCCGTCGCCGAGCAGCCGCGCGCGGTCGCCCGTGCGGTACAGGCGGGCGTCGGGGTCGTCGGGGTGCGCCACGAAACGCTCGGCCGTGAGGTCGGGACGGCCGCGGTAGCCGCGCGCCAGCCCCGCGCCGCCGATATAGAGCTCGCCGGCCGCGCCGGGCGGCACGGGCGAGAGCGTGTCGTCGAGCACCAGCACGTCGACGTTGTCGATCGGGCGGCCGATGGTCGGCAGGGTCTCGCCGAACGGCTCGGGCTCGACGGGGCCCGACGTGGTGACCACGGTGCATTCCGTGGGGCCGTAGTTGTTGACGAGCGTGAAGGGCAGCCCGTCGGGCGGATAGCGGTGCAGCGTGTCGGCGCCGGTCAGCAGCGTGCGCAGCGGCGTCCACATCGGCCACGGCAGGGCCATCAACCGCTCGGCGATGGGCGTCGGCACGAAGCCGATCGTGATCGAGTGCGCCACGAGCCAGTCGCGCAGCGCCTCGGGATCCGTGCGCGCCGCGTCGGGCGGCAGGTGCAGGCTCGCGCCCGAGACGAGGTACGGCCAGATCTCCCACACCGCGGCGTCGAAGGCCGGGCTGGCGTAGAGCGGGGCGCGGTCGTCGGCGGTCACGCCGAAGGCGCGGCGGTGCCAGGTGACCAGGTTGGCGAGGCTGCCGTGGGTGATCTCCACGCCCTTGGGTCGACCAGTCGAGCCCGAGGTGTAGATCACATACGCGAGGTGCTCCGGCTTGACGACGTCGTGACGGGGCGCCGGCCCGGACCCCGCCGTCACCTCGTGGACATCGAGCCGTGGCCAGGCACTGTAGGGCAGGCGGGCCGCGAGGCGGGGTTCCGTGACGGTAGCGCGTGGCGCCGCGTCCTCCAGCATGAGCGCCAACCGATCCGGCGGCGCGGCCGGATCGATTGGCAGGTACGCCGCCCCGGCTTGGAGCACGCCGAGTGCGGCGACCACGAACGCCGCCGAGCGCTCGAGGCAGATCGCCACGACCGTGTCAGGGCCCACCTCGAAGGCGCGCAGGGCATCGGCTAGCCGGCCTGCCCGGCGGGCCAGCTCGCGGTATGTCAGGGTCTCCGTTGCATCCGTGACGGCGATCGCGTCGGGCGTCTCGGCGGCCTGGAGGGCCACCGCCTGGGGTACCAGATCGAAAATCACGGATCTCCTCTTCATGGGTTCGGGATTCACAGTTGTAGCCGTGCCGTTCAGTTGTACAAGCCCGGTGCCAGACCCAAACCTCGGCCAGCGCTCCGTCACGCGGTGAAACCGGGCGTGAAAACAGGCAAGTCGGTCGGGGTGAGGGCGAAGCCGCTGCGGCGTCGGGTGTAAGGGATTGCACACCGGGGGGAAGCTAAGTCTCAGGAAGAGTCGCCGGGGACCCCACCACCCCCTCCCCCTCGAGCCGGGCGGCAACCCGGAAGAGCGCGGCCTCGTTGAAGGGCGCCGCGATCAGCTGGACGCCCAGAGGCAGCGCGCCGGGTGCCACGACCGGTACCGAGATCACCGGCAGGCCGATGAACGACAGGGGCTGGGTGTAGACGCCCAGATGGCCCCGCGTCAGGACCTCCGTGCCGCCGATCCGGGTCGTCCACGGTGCGCCGATCGCCGGCGCCGGCCACGGCGTCGTCGGCGCCAGCAGCACGTCCACCTCGCGGAAGGCCTCGGCGACGCGCGCGCGGTACCACGCGCGGAAGCGCTGCGCGCGCACGTAGGCGGCCGCGGGCAGGAGGGTGGCGGCCAGCAGGCGGTCGCGCGTCATCGGATCGAAGTCGTCTGCGCGCGTTCGCAGCGACTCGAGGTGGTAGGCGCCGGCCTCCCCAGCCGTGATCACCTGTGCGGCCGCGCGCGCGCGGTGCGCCTCGGGCAAGCTGACTTCGTGGCGCGCGCCCAGCGCCGCGGCCACGCGCCCGACCGCCGCGAGTGCCTCGTCGGCGGCGAGTTGCGCGAAGTGCCCGCCGGCGACCGCGATGCGCAGGCCGTCGATACCGCGGGTGAGCGCGTCCGAGCAGCGCGCCGGCGGCTGCATCGAGCACACGGGATCGCGCGGGTCGGGGCCGGCGATCGCGTCGAACGCGGCGGCGAGGCCGGCCACGTCGCGCGCCAGGGGGCCGACGTGATCGAACGACCACGCCAGCGGCACCACACCCGCGCGCGAGACGCGCCCGAACGTCGGCTTGAGCCCGAACACGCCGCACAGCGCGGCCGGCACGCGGATCGAGCCGTTCGTGTCGGTGCCGAGCGCGAGCGGCACGAGGCCGCCGGCCACCGCCGCCGCCGAGCCGCCGGAGGAGCCGCCGGCCATGCGCGAGGTGTCGCGCGGGTTGCGCGTGGGTCCGTAATGCGTGTTCTCCGTCGAGAAGCCGTAGGCGTACTCGTCCATGTTGAGCGCGCCGATCAGCACGGCGCCGGCCGCGCGCAGCCGGGCGACCGCGGTGGCGTCGCGCGTGGCGGGCGGCCTGTCGGCGTTGATCCTCGAGCCGGCCAGCGTCGTGAGCCCGGCGACGTCGAAGAGGTTCTTGGCCGCGAACGGCACGCCGGCCAGCGGTCCCGGATCCTCGCCGGCGGCGAGGCGCCGGTCGATCGCGTCGGCGTCGGCGAGGGCCGGCCCGTGCAGCACGGCCGTGAACGCATTGAGCGTGCGATCGCGCTGCGCGATCCGCGCGAGCACGCCGGCCACGGCGTCGCGTGCGCGCGTCTTGCCGGCGCGCACGGCGGCGGCGATCGCCGGCGCGGACATGGTCGCGTCGATCACGGCTCGAAACGCGAGGCCGGCTCCGTCGTCTCCGGCAGCGCGAACTCCTCGACGACGCGCACGGCGGCGAGCAGCGCGGCGAGGTGCTGCGCCACGGCCGCGCGCGAGCCGGGCGGGATCGTCAGCCCGATGTGCGCCGCCAGCCGCTCGACGTCCGCTTCGTCCACGCGCGCCGGCTCGCTCACGTCGTCCTACACCTCGCGCGCGATCGCCGCACCGCCCTGGCGCACGCGCACCATCGCCGGATGGCGATCGCCGATCGCCACAGCCGGTACTCGGGCGCGGTCGCGGCCTCGCGCACGAAGTGCGCCCCGGCGGCGGTGAGGTTGCCGTTCAGCTCGAGGCCGCGCATCAGCGTGCCGTTCACCGCCAGCGGGATGTCCATCGTGCGTAGATAACGCATCCGTGGCGGCGGTGCAACTCGACGCGCGATTGCTCACGCGGTGAGCACGGCAACGCGCGTTGCTCATTGTCGGTGCACGGCGGGGGGCCCCGGCGGCGCGCGGAAGTCCGCGCCGTTGCGTCGATGCGCATCCGACCATGGTGCGGCACGCGCCTTGCGTTGCTGGCCGGCATCCCGCGACACCGCCGTCGCGGCCCCGGTCAGCGGCGCCCGGAAACGAGTCGAGACCAGGGGGCGCGCATGCACAAGATCGAGGCAGAGCGGGACGAGATGCTCGGGGGCGCGGTCGAGCGCGCGATCGAGCAGGCGGTCTTCGGCGGCGAGCTGGGACGGCGCGCCTTCGTCGCGCGCGTGGGCGCCGCGACGGCGGCCGCCGCGCTCGCCTCCGTCTTTCCCGTCGGCGCCGCGAAGGCGCTCGCGCAGGACAAGGCCGGCCCGCCGGAGAAGAAGGACCTGAAGGTCGGCTTCATCCCGATCACCTGCGCGACGCCGATCATCATGGCCGAGCCCATGGGCTTCTACAGGAAGCACGGGCTCAACGTGCAGGTGACGAAGGCTTCGTCGTGGGCGATGATCCGCGACCTCTCGATCAACGGCGAGACGGACGCCACGCACATGCTGTCGCCGATGCCGCTGGCGATCTCGCTCGGCGTCGGCTCGCAGTCGGTGCCCTACGTGATGCCGGCCATCGAGAACATCAACGGCCAGGCCATCACGCTGGCGACGAAGCACAAGGCCCTCACGTCGCCGGCCGAGATGAAGGGCTTCAAGTTCGGCGTGCCGTTCGACTACTCGATGCACAACTTCCTGCTGCGCTACTACCTGGCCGAGGGCGGCGTCGATCCCGACAAGGACGTGCAGATCCGCGCGGTGCCGCCGCCGGAGATGGTGGCCAACCTCCGCGCCGGCAACCTCGACGGCTACCTCGCGCCCGATCCGTTCAACCAGCGCGCGGTGTTCGAGGAGGTCGGCTTCATCCACCTCCTGTCGAAGGACATCTGGCCGGGCCACCCGTGCTGCGCGTTCGCAGCCAAACGGGAGTTCGCCTCGAGCGCGCCCAACACCTTCCGGGCGCTGCTGAGCGCGATCGTGGACGCCACCCAGTACGCGCGCGACCGCAGCCACCGCAAGGAGATCGCGGCCGCCATCGCGCCGAAAAACTTCCTGAACCAGCCGGTGGAGGTGCTCGAGCAGGTGCTGACCGGCGTCTTTCCAGACGGGCTCGGCGTCACGAGGACGGTACCCGACCGCATCGACTTCGACCCGTTCCCGTACCACTCGATGGCGGTGTGGATCCTCACCCAGATGAAGCGCTGGGGCTATCTCAAGACCGACGTGACCTACAAGAAGGTGGCCGAGGAGGTGTTCCTGGCCGGCGCCTGTCGCGACACGCTGAAGACGCTCGGCTACAAGGCGCCGGAGGCCACGTCGATGAAGCACACCTTCGCGCTGGGCCGAACGCGGGTCTTCGATCCCGACAAGCCGGACGACTACCTCAAGTCGTTTCCCATCCGGAAGGTCTGATGCGCCGCGAGCGCCTGCGCGTCGCCATCTATTCGCTGCTGATCGGCGCGGTGCTGCTCGGGCTCTGGCAGGCCGCGGTGGCCGGCACGCCGGCGGGCAAGGGCGTTCCCGGGCCCGTCGCGGTGGCGACGACGGCGGCGCACATGCTCGCGCACCCGTTCTACGACAACGGCCCCAACGACAAGGGCATCGGGCTGCAGCTCGCGGCGAGCCTGGGCCGCATGGCCATCGGCTACACGATCGCCTCGGTCATCGCCATCTCGCTCGGCGTGGCGCTGGGGCTCTCGCCCGTGCTCTACCGTGCCGTGAATCCGTACGTGCAGGTCCTCAAGCCGATCTCGCCCCTGGCGTGGATGCCGCTCTTCCTCTACACGATCCGCGATTCGGGGCAGGCGGCCGTGCTCGTCATCGTCATGTCGTCGCTCTGGCCCACGCTGGCCAACACCGCCTTCGGCGTCGCCTCGATCAAGCGCGACTATCTGAACGTGGCGGCCATCCTGCAGCTCTCGTGGCCGCGCCGGCTCCTCACGGTCATCCTGCCGGCGGCCGCGCCGGCGATCCTGGCCGGCCTGCGCATCTCGGTGGGCAGCGCGTGGGTGGCCATCGTCGCCGCCGAGATGCTCATCGGCGGCACCGGCATCGGCTACTTCGTGTGGAACGAGTGGAACAACCTGGCGCTCACGAGCGTGATCTTCGCGATCCTGGCCATCGGCGTCATCGGCGTGCTGCTCGACGCCGTCCTGGGCCGCCTCTCGCGCCGATTGGCGTACCAGGAATGACCACGCGGATTCTCGGCGCGACCGTCGGGCGCGCAGGCGCCCCGACGGAACAATCAATGACCACGCGCGTCCCATGACCGCGGCATATCTGCTCGTCGATCACGTGAGCAAGACGTTCCCGCCGGCCGAGGGGCGCGGCGCCGGCCTCGACGTGTTCGACGACGTGACGCTGGAGATCGCGCGCGGCGAGTTCGTCACGATGATCGGCCACTCGGGGTGCGGCAAGTCCACCCTGCTCAACATCATCGCGGGCCTCGAGCGCCCCACGCGCGGCGGCGTCGTGCTCGAAGGCCGCGAGGTCACGCGTCCGGGCATGGACCGGATGGTCGTGTTCCAGAATTTCTCGCTCATGCCGTGGATGACGGCCTTCGACAACATCCGCCTCGCCGTGCGCGCCGCGCATCCGGGGTGGTCGCGTGCGGAGGTGGCGGCCCACGTCCAGCACTGGGTCGACATGGTGGGCCTCGGTGGCGCGGAGGACAAGCGGCCGGCCGCCCTCTCGGGCGGCATGCGCCAGCGCGTGGGGCTCGCCCGCGCCTTCTCGACGGAGCCGAAGGTGCTGCTGCTCGACGAGCCCTTCGCGCAGATCGACGCGCTCACCCGCGGCGTGATCCAGGACGAGCTGGTGCGGATGTGGTCGGCGAGCCGTAACACAGTCTTCATGGTGACCCACGACGTGGACGAGGCAATCTTGCTCTCGGACCGGATCGCGCTCATGACGCGCGGCCCGCGGGCGACGCTGGCCGAGGACGTGGAGGTGAAGCTGGCGCGGCCGCGGCGGCGCGCCGAGCTGATCGACGACCCGGAGTTTCTCAGGCTGCGCACGCACATCATGCGCTTCCTCGTGGAAGGCGCGCTCACTCTCACATAACGGCGTCGAGGAGGACGGCCATGGACCGGACGGCGGCACTGGAGCAGATTCGCGCGGCGCGCGTGGCGCGCGGCGTGAGCTATGACGATCTCGGCAAGGCGATCGGCACCAAGGACCCGACGTACCTCGCGGCCGCGCTGCACGGCCAGCACCGGCTCTCCGCCGACGAGGCGAAGAGGCTGGCGGCCGCCGTCGGCGTGCCCGTCGAGACCGCGATGGTCACCACGGCGATGCCCTTGCGCACCGAATTCCCGCTCACGACCGATCCGTTCAAGTATCGGCTCATGGAGCTGGTCGGCGTGTACGGCGACGCGCTGCGCGAGCGCTGTAACGAACTGTTCGGCGACGGCATCTTATCTGCGATCGACTG
>Ga0209806_1001900_pt1 | contig 13340 bp, 8 predicted proteins | sample GraSoiAngelo_152_FD_186166 | JGI IMG/M metagenome (GOLD analysis project Ga0209806, IMG submission 186166) | Grasslands soil microbial communities from the Angelo Coastal Reserve, California, USA - 14_1009_12_30cm (SPAdes) (version 2) | ecosystem: Environmental > Terrestrial > Soil > Grasslands ... | reverse complement strand
CTTGAAAAGGTTTTACGACGCGCAGACACAAGCGTGACAACTGCCAGTGGGGCCTGCAGCTAATCTCCCATCAACCTTGAGACATACCCGTCGCCCCGGGGCTTCGAGAATTGGTGGAGGAGATAGCGGTGACGAAACTACCTCTGTACCTATTTCTGGGAGTGTTGGCCTTCAGCATGACGGCCTTCGCCCAGCAGACGGCCTATACGCAGACCAACCTGGTGGCGGATCAGGCCGGCGTCGCGAATCACACCGACGCTCAACTTTCGAACCCGTGGGGAATTTCTTTTATCCCCGGCAATCCGTTTTGGATTGCGAACAACAATGGCGGCACCTCCACGTTGTACGACGCGCAAGGCAACAAGCAGACGCTGGTGGTCGGAATTCCCTCCGCCGCGACTTCTCCGTGCAGTCCCGGTTGTCCGACCGGAAACGTGGCCAACACGAGCACGGACTTTATGAACAACTCTTTTCTGTTCGACACGGAAGATGGCATCGTGGCCGGCTGGAACGGAGTTGGAAATGCGGCGATCGTGATCGACAACTCTAGCGCGAGCGCGGTGTACAAAGGGCTGGCGCTGGTGAGCAACAACGAAGGTAATTTTCTGCTGGCGGCTAATTTCCGCACGGGCGCCATGGATGTGTTCGACAAGAACTTCAAGCCCGCGACGTTGGCGGGAGGCACGTTCACGGATCCAGGTCTGCCGGCGGGCTACGCTCCCCATGGCGTGCACGTGATCAATAGCGAAGTTTTTATCGCGTATGCCGCGCAGGATGCTCCCAAGCACGATCCCATGATCGGCGCAGGATTGGGGGTCGTGGATGTCTTCGACAATGATGGCAAGTTCATGCAGCGCTTCGCCACCGGGGGCACGTTGAATGCTCCCTGGGGCGTGGTGCAGGCGTCGGCAAACTTCGGTCAGTTTTCCAATGACCTGCTGGTCGGCAATTTCGGCGATGGCACGATCAATGCCTATGACACCACCGGCAAGTTTCTGGGCCAGTTGGCAGATAGCAATAATAAGCCGATTACGAATCCGGGTTTGTGGGACATGGTGTTTGGAGCAGGGGGCACGGGAGATCCAAACACGCTCTACTTCACGGCCGGCAGCGCCTCGCAAACGCACGGACTGTTCGCAACTCTGGTGCCGGCCGCGACGGCCCCGAGTAATTTTTCGCTGATGCTTTCGGCGACATCGGCGACGGTGACGCGAGGAGGTTCGACCAACGTGACCATTGATGCCGCCGCGGCCGGCGGCTTCAACAGTCCGATCAGTCTCTCGTGCACGGGCTTGCCGTCGGGTGTGACCTGCGCGTTCTCGCCTTCGACGATTACGCCTGGGGGCTCGGCTGCAAGTTCGAAGTTGACGATTGCGGTGGGGAGCACATACGTGCCGCCGAGCGGATACATGATGCCGGCGTCGTTCCTGGGAATGGGCTTGCTCGGACTGGTCTTCGGCGTTGACCGGAACCAGAAGAGCATGTTGCGGCGGACTAGACTATGGGCACTGGGTTCCGCCGTACTGTTGCTCGGGTTGCTGCTGGGGGCAGTCGGATGCAGCAACTCGAGCAACCACAGCGCTCCTCCGGGAACCACCGTAATGGTGGTGGGCACAGCGGGAGGAGTCTCGCACTCGGCTCCGCTTGCTTTAACAATTCAGTAGCACGGCGTTCGTTGGGACACTCTCTCCTAAAGGCCCGGGTCGATGCCCGGGCCATTTTTTTTGGAACAGTCGCCAGTCTCCAGTCGCCAGCCCATTGCGGATAGCCAATGGTCGTTAGCTGATAGCAATAAGTTTCTTTTGGACGGGCGAGGACTCCAGTCGCTCCAATAATTCAAGAAGCAAGTGCGTGCGGATCTCTTTAATCGCTCTGGGGCGTACGAAGGCAAAATCAAAAGCAACCACGAAGGACACAAAGGGATCACGAAGGATGTTGCAGCAAAAGTCCTTCGTGTACCTTCGTGCCCTTTGTGGTTCAAGCTTTTGCTGTTCTGTGTGTATCGGTGTCTCTGTGTCCTTGCGGTGAAGAGGTGTTCTCGATTGAACAATTGAGCGTGAGAGCTATCGAGTTCACCGCCGACCGGCCATGAGCTACCGATTATTAGCTACCCGCAAGCTGGCGACTGGCGACTGAAGACTGTCCTACTTGCGGCCTCGCGCGATGGCTTCTCGGGCTTCCTTGTCGGCGGTGCGGCGGCGCTCGGTTTCGCGCTTATCCCAGAGTTGTTTACCCTTGGCGAGTGCCAGTTCCACTTTCACTTTGCCGTTCTTGAAATACATGCGGGTGGGGATCAGGGTGAGGCCGCGCTGCTGGGTTTTACCGATCAACTTGCGAACTTCATCCTTGTGAACGAGGAGTTTACGGGTGCGCAGCGGTGCATGATTGAAGATGTTGCCATGTTCGTAGGGGCCGATGTGCGCGTTGAGAAGCCAGAGTTCCCCATCTTTGACTAAGCCATAGGAGTCCTTGAGGTTAGCGTGGCCGGCGCGAACGGATTTCACCTCCGTGCCGGTCAGCACGATGCCGGCTTCAAATTTTTCGAGCAAGAAATAGTTATGCGAAGCGATCCTATTGACAGCAGCGTCGCGTTGCCCGGCGGCGGTCGGGTCGCGGCGTGGACTTTTCTCCGGGTTAGGTTTGGTCTGGTGTGTGGATTGGCGGGCCATTCTGAAGAAAAACGTTACCACATTGGATTCACAGGGAACGGTTCCGTCGCTGTGAGCCTGGGCTTTTCGAGGAAGCGTGATCAACATCGGAGCTCGGAACGCCTCATGTCTCGAAAAGCGCGAGATCTGGAGCACCCAGCGAGTTCTGGGAGCCGTTCCGGTTGCGGCAGGGACTACGACCAAAGAGTGTAACTGCCGATGAAACAGTCACTTCGGAACTGGTGAGGGGCGATGCTATAATCACGCTGCTTCCCGTGTATCTCAGGCGTACAAAGGCGACGAAATCCCCCCAGGGGCGATGGTCACCCCCATCCAGCTTGCATGCGAGGAATGACTGAATGAGACGTTTTGTTAGCCTGGCGACAATCGTGTTTGTCGTCCTGGCTGTAACCTTACCCGTGGCTGCCGACAGCGCCCGCACGAACTACAACAAAGGAATGGATGCGGAGAAACGGCAGGATTACGAGCGCGCCTTCGAGTACTACCAGGAAGCATACCGGCAGAAGCCAAAGGACTTGCGCTATCGGACCGCCTACGAACACACGAAATTTCTAGCGGGAGCGGCGCACGTGCACCGTGGGCAGCTTTTGCGGGATGGAGGGAAACTGGATGAAGCGCTGGTGGAGTTTCAGAAGGCCAGCACGATCGATCCTTCGAGCTTCATCGCTCAGCAGGAATTGCGCCGCACGCAGGACATGATCAACAAGGCCACCAATCCTCCACAATCGGTTGCGCCGATGCCGGATAGTTTGCGGAAGCGGTTGGCCGAGGCGCAGGGCCCGGTGGAGTTGTCGGCGATCTCGAATGTGCCGATTACGCTGAAGTTGACCGAAGACACGAAGGTCATTTACGAGACGGTGGGCAAGCTGGCGGGCATTAACGTTTTGTTCGATCCGGACTACACTTCGCGCAAGATCCGCATCGAGTTGAACGGGGTGACGCTTGAGGAGGCGCTGGGAATCATCGCGCTGGAATCGAAAACCTTCTGGCGGCCCGTCACTCCGAACACGGTGTTTGTGGCCACCGACAATCCAGCCAAGCGTAAGGAACTGGATCAAAGCGTTATCAAGACTTTTTATCTTTCGAACTTATCGCAGGCGACCGAACTGCAGGATGTCGTGAACGCCGTGCGCACGCTGCTGGAAGTGCAGCGCATCCAGCAATTGCAGTCGCAGAACGCCATCATCGTGCGCGGAACTCCGGACCAGATCGCGCTGGCGCAGAAGTTGGTCGACGACCTCGACAAGGCGAAATCGGAAGTGGTGATTGACGTGGTGGTGATGCAGGTGAGCCGGGACAAGAGCCGCACGCTGGGCATCACCCCGCCGACCAGCACGAGCATTTCACTGAATAACAACATCAATACGACGCCTACGACGAACCCCCAGACTGGTGTTACTACGACGCCGACGACCAGCGGCACCAGTACAGCGAGCGGTGGAATTAATCTCAATCGCATTGGCAATTTGAACGCGACCGATTTCACGATCACGATTCCGGGCATTACCGCCTCGGCCATCATCGGGGACAGCAATACCAAGATCATCCAGAACCCGCAGATTCGCGCGCTCGACGGACAAAAGGCTACGCTCAAGATCGGTGACCGAGTGCCGGTGGCGACGGGTTCGTTTCAGCCGGGCATCGGTGGCGTGGGCATCAACCCACTGGTCAATACGCAATTTCAATATCTCGATGTGGGTGTAAACATCGACATTACGCCACGAGTGCATGCCGGACGCGAAGTAAGTCTGAAAGTCAGCCTGGATATTTCTTCGGTGACGGGCAATTCGAACATCGGCGGCATCAGCCAGCCGATCATCGGGCAGCGCAAGATCGAGCATGAAATCCGCTTGAAGGAAGGAGAAGTCAACCTTCTGGGCGGAATGATCGAAGAAGATCAGACGCAATCGTTGAGTGGGTTGCCGATCCTGGCGCAGATCCCATTCCTGAAATACTTCTTCGGTCAGGATGTTCGGGATCACCGGGAGAACGAACTGGTGTTCGCGCTGATTCCGCACATTGTGCGCGGGCCGGACGTCAACGATTCGAACCAGCGTCTGATTGATGTGGGAACGGCGAACGCTCTGCAATTAAGGCACATTTCAAAAGTCGAGACTGTGCCGGCAGGGCAGGCTGCAGCGCTTGCAGGCGCACCAGGGCAGGCTCCGCCAGCGGCCAATCCAGCGCGGCCGACGCCATCGGTTGCACCCGTCACGGGCGCGAGTTTCCTGTTTGACCCGGGTGCAATCACGGCGGCGAAAGCGCAGACCTTTACGGTCAACATCCTGATCTCGGGCGCGCAGAATGTGTATTCGGTGCCCCTGCAACTGAATTACGATCCGAGTAAGCTGCAGTTGATGAACGTATCGAACGGCGGATTCCTGTCGCAAGATGGGCAGACAGTGGCGTTGGTTCACCGCGAGGATGAAACCACGGGAACTCTACAGATTACGGCCACGCGCCCGCCCAACTCGGGCGGGGTTTCCGGGCAAGGGTCGGTCGTGACGCTTACGTTCATGGCGAAAGCAAGCGGGCAGTCTCCGCTCACGATAACGCGGGGAGGCGCGCGCGATCCCTCGATGCAGGCGATCACTGTGAATGGCGCGCAGGCAGTGGTTACAATCCAATAAGAGCACTTAGGAGAAGTTGTTGATGTTGGGAATCACACAAAGTCGGAGCCGCAAGGGTGCAACACGCCCTTGCGCGGCGGGCTTCACTTTGATCGAACTGATTGTGGCGACCACGATCATGGTGATCCTGGTGGCGATGGCGGTCCCGGTGACCAGTTTCGCTATCAAGCGAGAAAGAGAGCGCGAGTTGCGCTACGACCTGTGGATGATTCGGGACGCGATTGACCGCTACAAAGATGCGGCAGACCGGGCCGCGTTTCAGATCAAGCTGGGCAGCGAAGGCTACCCGCCGGATCTGGAAACGCTGGTGAATGGCGTGGATACCAACGGAAAGAAGCTGAAGTTTCTGCGCCGGATTCCCGTGGACCCCATGACGGGAAAGCCGGAGTGGGGCATGCACTCCATGCAGGACGATCCGACGTCCGATTCATGGGGCGGGGAAAGCGTGTTCGACGTGTATACGAAATCAGAGGGCACGGCGCTCGACGGCACGAAATACAAGGACTGGTAAATGAGACGAGCGCGCAAAAACAGTCGCGGGTTTACGTTGATCGAGATGATGATCGTGGTCAGTTTGATCCTCATTCTGGTCTCGATAGCGCTGCCCGTGTATAACCGGTCCATTCTGCGGGCGAAAGAGTCCGTGCTGAAGCAGGATCTGTTCACGCTGCGGCAAGTCATCTCGCAATACACGCTCGACAAGCAGAAGGCGCCGCAAACGCTCGATGACGTGGTGCAGGCCGGCTACCTGAAAGTGATTCCCAAGGACCCTTTCACGAACGAAGCCAACTGGACGCCGGATCAAGAGGACTCGGTGATGGCTGTCGACCAGCAGGAGCCCGGGATTGTGGATGTGCACAGCGCGTCGAATGAGACGGCTACGGATGGGACGGCGTATTCGAGTTGGTAAGGCAGTCGCTAGTCGCCAGTCGCCGGTCGTCAGCCCAAACCGTCGATGATCGCGGGTCGTTGGCTAACCAAACCCACGGCGCCGACTTCTTCTGGAGGCGGCTTTTTGGGGACTTTCTTCCTTCTTTACAGCCGGTGGCACTTCCGAATTCATGCGTCAGCAGCGGTATCGAAAGAGGACCTGTTTACTCTGCGCCAGGTCATTTCTCAATACGCGCTCGAACATCAGATGAAACCGCTTTCGTTCGATGATCTGATAAAAGCTGGATATCTGAGTCGATACCCGCCTGTTTGTCTACGGGCACCGTCCAGCGATGGTTGAGGCGAAACCGGAAATCCGGGATTCTCCTGCCCCTTCCAGAGCTTGGCTTGCTCCGTATCGCGACGCGTCTTCTTGAACCGCTCGGCTCCGAAACCCAATGAATTGCGTGCTTCTTCCCGAAGCACTACCATTGAGGCATGCCGGTAGAGACTGAGATTTCTGCCAAGACTTACACGCCTATTCGTGCGCCTCGTGGCACCATGATTTCCTGCAAGAGCTGGCAGCAGGAAGCCGCGATGCGCATGCTCATGAACAATCTGGATGAGGAAGTCGCGGAGCGGCCGCAGGACCTTGTGGTGTACGGCGGAACGGGGCGGGCTGCGCGCAGTTGGGAGGCATATCGGGCGATTGTCGAGAGCCTCAAGACTCTCGAGAACGACGAAACTTTGCTGGTGCAGTCGGGCAAGCCGGTGGGTGTGTTCAAGACGCACGAGTACGCACCGCGCGTGTTGATCGCGAATTCGAATCTGGTGGGGCATTGGTCCAACTGGGAGAAGTTCAACGAACTGGAGCGCGCCGGGCTGATGATGTATGGGCAGATGACCGCGGGATCGTGGATCTATATCGGCTCGCAAGGAATTGTGGAAGGGACCTTTGAGACGTTTTCCGCGGCGAGCGAGAAGCATTTCGGCGGAGATCTGGCAGGGAGGCTGATCGTTTCGGGCGGCATGGGCGGCATGGGCGGAGCGCAGCCACTGGCCGCGACCATGGCGGGCGCAGTTTTTCTCGGGATTGATGTGGATCCGGAGCGCATCAAGAAGCGTATCAAGACCGGATATTGCGATTTCATGGTGAACACGCTGGACGAGGCGTTGCGCATCCTGAAGAATGCCGTGCGCAAGAAAGAAAACGTCTCGGTCGGGCTGGTGGGGAATTGCGCGGACATCATTCCCGAACTCGCCGAGCGCGGCGTGGTGCCCGACATTCTCACGGATCAGACTTCGGCGCACGATCCGCTGAACGGCTATGTGCCGAACGGGATGATGCTCAAGGAAGCGCTCGAATTACGCAAGCGCGATCCGAAGGCTTACGAAGAAAAGTCGCTGGATGCCATGGCGTGGCACGTTGAGGGCATGCTGCGGCTGCAGAAGATGGGTTCAGTGACGTTCGATTACGGCAACAATATTCGGACGTACGCGTTCCAGCGCGGCGTGAAGAATGCGTACGATTTTCCGGGATTCGTTCCCGCTTACATACGCCCGCTGTTTTGCGAGGGCAGAGGTCCGTTCCGCTGGGTGGCGTTGTCGGGCGAGGCGTCCGATATTGCCGTGACTGATGATCTCGTGCTGGAGTTGTTTCCGCAGAACCGAATCTTGCGGCGCTGGATTGAACTGGCGCGCAAGCGCATCAAGTTCCAGGGACTGCCTGCGCGCATCTGCTGGCTGGGATATGGCGAACGCGCGCAGTTCGGGCTGGCGATGAACGATCTCGTGAAGAAGGGCAAGATCAAGGCGCCGATCGTGATCGGGCGCGATCATCTAGATTGCGGCTCGGTGGCGTCGCCGTTCCGCGAGACTGAGAGCATGAAAGATGGATCCGATGCGGTCGCGGATTGGCCGATCCTGAACGCGCTGCTCAATACGGCAGCAGGCGCGTCATGGGTGTCGGTGCACAACGGCGGTGGAGTAGGCATTGGATATTCGCTGCACGCGGGACAAGTCACGGTGGCCGATGGTACGGAGATGATGGCGAAGCGCATTGAACGGGTGCTGACGACAGATCCGGGAATGGGCATTATTCGGCACGCAGACGCGGGTTATGGGGAGGCGCGGGAGTTTGCGGAGAAAAAGGGCGTGAAGATCCCGATCAGCGGGCAAGTGTGACATTGAAAGAAGAAATACTTCTGTTTATGACTCCGGACAACTCTCTCGTCGCGGTCGAAAGATACACCTCTGAACGAAAGGCGGAGTTCCTTCTTTCGAACGCCGTCAAGGATTTGGATTACCGTGAAGCGCGAAACACAGTTCTAGCAATAGGTCTTGATCCGGACTTCATTGCTCACAGGCGTCCGGGCATGAATTCGATCCATGCGGGAGGCGCTCGGCGATTGACGCACCACGCATGAGTTCATCCAGAAGGCGCCAATCCCCAACTCCGCGGCCACTCTTGCTGGTCAATATCGGCCAGTTGCTGACCTTGCGCCAGTCCTCCGAAACTCCTGGCCCGCGCCGCGGAAAGATCCTGTCGGAACTCGGCATGCTCGAAGACGCGGCCGTGCTTTGCCTCGGGGGCAAGATCGTTTCCGTCGGCAAGACGAAGGACGCCCTCTGTGATTCCTGGCTTAAGAAACATCGCAAAAGAGTGATCGAGATCGACTGTGCTGGGCAGGTCGTCGTGCCGGGATTTGTGGATTCACACACGCATCCCGCGTTCATAACTCCGCGGCTGGTTGATTTTGAAAAGCGCACGGCCGGTGCGTCCTACGAAGAAATTGCGGAAGCTGGCGGCGGAATTCGTTCGAGCCTGGAGCCGGTGCGTAAGGCAGCGAAGAGTGCGCTGGCGGAAAAGGTGCTTGGTGCGCTGCACGAGATGGCTGAGCAGGGAACCACGACCGTCGAGGCAAAGTCGGGATACGGTCTCACGGTGGATTCAGAGCTGAAGTCACTGGCCGCGATCCGCCAAGCTGCGAGTGAGTGGCCGGGGACCGTGGTCTCGACCTTGCTCGGGGCCCACGTTCTGCCACAAGAATTTCGTGGCCGCTCACGAAAGTACCTGGAAGCCGTCTGTAAAGAGATGATCCCGCAGGCGGCCCGCCGGAAGCTCGCCCAATTCGTGGACGTGTTCTGTGACCGGGGTGCATTTTCGGAGGAGGAAACGGCCGCCATCTTTGGGGCTGCCTTTGAAAACAAAATGGGTGTGCGAGCTCACCTCGGCCAGCTTTCGGCGCCTAGGGCGGGTTTCATCGACTCTATGCTGGGCTGCTGCCAGCCTGCGTCCCTCGATCACATGGACCACGTGAGTGACGACGACATCCACTCGCTCGCCAAAGCGGATACGGTGGTGACCTTTGTCCCGGGCGCAAGCTATTTTCTGGGATTGAACCATTACCCGGCGGCGAGGAAATTTATCGATGCGGGGGTTCCCGTAGCGCTCGCGACCGATTACAATCCAGGTAGCTCTCCCACCGCCAGCATGCCATTTGTCATGTCTTTGGCGTGCACGCACATGAAAATGTCTCCTGCAGAAGCCGTGGCCGCGGCCACGATCAACGGCGCGTGTGCGCTTGGGCTGCAGGAGCGGAAGGGCTCGGTTGAGCCGGGAAAAGATGCGGACCTGGCGGTATTTGAAGTCGAGGACTATCGGGAGATCCCGTACTGGTTTGCGTCCAACCGGTGTGCCTTGACGGTTTTGAACGGCGCTCTCGTCGCCTCCGGCGGTTCCGGGGTCTTGGGGTGAACTGCCGCAGAGGCAACTCCGTATAGAGGAGAAGAACTCTTCGAGAAGGTGAAGGTGTGCCTGGTTGGCCCCGGGCGCGCTTTGTTGTGTGCAGTCCATGCCATTTCGTCGGAAATTCATTCTTAATATTTTGGAGCTCACCAATCACGATGAAGCGAATTCTTGTCTGGTTTGGTTTTTTCGCGCTGCTCCCTTTTGCAGCAGCGCAGCGCTTGCCGGAGCTGGCAATTCCGGAGAATTACAAGCTTTCCTTTGCGCCGGACTTCCAGAAAGATAACTTTGAGGGGGAAGAAACGATTTCCGTGCGCGTCCTGAAGACGACGCCGGAGATCGTACTGAACTCAGCGGAAATCGAATTTCAAGAAGCAACCATCTCGAGCGGCGAGACTACACAGCAAGCGAAAATCACGCTCGACAGGCAGAAAGAGACGGCCACTCTGGCTTTCTCGACGCCGGTCAACGCCGGGCCCGCCAAAATTCATATCAAGTACACCGGCATTTTGAATAACGAATTGCGCGGTCTCTACCTGGGAAAGGACAGAGACGGCCGCAAATATGCTGTGACGCAGTTTGAGGCGACCGACGCGCGACGCGCGTTTCCATCCTTTGACGAACCCGGCTACAAGGCCACATTCAATGTTTCTGTAGTCGCGGAAGACGGCATGGTGGCGATCTCGAATGGCAAGGTGTTGTCAGACACAGCGGGGCCGGGCGAGGCGAAGCACACCGTGACATTCACGACCACGGCGAAGATGTCGTCCTACCTGGTTGCGCTGGCAGTCGGGCATTTCGAGTCGGTGGAAGGCGAGGCAGACGGGATTCAGATTCGCGTGTGGGGGCCTCCCGGCACCAAGCAAAACGATGGCTACGCGCTCGAAGTCTCGGAATGGTGCATGAAGTATTTCAACCAATACTTCGGCATCCGGTATCCCTTCGAGAAACTCGACATGATCGGCTTGCCCGATTTCTCAGCGGGCGCGATGGAGAACACGGGTTTCATCACGTATCGGCAGGCCGAACTCCAACTGGATGACCAGCACGCGTCGGTGGAACTTCGCAAGCGAGTGGCGGTGGTGATCGCGCATGAAATGGCGCACCAGTGGTTTGGTGATTTGGTCACCATGCGGTGGTGGGACGACATCTGGCTGAATGAGGGCTTTGCAAGCTGGATGGAGACCAAAGCCGTGGGCGCGTGGAAACCGGAATGGCATTTCGAGTTGGAGGACGTGGAAGACACGACGGCAAGCTTGAATTCGGATTCGCTGCGGAACACGCGTCCGATCCATCAGGCAGCGGAAACTCCGGCCGAAATACAGGAACTGTTCGACGGCATCGCCTACGACAAGGCAGCTTCCGTGCTGCGTATGCTTGAGGCTTATCTCGGGCCAGAACGTTTCCGTGCGGGAGTAAACCAGTATTTGACTGAGCACTCTTACGGGAACGCAACCGCCGACGACTTCTGGAGAACTTTGGCGAAGGTGTCGAAAGAGCCGGTTGACAAAATCATGCCCACCTTCGTGCAGCAACCCGGAGCGCCGATGGTCAGCGTGCGAACGCAGTGCTTAGGTGGCTCCACGGTCGTTACGCTTTCGCAGCGACGATACTTCTCAGACCGGAGAATGTTTGAAGCAGGCAGCAAGGAACTTTGGCAGGTGCCTGTCTGCGTGAAAGAAGGCGGGGAGGGCGAGACTGGGCACGAGAAGTGCGTGCTTCTGACAAAGAAGGAAGAGAGTGTCACGCTGCCTGGGTGTGGTTCCTGGGTGATGGCCAATGCAGGGGCACACGGATATTACCGGTCGGGATATTCCTCAGACGCGATTCGCGCCATGGGACGCAGCCTGGAGCATGAACTGACTCAGTCAGAACGCATCGTGCTGCTCGGCGACTCATGGGCCTCCGTGCGGGTGGGTGAACAGCAGATTGGCGACTACCTGGCGCTGGCGGAAGGAGTCCGGTCCGATCGGACACGCGCCGTGCTGTCGCAGGTAACGGCCAAGCTCGAGTACATCAGCAACTATCTTGTCAGCGACGCCGACCGACAGGAATACGAGCAGTGGGTGCGACGCCTGCTGACTCCGGTGGCTGCAGAACTGGGATGGCAGCCAAAAGCCGGCGAGAGTGATGAGACGAAGAGCTTGCGCGCCCGCGTATTGCACACGCTGGGCTACGCTGGTCGCGATCCGGATGCGATCGCAAAGGCTCGTCAGTTAACCGAGAGGGCCTTGCAGGATCCAGCGTCGATCGATTCCACGGTCGCGTTCACAGCGTTCTCACTCGCGGCTGAGAATGGGGACGCGATTCTATACGACAAAGTAATGACGAAACTGCAGTCCCGGGGGAGCAGCCTGGAGAGCTATTACCTATACTTCCAGACATTGTCGAAGTTTCACGATCCGAAACTGCTGCGCCGCACGTTGGACTATGCCATTTCCCCTGCGGTGCGGAGCCAGGACACGCTGGGGATGATCGCTGCGGTTATGAGGAATTTTGCCGGCGCAAAACTTGCATGGGATTTTGTGCGCATGCATTGGCCCGAGATTGAAAAGATAGGCGGTGGGTTCACAAGCGCGGAGGTGGTCGCGGCGACGGGCGTATTCTGCGATGCCGAGATGCACGAGCAGGTCCGAAGCTTTTTCGCTCAACACGACGTTCCAACTGCGGAACGAACCTTGAAGCTATCGCTCGAGAGCATTCACAATTGCACGGACTTGAAATCACAACAGACGCCGGAGTTATCGACGTGGCTGCAGCAGAAGGGCAGTGCGTCTGGCAAATAGGTTACGGGGCACATTGCGAAATAGGCGGGGGTTGTGCTTGGTTCTAAAGCGTGCTGGGAGTGGCTGACAACCAGTCCCTTGTTGCGAGTTCAGCCGAGCAGAGTTGCGCACAGTGCGGTCAGCCGTGCGTACTGGATGGGGGCGGCGAGCACATCACTGCACGGGTGGTGTGGACGCGTTGAGTGATTCGAAGCGGATTGCTATAATCGAGCCGTTCCGCACGCCACAGCGTACGCATCCGGTTGTCAGCGCCAGCAGACATCCCACCATCGTTACAGCGTGTCACGAACAACTCGTTGCAGGAACCTGCTTGCGCGAGTGCTCCACGGAGTGGCCAGGTAGCTCAGGTGGTAGAGCGCAGCCCTGAAAAGGCTGGCGTCGGCGGTTCAACTCCGTCCCTGGCCACCACATTCCAAAGCATTTAACCCCACTTCTTATTTCTCATATTACCGGCAGTTTACCGGCAGTTTTCGCTTCTGGCACCACTTGTGCTCCGCAAAAAGTCGATGCGACCTCACGCAGCAATTTCCTCGATCCAATATTCATGGTGCAGCCCGCCGAGAACATCTCGCGCTCGTATCCGGCAATTGGCTGGCAACTCATGCGGATGGATGCTTGGGCGCGGCCGCGGCCCGCT
>Ga0209806_1001894_pt1 | contig 13363 bp, 8 predicted proteins | sample GraSoiAngelo_152_FD_186166 | JGI IMG/M metagenome (GOLD analysis project Ga0209806, IMG submission 186166) | Grasslands soil microbial communities from the Angelo Coastal Reserve, California, USA - 14_1009_12_30cm (SPAdes) (version 2) | ecosystem: Environmental > Terrestrial > Soil > Grasslands ... | reverse complement strand
GCGAATCGTTCGCGAGAAATTTCCCAGCGGCCAGCCTGTGATTGAGCGTACAACCACTCCAGTAGAGAGGTTTGGCCATCGAACGGGCGCGAGAGATCCACGCACTGATTCTCATTGCCGCGCTTTGGGAGATCCTCAATCATTGACCTGCCGGGCTAGACGGGTAAAGCCCTGATGGACGCGCACTGGCACGGGGGCTACCTTTCATCCTAGAGCATAAGCCCAGCGGCTGGAAAGTAGTGTTCAAAACTGAAACAACCCAGGTGGGAATTGCGGTATCCTATCAAGTGTTGCGTCCCCAGACTCGCAACTGAAAGTGCCTCGCCGGGTTGAAATAAGGTGCGCGATGATGCGCTCGCAGGAGCATTAGCGACTTCGCGACGCTAGTACGAAAGTCCTATTCGGACAGCCTCAGCCTCGTCGGTACTGTGGTACTGCTAAAGCGCATTCTCTACGCTGCAAATGGACTTGGGATCGCCTGAAAGCCCAAGACATTCCACTTTGCAGACCGGAAATTCACGAGGCGGCACGCGGATGACAACCATGCTTGCAGATCCACCACGTAAGACGACGATGGGCGTCGGTTTTGAAGCAAACCGCGGCCGTTCCGGCGATCCCCAGGCGTGGAAAAAGGCCATCGGCACAAAACCGGTTGCGGCACGCCTTGCTCTGCTGCCTGATTCGAAACCGCGATGGGACCGCATCGGACTAAGCGCGGCGGGGCAGCTCGCGATTGTGGGATTCCTGCTCATGCTTCCTCTGCTCTTCCCGGACCAGATGAGAACAGTATTGAATCTTCGGCCAACGGAATTGATGCAGCCGGTTACGTTAATCCCGGTCGCTCCGGAGCCACCGCCACCACCGAAGGTGAAGGCCAAGGTTCCGGAACCAAAACCGGCTCCCGAGCCGGTGAAGCTGAACCCAAAGCAGACACACGTTTTTCTGACGCCAAAAGCAGAGCCACCCAAGATAAGGACTCTCGAAGCGAAGCCCGTGGAACTCAACCCAGTTTTCGAGCAGGTGAAAATTGAAGGGCCGAAGAATCAGCCGAAGCGTCCGAAAGATGAAGTGAAAGTCGACAATCTTAGTTCAGGCAGCGCAGCGACGCCAACGGTCGTGGCCCCGTTGAACAAAGTGCAGACCGGCGGTTTTGGCGATCCCAACGGAATCCCCGGCAAGGGTGATCCGAACAAAACAACGAACGTGAATCGTCTTGGCTCGCCGGCATTGCCAGGCGGACCGGGATATGGAAACGGAACAGGCGGCGACAAAGGAATCCGCGGCACGGTCGCAAGCACGGGATTCGGAAATGGCGTCGCGAATCCTCCTCCGAGTAGCCCCAAGCGCGGCGCGCTGCAAACCACCGGGTTCGCGGATCAGACGGTCGCAACCGAAGCGCCGAAGAAGAGGGCGGCAAACAGTGAAAGCCCCACGACGCCTGTTGACATCCTGGACAAACCGCGTCCGGAGTACACCGCAGAAGGGCGTAGGCTAAGGATTGAAGGCGACGTCGTCCTCGAGATGATATTTCTGGCAAACGGCAGTATTCAGGTGAACCGAGTGGTAAGCGGTCTGGGCCATGGTCTCGATGAAGCGGCGACTCGCGCAGCGCAGCAGATTAAATTCAAGCCGGCAAAACGTGAAGGCCAGCCAGTGGATTTTCCGGCGCGCGTGCGAATAGAATTCCGCCTGGCATACTGAGGGGAGAGAGAAAATGCGTAAGGTAGCGACATTTTTGTCCATTGTGGTTTTGTGCGAGCTAGGGGCCGTTTCCGCAAAGGCGTCCCCCAGGCCAGCCGATCAGCCGCGGACCATGGACGAAGTTATTGACCGCGTGATCACCAACGAAAATCGGGCCAACCAACAGATCAAGCAGTATTCACCGTTGGTGGAGACATACATTCAGAACCTGAAGCCGGACAAGGAACTTGGCTACACGCCCGCCGGCGACAAATATTTCCTGGGGCGCGCCGACTTCTCCAAGGGCGTCGCGCTGGTTTCCTTGACGGACAACAACAGCAAGGGAAAGAAGATTTTCGGCTCCGTCGGCAACTTCTTTTCCTTCGCGATGCAGTTCCTGCCGGACGGCTTCCTGCAGATGATCTTCATCGACACGAACGGCTTCGACAAGCAGCACTACCATTTCGATTACGTGCGCCGGGAATTTCTGGGCGAAGTGCGCTGCCTGGTGTTTGATGTCACGCCCGTGGATAAGACTGGTAAGGGCCGGTTCCTTGGGCGCATCTGGGTGGAAGATCAGGACTTCAACATTGTGCGGTTTAACGGCGCCTACGGTGGTGGCGGGCACTCCAGTTGGTATTTCCACTTCGACAGCTGGCGCACCAACGTGCAGCCGGGAATTTGGATGCCGTCGTTCGTGTATAGCGAAGAGAAGGATTTGCACTATTCGCTGGCGAAGAAATTAGACTTCAAAGCGCAGACGAGGCTGTGGGGCTACAACCTGGGCCATGCGAGCCAGGAACAGGAATTAAGCAAGATCCTGGTGGAAACGCCGGTACAGGACGACACCAAGACGGCGAATGACCTTTCCCCGATTCAGGCGCAACGCTCCTGGGACCGCCAAGCGGAAGATAACGTGATCGACCGGCTGGAGCGTATCGGGCTGATCGCGCCGAAGGGCGAAGTCGACAAGGCGCTCGAGACGGTAGTCAACAATCTCGAGGTCACCAACAACATCGACATAGAACCCGATGTGCGCTGCCGAGTGATGACGACGACGACATTGGAATCCTATACTGTCGGGCACACCGTCGTGCTGAGCCGCGGGTTGATCGACGTCCTTCCCGATGAAGCCAGTTTGGCCACCATCATTGCGCACGAACTTAGCCACGCCATTCTTGGCCATCGTCTCGATTCCAGCCTGGCTTTCTTCGATCAATTGCTGATTGAAGACAAGGAAACCTTCCGCCATTTTGGATTTCAGCGCACACCCGAGGAAGAAGCCGCAGCTAACAAGAAGGCGTCAGAGTTGTTAGCAAACGCGCTGAAGAACCCGCAATTGGCGAAAAGCTGGCAACTGGCGAATGCTTCGCTGTTTTTCCAGGCTCTGGAGACGCGGCAGAGGGAAATCCCGAACCTAATCAGCGCGCACCTCGGCGATCGCGTGCCGGTCATCGGTGCCCTCAGGGCCTCGATGCCGAGCGGCGATCAGAAGCCAGACCCACAGATGATCACGGCGCTTCCGATTGGCGGACGCGTAAAGCTGGATCCGTGGAACGACAAGCTGGATCTGATCAAGAGCAAGCCGGTAGGGACGGTGGCGGAACGCGAGAAGATGCCGTTCGAAGTTACGCCGTTTATGCCGTACCTGATGCGCTACATGACCGAAGCTGCGAAGCCCATTGCGGCTAGCGCGGCTACGCCGACGGATCCGAAAACCGGGGAAGCGGCACCCGGCAAACCATAGTTGAATATTTCAAATGTTGAAAATTCACGGCCCGGAGAAAATCGCTTCTCCGGGCTGCTTTGTTTTGCTTGGCACTGTTTAATTTTTGGCGAATTTTTATTTCGATGAAGAGAGCTCTTTCATCAGCCTGTAATTGAAATTCACGCCGTCGTAAAAGTCCTGCACGCCGACGCGCTCGTCTTTTCCATGCTCGCGATTGTCGTTTTTATCAAAGAACATGCAGGAGATTCCATAGGTAGGGATGCCGGCGATGCGGGTGTATTTTCCGTCGGTGGCTCCCGTGGACATGGTCGCGACGAGCGGGACATCCGGCCAGACAGCACCCAGAACTCTTTCCATGGCTTTGGTCACTTCCGGGAGCAGCGGCGACGGAGGCACCGGCACCACAGGCACGACTTTTCCGTCGGGAGTGAGCTGCGCGACGACGCTGATTTTCACTTTTGGGTCGTTCGAAACGCGCTCGAGCGCTTTGTGAACTTCTTCGGGGTCCTCACCGGGAAAAATCCGGCAATTGACGTTGGCGCGAGCGGTTTGCGGGAGAGCGTTTGGGGCATGTCCGCCGGAAAGCATGGTAGCAACGCACGTGGTGTGCAAGAGCGAGTTGTAATAAGGGGCCTCCGAGAGCCGTCGCACGGCGGCGGAATCTGGCGGCCGCTTGGCGATGGCTTTCATGTCCGAGGCGAGCTGGCCGTTCTCCATCGCAGCGTTCCGTTCGAAATAGCTGCGGGTGATTTCATTGACTTCCAAGGGGAACGAAAAGGATTGCAGGCGGGCCAACGCACCGGCTAAGTGATAGATGGCGTTGTCCGGGCTGGGGACCGAGCTATGGCCGCCGGGATTCAGTGATTCGAATTGGAAATCGACATAGACCTTTTCGCTGGCCTGGATTCCCGCGAGCAGCCGTTTATCTTTGTCCTTTTCGAATTCGCCGCCGTCCAGATTGATGCAGTATTCCGCGTCAATCCAGTCGCGATGCTCGCGGAGCAACCAATCCACACCGTTGGAAGAGCCTCCCTCTTCGTCGGCGGTCAGCGCGAGAATCAGATCGCGGTCCGGCAGATACCCTTCCTTTTTCAGGCGGATGAAATTGGTGACCAGGATGGCGTCGCCTTCCTTCATGTCTTCAGTACCGCGGCCGTAGAAGTAGCCGTCCTTCTCGATGAATTCGAAGGGATCGGAGGTCCAGTCCGAACGGAGCGCTTCCACGACGTCCAGGTGCCCGATGAAGAGAACGGGCTTGCGTTTTCCGGTGCCGCGAAAACGAGCGACGAGATTTTTCTTGCGTTCGTTGGGACCGGCTATTTTAATGTCGTCGTCGGCGAAACCTCCGTCGCGCAGGCGTTTGGCCATGGCCTCGGCAGCTGTCGTGACGTTGCCAACGGAATCGGTGGTGTTGATTTCAATAAGTTGCTTGAAAATATCGCGCGACAATTGCTTCGTTTGATCCGGAACCTGGGTTCGGCCGCGGGTCGCGTAAATTGCGAGCAGACAAAAAGACAAGATCCAGCGTGTCGCTGTTGGCATTTATTCTCCTGAGGATGAATCCGCCTTGGGAGGGTAACGGCCTTGGCGCTCCTCCGTCAAACCATTTGGGCGAAGTAGCACATTTCGCTGGGTGGCGCGAGTTGCTCTGCCCTGCATGCCTTCCATAAACTGGGAGAGTTCGACTAACGGAGGAAGAGATGACCTCAGTCATGAAACGCGCGTTACAGATTGTCCTTGGCGCGGTAATATTCGCCGCGGGAATCGCGGCGGGAACGCTGCATGCGCGCAGCAAGCCGGTACAGAACCGGTTCGGGCAGCCGAAAACGGTGCTGCACGTGGTGGTGTACAAATTTAAAGACAATGTATCGAATTACGACCGGGAAAAGGCGATTAGCGGCATCAAGGATATGGCCGGAAAAATCCCGGGCATCAAGAACGTGTGGCTGAAGACTTCACGCAACCAGATCAAGGACTTCAGCGGCGTCTATGCCATCGAATTCACGAGCGGCGAAGCTGCCGCTGATTACTCTGAAAGCCCGGTGCATGAGGCTTGGTCGAAGATGTGGCAAGAGCAGAGGGAGAACAGCCTTTCCTTCCAGATTTCGAATCCTTGAGCACTTGGGGCGGCTAATTTTCGCGAGTGATTCCGTATCGCCGACGAATGATGCGATCGGCCGCGCTGTCGGTAAGCAGCCGCTTGGACCATTTCGCGAATGTCGCCAGCGGCGTTACACCGTAACGGGCTTTGGGCCGCGCTGCTTCAATGGCTTTCAGCATGACGCGCGCGCAGTCTTCTGGCGTGGTTTTGGATTGTGCACGAGTGCTCGTGGCGTTTCCCAAATAAGAGGCGTAGATCCCAGCGTAGGGTCCGGTCTTGAATTTTTCCTCGTACGGCTGCGCCAAGTCCATTGCAGTACTTTGGATGCTGGTCATGATGTAGCCGGGCTGGATGAGAATGGTGTGGATGCCGAAAGGATAGAGTTCGTGACGCAAGGCGTTGCTTAGCGCTTCGATGGCATGTTTTGACGCGCTATAGGCGCCTTGCGTGGGCGGCGTCACGAAGCCGGAGACCGAGCTCATCATCAGGATGCGCCCTTTGCGGCGTTCACGCATGCGGGGAAGAACGGCCTGGGTCACGCGAATCACGCCAAAGAAATTCGTTTCGAATTGCCGGCGCCAGTCTTCCAGGTGGAGATCCTCGACGGCACCGACCTGGACAAATCCTGCATTGTTGATCAGCACGTCGAGCGCGCCTGCCTTCTGATAGATGGAAGCGATGGCGGTTTGCACTGACGCGTCGTCGCAAACGTCCATTTGCATGGTTTCGAGCGGCAAATGCTTTTCTTTGGCCAAAGCATCAAGTTGCGCGCGCTTGTCCGACGAACGCCCGGCCGCGAACACGCGGTAGCCTCGCTCGGCGAGCAAGAGCGCCGCGGCCTTTCCCAGTCCATTGGTAGCTCCGGTAATCAATACTGTTTGAGTTCCGCCCCCTGCGCTCATTCTGCCCCCTCTTGGCGTTGGCTATCGTATCGCGAATTGGAACGGGCCGCGTTCTCCTGTGAGCGTCCCGTTTTCGGCACAGCGGGCGAAGGCGCGCCGCTGCTGACGATCCGGGATTGCTAGACTAATTGCATTTCCTGCGTTCTAATCGCAGCGCTTGGTGAGCGCGCATGGCGGTCGACGAAAACGTTTTCATGCCTGTGCCTGAAAAAAAGTGGCGGCTCGGCTTCTGGAGCCTGATCGCCACGCAGTTCCAGGGCGCCTTCAATGAGAATGCGCTGAAATTTCTGGTCATCTACCTGATTCTTGCGGTCGAAAAAGACAAGGCGCAGCGCGATCAGATGGAACTGCTCGTTGGCGTACTGTTTGCCGCCCCCTTCATTCTTTTCTCGCTCATGGGTGGGTATCTGGCGGACCGATTCAGCAAGCGCGCCGTGACCATCTGGACAAAAGTGTTTGAAGTGGGCGTCATGCTGTTCGCGACGGCGGCGCTCGTGGGACCCAATCTGAAATTAGCGCTCGCGGCGATCTTTCTGGTGTGCACGCAGGGAGCGTTCTTTGGGCCGTCCAAATACGGATTGCTGCCGGAGCTACTCCCGCAGGAGAGGCTTTCCTGGGGCAATGGAATCCTCGAACTTGGGACTTTCATCGCCATCATCATCGGGAGCGTGAGCGGTTCCTTTCTCGCCGAAGCGTTCGATGGGCGCGAAGTTTACTCAGGGGCGCTGCTGCTCGGGTTTACGATTGTCGGTTTGGCGTGGAGTTTTAGCATCAGCCGGGTACCCGCTGCAGACCCTGCAAAGAAATTTCATCTCACTTCGCTGATCGATGTTTGGTCGCCGATGAAGCTGATTCGCCGCGACCGCGTGCTGTGGCTGGCGGTGCTTGGCAACACCTATTTCTTTTTTGTCGCCGGGCTGCTGCAATTCAACATTTTCATCTATGGGCAAGACGTGTTGCACATCCGCTCGACAGAAGGCGGTTTTCTGCAAGCGGCGATCGCCATTGGCATCGGCCTGGGCAGCTTTGCGGCAGGATATCTCTCGGGCGGAAAAATCGAGTACGGATTAATTCCTCTCGGCTCTATGGGGATGACGGTCTTGGGACTTTGCCTGGCGATTCCGGATTTGTCGTTCCGAACCGTGTTGCTGCTCCTGGCGGCTCTCGGCTTCTTCGGAGGATTTTTCATTGTGCCCATCAGCGCGCTGATCCAGCACCAGCCCGAGGAAGACAAGAAGGGCGTCGTTATCGGCACGGCGAACTGGCTTTCTTTTGTGGGCATCGGCGCCGCGTCAGCTGTGTATTACGCGGCCACACATTTTGTCCATCTCAGCCCGGGCGGAATTTTCTTCTGGTCTGCGATTGCGACGCTGGGGGCGACGGCCTATGTGTTGTGGCTACTGCCGGATTCGTTGTTGCGGTTGATGCTTTGGATTGCCACGCATACTGTGTACCGGCTGGACGTAGAAGGACGGGAGAACGTGCCGGCGCGCGGCGGAGCGTTGCTGACGCCGAATCACGTTTCGATGGCCGACGCGGTGCTGCTTATCGCGTCCATCGATCGTCCTATCCGGTTCTTGATGTTCAGAGACTCTTACGAACATCCGCTTGTAAAACCGTTCGCAAAGATCATGGGTGTGATTCCCATCGCGTCGGACCAAGGTCCCCGGGAAATGATTCATTCTCTGCGACTGGCCACGGACGCGCTGAAGAATGGCGAGGTCGTTTGCATCTTCCCAGAGGGCCAGATGACGCGGATCGGGCAGATGCTGCCCTTCCGACGCGGCATGGAGCGCATCATCAAAGGCGTCGACGTTCCCATCATTCCGGTGAATCTGGACGGCGTGTGGGGTTCGATTTTCAGTTTTGCCGGCGGAAAATTTCTGTGGAAATTCCCGCGGCAGATTCCGTATCCCGTGCGAGTCACTTTTGGAAAGCCGCTGCCGTCAACCGCCACGGCGCAGGAGGTCCGCCGCGCTGTGCAAGATCTCGGCGCGGAAGCGTTTGGGCGCCGCAAGAAGCGTATGCACACATTGCCCGAGTCATTCGTCTATTCGGCACGACGGCATCCTTTCCGTTTCGCAATGGCCGACGGGCAAAGACCGAAACTGAGCTGGTTTGCGGCTCTGGTAGGAGCTGTGGTGCTTGCGCGGAGCTTGCGGAAGCACTGGCAGGGACAGGAAATGGTCGGCATTCTGCTGCCGCCATCAGTTCCCGGGGCGCTTGTGAACTTCGCCGCCATGCTGATGAGGAAAGTGCCGGTCAACCTGAACTACACGGTTTCGAATGAAACGCTGGCCTCCTGCGCGCAGCAGTGCAACTTGAAAACTGTCGTTACGGCGCGGATTTTTCTGGAAAAGGTAAAGATTCAGCCTCCCGGCGAAACGATTTTCATCGAGGACGTCGCCAAAGACGCCGGCTTCGGAGAACGCGCGGCGGTCGCCTTGGCAGCCAGCCTGCTGCCGGCGAAAACTCTGGCGAAATTTGCGGGCTGTGATCGTCCAGCGTCGCTGGATGACATCGCAACGATCATCTTTTCCAGCGGCTCGACGGGCGATCCCAAGGGCGTCATGCTAACCCACTACAACGTTGCCTCGAACGTCGCGCAGCTCAACCAGGTATTCATGCTGCATGCAGAAGACCGCATCATGGGAATTCTTCCGTTCTTTCACTCGTTCGGATTCACGGGCACGCTTTGCCTGCCGGCGGCCACCGGCATCGGCGTCGTCTTTCATCCAAATCCGCTGGATTCACGGGTTATCGGGGCACTCGTCAACAAATACGCGGTCACCATGCTTCTTGCGACGCCGACGTTCCTGAATGCCTACACGCGCCGCTGCACGCCGGAGGACTTCGGAAGCCTGCGCTTCGTCATGGCCGGTGCGGAAAAACTGCCTGACCGCATTTCGCAAGCGTTCGAGGATCATTTTGGAATCCGTCCGCATGAAGGCTATGGCTGCACGGAGTGTTCTCCGGCGGTCACCGTGAATACGATTGATTTCCGCGCGGCATCGTTCCGGCAGGTTGGGGCGAAGCGCGGGAGCATCGGCCATCCGCTGCCGGGAATCTCGGTGAAAATTGTGGACCCCGATACCATGCAGCCGGTGGGACCGAATGAGCCCGGCCTACTGATTGTGCGCGGCCCGAACATCATGCGCGGCTACCTCAACAAGCCGGAGAAGACCGCCGAGGTTCTCCAGGAAGGCTGGTACAACACCGGAGACGTCGCGAGGATGGACGAAGACGGTTTCATTCGCATTACCGACCGCTTGAGCCGCTTCAGCAAAATTGGCGGTGAAATGGTGCCCCATATCAAGGTCGAGGACATCCTGCAAGAACTGGCGGGCGCGACGGAACAGACTTTTGTAGTCACCGCCGTGCCTGATGAGAGGAAGGGCGAGCGCCTGGTGGTGCTGCACACGCTGGATGAGGCCAAGCTGGAAGAATGCCTTGAGAAACTGGGGAAGAGCGACTTGCCCGCGCTATGGCGGCCGCGCAAGGACCAGTTTGTACGCGTGGAGAATCTCCCATATCTCGGCACCGGAAAACTCGATCTGCGGAAAGCGCGCGGGCTGGCGCTGGAGATGATGCAACGCACTGTGCGCGAATAGCAGAACTTTGCATGGCCACAAAGAGCGCGCTATGACGCAAGCCGAAGACTCCAACCATCGGCGCAATTTGCTCTTGCGCCTATTGGTCACGGGAATTGTCCTCGCGCTGTGGTTTTGGACGCAGTCACTTATCGGCGCGAGAATCGCCCCCGCATCGGGAATGGGCGACGCGATCCACAACCTGACCGCAGGACTCAACTCGTATTTTTCCAAAAATTCCGGGGCTGCTGACGCGCTGTTGATCGTAAGCTCCGGTTTGATCGACGCGTTGGGGCTCTTTCTGGTGGGGCGTTGGCTTTTTGGCGGAAGCGTTCGGCCATTCCTGGGATTATTCCTACTGATGACTCTCCGGCAATTGATGCAGGCGGTCTGCGCGTTGCCTCCACCACCCAACATGATCTGGCACTATCCGGGTTTTCCTTCGCTCCTGGTGACTTACCATGTCGCGAACGATTTTTTCTTCTCCGGGCATACCGCTATCGCGGTTTTCGGGGCGATCGAGCTATCCCGGCTGCATAGGAATTGGCTCACTGCTGCCGCCGTCCTGCTTGTGTTGTTCGAGGTAGCCACAGTCCTGATCCTTCGCGCGCATTACTCAATGGACGTTTTCACCGGAGTTGTCGCGGCCTTCTGGGTGGCCGATCTCAGCTCGCGAATTTCTCCGCGCCTCGACCACTTAATCATTGCCAAGGCGTGATCCTTGGATTCCTCCCCGGCGCAACTTTGCCCTGCAACAGCGGCCCCCTGCCCCTTCGCTTTTGTTTGGCCTTGACCTCGACTCTTCCCTGTAAGACACTCGCGGCAACGAGTGGTCCACACCTAGACGGCAGGGACCAGGTTCAGTTTCAACTGTTTGAAACGGCCCTGCGCGCAAATGGGGAATATTGTGCCCACTCTCCGGCGCATTCAGATGTCACTCCTTACATTCCTCATTCTGTCTCTGTTGTTTCCTACGCAGGGAAGCAAAGCTACCCGAGGAACGGCCGTACAAGCACAAGCCGCAGGACAAGCTCCCGTCACCCGGCTAATCGTAACGGTTCGCGACGAGGGCGGAGCGACCTTCAGCGGCCTTGCGACCGTGACTTTGCAGCATCTGGACAGCCCGGTTTTCTCCACGGGGACAACCATGGGCGGCCAGACAGTTTTCGACGGGCTGGGCCCTGGCGAGTACACGATCGTCGTTTCCGCTCCTGGATATTTGACGGCCACCGAGCGAGTGAACCTGACCCATGGTAGTGAGAGCGAACAGGCATACATCGCTCTGAAACGAGATTCAAGCTCATCAACAGTTGCTGCTCCACAAGGCCCTCCGGCACTCTCGCCGAAGTTGCAGAAGGAGCTCGGCAAAGCTGTCGGGGCGCTGCAAGCGAACCGGCTGGAGGAAGCCCAAAAACATGCCGACGAGGCGTACCGTCTGGCGCCGGGAAATCCTGAGGTGAATTACATCCGCGGTTTGCTGGCCGATCGCCAGGGGAAGGTGGCCGCCGCACAATCGAGCTGGGAAAAGACTTTATCGCTTGATCCCAGGCACGGGCTGACCCTGCAGGCGCTTGCCACGATCATGGCGCGGAAAGGGGATTACGCCGCAGCCAAAGGCTATCTGGAGCGAGCTCTTCAAGTTGACGCGAATTCATGGCGCGCTCATGAGTTGATGGCTGTTGTTTGCTTTCGCCAGTCCAATTTTGCTGAGGCTGTAAGCCACGCGGAACGCAGCCTTGAACTAGGCAAGAATCTTGCGAATGGCGCACGGCTGCCGCTGGCGGAATCGCTGATTCAGCAAAATCAAACTGCGTCTGCGATGGAGGTTTTGCGCGCATTTCTGGATGGGCGTCCGGCAAAAGAGCAGGCAGCGATTGCGAACAATTTGATGCAAAAATTGAGCGTCCCGGCGCCGCCTTCACCCGCCGCATCGGGGAGTAACTCAACAACTATGACGGAAACAGCGGAGCTTCCGGAACTGCCGCTCCTGAAACCGGAACTGCCCAAGTGGATTCCCCCGAACGTCGATGAATTCCTGCCGGGGGTGGAGCCCGGCATTGCCTGCCCGTTGCGGGAGATTCTCGACGGCGCCGCAGATCACGTTCGCGAGTTTATGAAGAGCGTTGACCGTATCACGGCAACGGAACATCTCAATCACCAGGTCGTGAATGAGTGGGGACTGGCAACACGCGAAGAAAAGCGCTCCTTCAACTATGTGGTTTCCATTTCGGAAGTAAGCCCGGGTTATCTCAGCGTCGAGGAATATAGGAATGGGACTACGGATTTGAGTGTGTTTCCAGACGCGATCGCCACTACAGGTCTTCCCGCGGCGGTGCTGGTTTTTCATCCTTACTACCGCGACGACTATGACATGCGCTGCGAAGGATTGGGACAATGGAAGGACAGTCGTGCCTGGCAAATCCACTTTTCTCAAAAGCCCAAAAAGCTAAGCCGCCTTAGAGGTTATCGGGCCGCGGTCGATGGTCCGTTGACCCCCATTGCGTTCAAAGGACGGGCGTGGATCCAGGAGAATACGCATCAAGTGGTGCGCATGGAGACCGACTTGCAGTCGGCGATGCCAGAGATCAAGCTTTTCGCGGAACACATGGATATCGAATTCGGCCCGGTCACTTTCCACAGCCAGAAGGAAAACATGTGGCTGCCTGCCAGCGCCGATATCTACTTTGATTTGCGGGGACGGCGTATACGGCGGAGGAACACTTTTACCAACTATCTGCTTTTCACCGTGAATGAAAAGCAGAGCATATCTGCGCCGAAGGAATCGAAGTCTACGGACGAGTCCAGCACCTCTGTCCCAAGATCCGTCAGACCTCTGGGAAACTGAAGAGTAAAAGTTACCCCGTGGCGGGACTATCTGCTGAACAGTAGAACTGTGCGTAACTGTTTGCATTCCGTCCGCAGCAATACTGTTGTGCGCGAAGCACTACGGTGCTACTTTTCCTTCAATGTCGGCGGAGGTCTTCCGATGTCAACCCTTCATCAGATAAGACGAGTGTGTGCAGTGCTAGTGCTCGCCTTCCCGGGCCTTTTTCTGAATGGGCAGCAGAAAGCTAACCCCTCGAACAGCGTGAAGATCGGTTTTCTGATGGACTCGTTGAAAGTCGAACGCTGGCAGACGGACCTCGACAGGTTCCAGAAACGGGCCGCGGAGTTGGGCGCGAACGTCCTCGTGGAAACGGCTGAAGGCGACGACGAATTACAGTTGCGGCAGGCCCAGAAGCTCCTGGATTCCGGCGTAAAAGCGCTGGTTCTCGTGCCTCACGATGCGGACAAGGCCGTTCGGATCGTCAGCGCGGCAAAGGCCAAACAAGTGCCGCTGCTTTGTTATGAGCGCCTGGTT
>Ga0209806_1001892_pt1 | contig 13365 bp, 9 predicted proteins | sample GraSoiAngelo_152_FD_186166 | JGI IMG/M metagenome (GOLD analysis project Ga0209806, IMG submission 186166) | Grasslands soil microbial communities from the Angelo Coastal Reserve, California, USA - 14_1009_12_30cm (SPAdes) (version 2) | ecosystem: Environmental > Terrestrial > Soil > Grasslands ... | reverse complement strand
GACCAGCTCGTAATCGAGCGAGGCATAGCCCTTGCTGCGCGACTTCAGCTGGTCGTAGTAGTCGTGGATGATCTCGGCGAGCGGCATCCGGTAGGTGATGACGACCCGGTCGCCCGGCTCGTACTGCATGTTGAGGAACTGCCCGCGCCGTTCCTGGCTGAGCTCCATCATGTTGCCGACGTAGGTGCTGGGTACGACGATGGTCGCCATGACCATCGGTTCGCTGATCGCTTCGATCTCGGCCGGATCCGGCAGGTGATCGGGATTGTCGACGGGGATCTCCTCGCCGTTGCGCAGCCTGACGCGATATTCGACGGTGGGTGCCGTGCCGAGCAGCGTGAGGTTGAACTCGCGCTCGAGGCGCTCCTGAACGATCTCCATGTGGAGCAGCCCGAGGAAGCCACAGCGGAAGCCAAAGCCGAGCGCGGCCGACGTCTCCGGCTCATAGACCAGCGCGGCATCGTTGAGCTGGAGTTTCTCCAGCGCCTCCTTGAGCTGCTGATACTGCTCGGTATCGGTCGGGAAGAGGCCGGCGAACACCATCGGCGTGACGTGCCGGTATCCGGGCAGCGGCGCCGCCGCCGGCCGCGCCTCGTCCGTAACCGTGTCGCCGACGCGCGAGTCACGCACATTGCGAATATTCGCGATCAGGTAGCCGACCTCGCCGGCGGAGAGGTCGTCGACCGGGGTCCGTTCCGGGCGGAAGATGCCGACCTCGTCGACCTCGAACGAGTTCCCCGTCTGCATCATCTGGATTCGCATACCCGGCCGCAGCGTTCCCTCCAGCACACGGATATAGGTGACGACGCCGCGGTAGGCGTCGAACTTGGCGTCGAAGATCAACGCCTGCAGCGGCGCGCCGGGATCACCTGTGGGTGGCGGCACCTCGTGCACGACCGCCTCGAGAATCTCCTTGGTCCCGATTCCCTGGCGGGCGCTTGCGAAGATGACAGATTCGGCGGGCAAACCGATCACCTTCTCGATCTCTTCGCGCACCAGTTCCGGGTTCGCTTGCGGCAGGTCGATCTTGTTGACGACCGGGACGATCTTGAGGTGGTGATCGAGGGCCTGGTGTACGTTCGCGAGTGTCTGCGCCTCGATCCCCTGGGAGGCATCGACGACCAGGATCGCACCGTCGCAGGCGGCCAGCGCGCGCGAGACCTCATAGGAAAAGTCGACGTGTCCGGGCGTATCGATCAGGTTGATCTGGTAGGTGTTGCCATCGTCGGCCTTGTAGAGCATCCGGACGGCCTGCGCCTTGATCGTGATGCCCCGCTCGCGCTCGAGATCCAGCTGATCGAGCACCTGCTCGACCATGTCACGTGGCGCGACCGTGCCCGTGTATTCGAGCAGGCGGTCGGATAGCGTCGTCTTGCCGTGATCGACGTGCGCGATCACGGAGATGGCACGGGTCAGGTGGGTTGGTGTGGACACCCACGGAGTTTATCGGGCATCAACGAGACGGCCGACTCAAGCCGCGCTCGTCCAGTCGGTGCCGTCCCAGCTCCAAAGCTCGTTGTTGACCAATTCTCGATAAGAGCCGTTGACGAATCCGTAACTCTTTCCGCCAAAGACCATTACCGTCCCGACCGCCGGATCGTACGCCGCGCTGGCGAAATATCGGGCACCGGGCGATCGACTCGGGTGGCGCTGGGACCAGTCCGATCCGTTCCAGGTCCAAGTCTGGTCGCCGACCAAGGCGACGACCACCCCGCGCTTGGCGTCGTACGCGCCGCTGGCCGTGGCTCCGATCGGTTGGTGGGCCGGATGCTGTTCGTGCCAGTCGCCACCGCTCCACGTCCAAGTGATGATTCTGCTGGTAGCACGGTCGATGGTCACGAGAACGGCGACGCGCTGCGCCGCGTCGTAGGTAATGAAGGCCGGTATGCCCGACGAAGGCTCGTGCGCCGGGCGCAGGTCGACCCAGGTGGCACCGTCCCAGGCAAAGGTGGTGGCTCCCGCAAACAGCAACAGGGAACCCGAATTCCCGTCGTAGGTCATGTCCCCCGCAGAGTCCGGCGCCGCCAATGGGCGCTGCTGATTCCAGCTACCACCGGCAAAAGCCCACGTATCGAGCCGGCTCGGATCGGAGTTGGGTGCACCACCCCCAAACAGTACGGTCGTCCGCCGGGCCGCGTCATAGCCCATGGCCCCAAAGCTGCGACCGGGAGGAAGGCTCGCCGGGTGCAGAGCCGCCCATGCGTTTCCGTCCCACGTCCAGCTGTCCTGCAGAATCCAGGTGCTGGCCGCCTGACACGAACTGTCTCCGCGCACTCCACTGAAGAGGAGTAGCTTTCCAAGCGTCGCGTCGTATGCCATGGCGGCCCCAATCCGTGGAGCAGGGGCGGTTGTCGACGTCCAGGGCCTGGCGGTGGGACACGACGGAGGGGTCGGAGACGCCGATGGGCTCGGCGTCACCTCGCTGGGTGTGGGCGATGGACTCGATGATGTCGTGTCGGATGAAGACGGGGACAGCGAGGCGATCGACGGCCGCCGAGGTTGCGAACCGAGGCCGTGGATGGCAAGGGCAATGCTTCCGGCGACCAGGATGAAAACGGAAGCAAGAATTGCCCAGCGAAGGGGCTGCTGCCCCACCCAATTCTTCAAGACCTCATCGCCGGTATAACGGAAGCGATGCCGCGCAGTTACACGAGGCGGCGGAGTTTATCGGGAGCAAACAAAAGGCCGGCTGCGCGGCCGGCCTTCACGGATATTTGCGCCTACTTGTCTTTTTGCACGTCCGGAGCAAAGTCCGGTGCCTCGAGCTCGCGGTCGGGCCGCTCTTTCGTGGTCTGTGGGTCCGTCTGAGCCGGATCATCCATCGGTTCACGACCGCCGACGTCCTCGCGTTCGAGAGTTGGGTCGTTGACCATCTGCTCACCTCCTGGGCGCATGATTAGCGTATTCATACGCTATCACGTGAGTGCCGCGATATCAAGTTGGGCTAGCTGCGGGACGCCCTGGAGGCGCTGGGAAGGTTCTGGGCGATGCTCCCAAGCTCCCGCCGCCCGGAGGCCTTCACACGGTGCGCCAGGACCATCTCGGCCACCTCATTGACCTCGGGGACCCCAACCTCGGGAACCCCGCGGTAGGCGGCCAGCGCCTGGGAGGCCTTTCGTCCGACCAGGTCGGCCCGGTGGCCGTCTACCTGAAGACTGACATTGAGCTCGGCCAGCGCGCGCAGGATCCCGGCCGGCATGACCACATGGGGAAACCGGACGATCGCTTCGGCGATTCGGGTGCCAATCTCGGCATCCTGCTCGGCGAAGCGCTCGCTGAATTCCGCCGGATGGGATTCCCATTCCTCTCGCCGTTCGACGATCTGGACGCGCTGCCCGATGTCCTTGATGCCCTCGACATCGACCGTCAGGCCAAAGCGATCCAGGAGCTGCGGACGCAGGTCGCCTTCCTCCGGATTCATGGTGCCGACCAGGATGAAGCGCGCCGGATGCCATATCGAGATGCCTTCGCGTTCCACGACATTCACGCCCATGGCCGCGGCATCGAGGAGAACATCGACCAGGTGATCGTCGAGCAGGTTGACCTCGTCGACGTAGAGGATGTTGCGGTTCGCTTCGGCAAGAACGCCCGGCTCGAAGCGGCGCTCGCCGCTCTTGATCGCCGCCTCGATATCGATGGCGCCGACCACACGATCTTCGGAAGCGTTGATCGGCAGCTCGACGACGCGCATGCGGCGGCGGGCGCGGGGCAAGGTCTCCCCTCGCGCCAGGCGGTCCTGGCAATCCGAGCAAAGGGACTCGGTCGCATCCGGATCACACCGGTAGAGGCAGTCGGCGACGACGTTCAGCTCGGGCAGCAGACGGGCGAGGGCGCGCACGGCCGTCGACTTGCCCGTGCCTTTCTCGCCGCGGATGAGCACGCCGCCGATCGCAGGATGGATCGCATTCAAGACAAGCGCCAGCTTCATCTTGTCCTGGCCGACGATGGCGCTGAAAGGGTAAACAAATCGTTCCATCAGGCTGAACCCGTCCTAAGCATCTCACGCTGGACGCTGTCGACGATCGAATTTTGCGACAGGTCGAACAGCCCGTAGTACCGCCCGCCGAGTCGCTCGGCAAGGTCGCCACACACGTTGAAGGCATAGGCACCGTAGAGGCTCGTCACGCGATTTCGCGGATACCCCGGCTGGCTGCCGAAGTCGCGGGTCGAGTCGATCACCATCGCGCGAACACCCTCTTGCTTGATCTGGCCGGCCATGCGCTGGGCTTCGAGCAGCGGCTCCTCGCCGAAGAGACTGATGTTGCCGCGACCGTCGCTGATCAGCACCAGTAGCGGATAGACCTGGGGGTCTCGCAGCCGCTCGGTCTTGATCAATTTCAGGCCCGTCATCAATCCATGGGTAAGTGGTGTGGTGCCGCCGATGCTGAGCCGTTCCAACCGGCGCTCGGCAAGGTCCACGCTGGAAGTTGGGCGCAGGACGACGCGGGCGTTGCGCCCACTGAACGCGACGAGCGCGACCTTGTCGCGACGGACGTAGGCATGCCGGAGTAAGGACAGGATCGCGCCCTTGGTGGCGAGCATCCGCTGCTCCGCGTCCATCGAGGCGGAGGCGTCGACCACGAAGACGATCAGGTTCCCGGTCTTGCGCTCGCGAACTTTCTGGCGTAGATCCTGACTCTCCAGCTGCAGCTGGTTGATGGAATCAGGCGCGGCCTGCCGGCGGCTCAGCTGATGCGGTGCCGCGGCGCGGACGGTCGCGTCGAAGGCGACATCGGTGACCTTCTCAGTCTGCGAGCTGCGCACGTACCGCCCCCGCTTGGTCTCACTCTTTGTCGAGGTCCGCTTGCCCGCTGCACGTCGCGCCTGCCGTTCGCGCGGCAGGTCCAGCTTCTTGACCGTGAAGGTCCGCAGCTGAATCACCGCGTCCGATTCCGGCTCGATCGCCTCGTTGGTGGGCGACTCGCGCGATTCCGACGTCGTCCAGCCTTCGTTGGATTCGCCTCCCGAGGCGCCTTCTTGCTGCGTCACATCGCTACGAACGGAGGGGGCGGTCTCGCTCGGCGTGGCGGCCTGGATCTGCGCCAGCTGCTCGGCGGCGCGGGAGGCGAGCTCTTGAACCTGCGCCTGTTTGTCCGTGAGCGGCTCCCGGCGCCGATGGGCAAGGGCGAGCTCCAGCGCCTCGAGCACGTCGGGCAACTCGACAACCGGCCCGCCCCGGAGGGCACAGATAGCGCGAGCCGCGCGGGCGACGACCAGGTCGGCCCGGTGACCGGCAACCGAACCATCGAGGCAGAGCCTGGCGATGAGGGTCCGGATCGCTTCGGGGAGCGAGACCCGCGTGAGGCGGCCGCTCGCCGCCTGCAGCAGGTCGCGCAGCCCGGCCTCCCGTTCGGCCGAGGCGTCGTGAACGGCGCGGGGGCTCTGCAGAAAATCGCGCTCGAGCTCCATGACGCGCAGCCGCTGGTCGATATCGGTAAGTGTCACGACGTCGACGCACAACCCGAAGCGGTCCAGCAGCTGCGGCCGCAGCTCCCCCTCTTCGGGGTTCATGGTGCCGACCAGGATGAAATGGGAGGGATGTACGACGGACATCCCCTCGCGCTCGACGACGTTGACGCCCATCGCCGCGGCATCGAGCAGCACGTCGACCAGATGGTCGTCGAGCAGGTTGACCTCGTCGACATATAGAAGGTTGCGGTTCGCTTCGGCCAGCACGCCAGGCTGGAAGCGCCGCGTCCCGGCCCTGACCGCCGCCTCGATGTCGATCGACCCGACGAGGCGGTCTTCCGAGGCATTGATGGGGAGGTCGATGATCCGCATCGGCAACCGAACTACCGGCAAAACCCCTTCCTTCGCGCGACGCCGGCACTCGTCGCAGTAGCGCGACGGAATCGCAGGGTCGCAGCGATATGGGCAGCCCTCGACGGCGTCGTAATCGGGGAGTAGGCGAGCCAGCGCGCGTACCGCGGACGACTTCGCCGTGCCGCGTTCGCCCCGGATGAGCACTCCGCCGATCGCCGGGTCGACGGCATTGAGCATGAGGGCGTGCTTCATTTGCTCCTGGGCGACGATCGCGGTAAACGGCAGCGTCAATTCGAAAGGCACGTTTAGAGTGTAGCCACAGGCTGTTCGGCAAAAACGTCCGGCGCCGCGAACCCCGTTAGAGGTCGAGTTCCTTGGCGATGATCTCGCGCATGATCTCGTTGGTCCCGGCGCCGATTGGGCCGAGGCGAGCATCGCGCCAGGCACGCTGAATCGGATATTCCATCATGTAGCCGTAGCCGCCGTGGATCTGCAGCGCCCGGTCGGCAACCTTCACGTCGGCCTCGGTCGCGGCGATCTTCGCCATCGAGACCTCTTTCGTGCACGGTAGCTTCTGCGAATGGAGCCAGAGCGCGTAGTAGGTCAACTGGCGCGCCTGCTCGATGGTGAGCGCCATGTCGGCGATCTCGTGCCGAATGACCTGCATCGAGGTCAGCGTCTTACCAAACTGCGTCCGGTTTGCCGCATACTCGACCGCCAACTCGAGGCTCCGCTGCGCTGAGGCCACGGCGCCGATCGCAATCCACAGTCGCTCCCACTGAAAGTTGCTGACGGCCAGGTAGAAGCCGCCATTCTCCTCGCCAAGTCGATTCTCCGCGGGCACGCGGCAATCCTGGAAGACGAGCTCCGCCGTGTCCGATGCCCGCCAACCCAGTTTGTTGAGTTTGCGACCGACGCTGTAACCGGGAGTGCCTCGTTCGACCACCAGCACCGAGAGGCCCTGATGGCCACCCTCCGGCTTCGTCCGCACCAGGATGACGACCAGGTCGGCATTGACGCCATTGGTGATGAACATCTTGGCGCCGTTGACAACATACCCATCGTCCTCACGGCGCGCGGTGGTCTGCACGTGCGCGATGTCCGAGCCACCCGAAGGCTCCGTCACGCCGAGCGCGACGATCTTCTCGCCCTTGATCGCGGGAGGCAGCCAGCGCTGGCGCTGTGCGTCCTTGCCGTGCTCATTGATGGGCGGCGTGGCAATCGCGACATGAGCGCCGATGCCTGCCGCGACCCCCCCGGAACCGCAGCGGGCGAGCTCCTCGAAAAGGATGGCCTCGTAAATTACGCCGGCGTTCGTGCCGCCATATTGCTCGGCGTACTTCAAGCCCAGAAGATCCAGGGCGCCGAATCGCTTGAACAACTCGCGCGGAAATTGCTGGGCCTCTTCCCACTCATCGACGTGTGGGCGGACTTCCTTGTCGATGAAGCGACGGACGGTGCCTCGGAACTCCTCGTGCTCCGGTGCGAAGAGGTGCGAACGCGGCACGCTCAGCTTTGCCAGTAGTTGACGAACTCCGGGTACTGGTCGACGGTGGCGTCGGCGAGCGAATCTGGCATCCGCACGAACATGCCCCGGGCATCGGCCAGCACCGTGCCATCCAGCAACTCCACCGCCCCGACCGCATCGACGGCGCCGGCTCGCTCCCGTGCGATCTCGCCCCAGACCCGGAGCCGCTGATCGATCGGCGCCGGCCGCCGATAGCGGATGTCGAGCTTGCCCGTCATCAACCATTGGCGCCGCAGCGCACCGGTGCGACTCATCGTCTCATCGAGCATCGTGGCCAGAACTCCCCCGTGCAGAACGCCAGGAAAACCCTGGAAGCGCTCGGACGGCGTGTAATCGGCGATGATGCGATTTCCGTCCCGCCGGAACGTCAGTTTCAGCCCGGACTCGTTGCGGTGGCCGCAGGCGAAGCAGCGTTGGTATGTGGTTTCATCATTGAGTTTGTCGGGGTCTTGCACGCCGCGAACCAGTCTATCAGCCGATCTGGAGGCAACCTGCACGTGAACCGACGCTCGGAAGCGATTGCGCAGCTGCTGGAAACAGCGCTCGCGGAACGCTTCGACACGCCGGTCAGCGAATTGCTCCAGGCCCTGCCCATCCCGCTCGCCGTCATCGAGGCCGGCGATCTTCGGGCGCTCGCCGTCAACGAGATGATGGCCCGAGTCTTGCGACGAGCCGACGGCGCGGGGTTGACCATTTCTTCGCTGTTGCCACCGGCGCATCCCCTGTCGGATCCGCGGCCCTTCCGGTCCGTCGCCGCGGGTGGGCAGCCTTTTGCGGCCACCGTGGTGATCGACGGGCAGACCTGGGAATGGTTCATCCGCCCTCTCAAGGGACGAGGCCGCGCGGTCGAGCACTTCCTGACGGGGTTGCTCGCGAGCCCGGCCGCACCGCTCGATGTCGATGTCGCGCGCCTTCGGGAGATGAACGCCGCCAAGACCGAGTTCCTCAACATGGCCGCACACGAATTGCGCACGCCGCTGAGCGTGATCCTTGGCTATGGCTCCATGCTGGCCCAGGGTGGCCTGAGCCCCGAGCACCAGAAGCTGGCGGGGACGCGCATCTACGAGAAGGCGCGCCAGCTCAGCCGGCTGATCATGGACATGAGCCTGGTCGGCCGCTTCGACGAACTGGGCCCCTCGATGGCACGCGAGCCGATCGACCTTGTCGGACTCATGGAACCCATGGTCAAAGATCATCAGCGCCGCTTTGGCGACCTGGCGATCGAATTTGGCTTCGATACCACCGACGCCATCGTCAACGGCAACGCCTACTGGCTGCACCTGGCGCTTCGCGAGCTGCTGGACAATGCCGTCCGCTTCCGGCCAGGCCCCACCGGGCGGATCGACGTCAGCCTGACCGAGGCTGATGCCAACTGGCGCATCAGCGTCCTCGATGACGGGTTCGGGATCGAGCCGCAGAATCAGGCTCAGCTCTTTAAGCGCTTCGCCCGCATCGAAACGGACGCCAACCGGCACCTGGTCGGCATGGGGATCGGCCTCTACCTCGTGCAGGAGGTCGCCCGCGCCCACGGCGGCCGGGTACTGGTGGACAGCCGTCCCGAGGCCGGAAGTGAGTTCACCCTCGAATTGCCCAGGCAGGAGCAGAAAGGTGATAGCCGATAGGGGTGACAACGCCAAACCTCGCGATCTATAGTTGAGGCGTCCGTAAGGACGCCCCCCATGCTGAAAGTGCTCGCCCTGCTGGCCTTCGGCTACCTCCTCGGCTCCGTTCCCTCTGGCTGGCTGGTGATGAAGGTCTATCGCAACCAGGACCTCCGCAAACTCGGCAGCGGCAACATCGGGGCGGCCAACGTCTTCCGCGCGGGCGGGACCGGCGCGTTTACCCTGACCCTGATCGCCGATGGGCTGAAGGGCTTCATCCCCGTCATGGCCGGCATCCTGCTGGGCCTTGGGGATAACGAGATCGCTCTGGCGTCGATCGGGCTGGCCGCCGTCATCGGGCATAACTGGCCCCTCTACCTCGGCTTCAAGGGCGGCAAGGGCGTCGCGACCTCTGGCGGCGTGCTGCTGGCGCTCGCGCCGGTCGCACTCGTTCTGGCCCTGGTCACCTGGTTCCTGATCATCCGGCTCACCCAGGTAGCGTCGCTCGCCTCGTTGAGCGCCGTCGCGGTGGGCTTCGTCAGTTTGATCGTGCTCCACCTGATCGGCTGGCAAGCATGGCGTCCGGTCGGCTGGCCCGTGATCATCCTCGGGGTTACGCTCGCCGGCCTGGTGCTCATCCGTCACCGGACCAACATCGAGCGGCTCGCCCGTGGCCGAGAGCTGAAGATCACGACGCACTGATGCCGGAGCGACCCGCGGCCGCGCCGCCACTTCGATTCCTCTTCTTCGGCGCCGGCGCGGTGGGCTCTCTGCTCGGCGCGCGCCTGGCGCAGGCCGGCAGTGAGGTCACCCTGGTGGGGCGTCAAGAACACGTGGAGGCCGTCACGCGCGGCGGCGTGCGCATGGTCGTGGCCGGCAAAGTCAGCAGCCAGTCCGTCAGGGCGGCGCGGCCGACCCTCGCCGATGCCGGCGGTCCATTTGATTACGTCTTCCTGACCGTCAAGGGTTACGACACCCTGGACGCGATCGAGCAGCTGCAGCTGGTGCTGCGCCCGGGGACGATTCTCGGCAGTTTTCAAAATGGCGTGGGAAACGAGGAGGCCATTGTGGCGGCGCTACCGGAGCAGGCGCTGCTGGCGGGCAGCCTGACCGTCCCCGTGAGCCTGGATGAGCCAGGCACCATCCAGCTGCATTCGCGGCGGGGTGGCTTGGCGCTGGCTCCCGTCTCACCGGAGGTCAATGTCGCCCCGCTCGTTCGCAAGCTACGAGATGCCGGCTTCAAGGCCCGCCGCTACACCGACTTCCGCGCGATGAAATGGTCGAAGCTGCTCTTCAACATCCTCGGGAACGCGCAGAGCGCCATCCTCGATCTGCCGCCCAGCCACATCTTTGCCGACAGCGAGCTATTCCGCTACGAGCGGGCAGCCTTCCGCGAGGCAACCGTCGTCATGGAGCGGATGCGCCTGGCCATCGTGTCGCTCCCGGGCCTGCCGGCGCCGAGCCTGCGGCGCGCGATGAGCCTGCCGCCACTGCTCGCCCAGATGCTGCTCGAGCCCCGGCTTGGTGGTGCTCGCGGCAACAAGATGCCGTCGCTGTGGTGGGACCTCAGCCGGGGCAAGGGCCGGACCGAGGCCTCCTTCCTGAACGGCGCGGTGGTCGACGCGGGCCGTCGCTACGATGTCCCGACGCCGGTCAACTCGGTGCTCTGGGCGATCCTGGAAAAGTCGACGAAGCTCCCGTCCGAGTGGGAGCGCTATCGCCGGCAACCCGACCGGCTGAAAGCGCTCCTTCGAACAGCCCTAACGCTCTAGCGTCGGAATCCTCTACTTACGGACGGCCGCTCTCTCAGTCGACGGCTGTCGCCCGATTTGATAGAGCACCAAATAGACGACCGTCGCCACGACCGCCCCGGCAAAAAAGCTCAGGTCACCAAGCTGCGGGTTGTTTGTCGGAACCGAGCCAAAGAACTTCGGTAGTTTGTCGGTAAAAAATGTTGGCGGCTGGTCCCAGAACGGCGTTGTGGCGATGATCCCAGCCAGCATCGCGATGAACCCTTTCCAGCTCTGGTGGCGCGTGTCGTAAAAGACGGACTCGGGGTATTGGCCCCGATGCAGGAAGTAGTCGGTGATCACGACCGCCAAGTAGGGCGTGATCCAGTAGGTGATGAGCAGTAGGAAGTTCTCGTACTTACTGCCGGGTGCAACGTTGGCCTGCAGCAGGAGCCCAATCCCGAGCCCTATGGCGCCGAAGACAAGGGCCGAGAGCGCCCGCCGCTTCTCGACGGCAAGCTTGATCCCCAGCGTGAGGAAGGCCATCGACCCGGAGTAGATGTTTAGGACGTTGGCAGCGACAGCGCCGAGCGCAATCCCGAGCAGCACCAGCACCTGGAGCCATCCCGGGAGCGGATCAGTGAAAAGAGGCGTGGGATTGTTGCCCAGCTGCCCGATCGTGGCTGCGGCGGCTCCCGCGATTTCCAGCACGGTGCATGAAATGAAGACGCCGAGGCCGGCCGCCAGCGCGACGCTCCTTGGGTTGGAGTTCTTGGGGAGGTAGCGGCTGTAGTCGGAGGCAAACGGGTTCCACCCGATGGCATAGCCAAACGAGATGAAGACGGCCAGGATGAAGGCGCCAGAAGGCCCGCCAGATGCGGCCGGGCCTGCCTTGGCGTTGAAATCGAGCCCTGGGTGTGCCTGCGCCAGGATGATGATGGTGGCCAGTCCGAAGACGATGGTGAGGTAGGGAAAGATGATCCGCTCGAAGGAGTGGATCATGTTGTGGCCGATAAAGGCCACGATGACCTGGGCCACCACGATGATGACGAACGCGACCGAGAAGCCCAGCACTTCGTGATGATTGTTCAGAACCGACGTCAATGTGACCAGGGCAAAGGCACCGCTGACGCTGTTCACGATGAACCAACCGAAGCTTGCCGTTAGCCAGCTGAGACCGGCCGGAAGAAAGCTCCCGAGAAAGCCGAAGGCAGCCCGACTCTGCACCATCTGGGGCACACCAAAACGGGGACCCATGGTCGAGAGGATGGCGTGCGTGATTGAACCCATCAGGCTGCCTAGCGTGACGCCAAAGACCGTTGGCCAGAAGCCGCCACCAAAAACGGCGACCGGGAGAATGCCGACGAACACGGTCGCGAACTCCATGTTCGGCGACCACCAGGTCCAGAAGAGCTGGATCGGACTACCGTGCCGCTCGCGATCTGCGATGTACTCGATACCCCCCGGTTCGACGGCCGCGACCTTCGAGCCGTATTCCCCCTCCCGAACGGGTACCTGCGCGTCTAAGTCAGTGGTTGTCGCCACAGTCCTCTCCCCATTTCCCCACTTCACGAGTTGCCAGCTTCGGTGGGAATTCTAGGGGGTTGACCACCGGGTGTCCAGCAGTCGTTTTAGACTTCCAGCGTGCCCGATCTGCTGATCACCAACGCCCGGCTCCCTCGATCGGAGCAGCTGGCGTCAATTGCCATCGAGGGCGGCAAGATCGCGAAGCCGCCGCCCGCCGGGGCGGCTCAGCCAGCCAAAGTCATCGACGCTCGAGGAGGCCTGCTCACCCCCGCCCTGGTCGAACCGCACATCCACCTCGATGCCGTCCTCACCGTTGGACAGCCGCGGCACAACCTCAGCGGCTCGCTCTTCGAGGGCATCGCGATCTGGGGTGAGCGGGTCAAGGACCTGACGGTCGAAGACGTCAAGCGCCGGGTTGCCCAGGTCCTCCGCTGGCAGGTCGCCAACGGGGTCCTCTTCGTCCGCAGCCACGTCGACGTCTGCGATCCCAAGCTGACGGCGCTGCGTGCGCTGCTCGAGGTCCGAGAGGAATTTGCGGATCAAATCACGCTGCAACTGGTGGCATTTCCGCAGCAGGGCGTTCAATCCTTCCCCGACGGCGAGGCGCTGATGCGGCGCGCCGTCGAAATGGGGGCGGATGTTGTCGGCGGCATTCCGCATTTCGAATTAACGCGCGAATACGGCGAACAGTCGGTGAAGTTCGCCGTGGCGCTCGCGCACGAATTCAACAAGCTGGTGGACATCCACTGCGACGAAACCGACGACGAGCACTCGCGGTTCCTCGAGGTGCTCGCCGCCGAGACGATCCGTCTCAACATGCAAGGGCGGGTGACGGCCAGCCATACGACGGCGATGCACTCCTACAACAACGCCTATGCCGGCCGGCTCATCGTCAACGTCGCCCGCGCGGGCTTGCACATGGTGACCAACCCGCTTGACAATGCGGTCCTGCAGGGCCGCTTCGACCACTATCCCATCCGCCGCGGCCATACCCGCGTGAAGGAGTTGCTCGCCGCCGGGGTGAATGTGTGCCTCGGTCATGACTCGGTTATGGATCCCTGGTACCCGCTGGGCAAAGCCGATCCGCTGCAGGCCGCCTTCACTCTCGCGCACTACGGCCAGATGTCGGGCTTCGAGGAGATCCGGACTTTGATCGACATGATCACCGTCAACGGCGCACGTGCCCTCGGCCTACGGGACTACGGGTTGGAACCCG
>Ga0209806_1001889_pt1 | contig 13405 bp, 13 predicted proteins | sample GraSoiAngelo_152_FD_186166 | JGI IMG/M metagenome (GOLD analysis project Ga0209806, IMG submission 186166) | Grasslands soil microbial communities from the Angelo Coastal Reserve, California, USA - 14_1009_12_30cm (SPAdes) (version 2) | ecosystem: Environmental > Terrestrial > Soil > Grasslands ... | reverse complement strand
CAGCCGCATGTTCACCCAGATGGGGGCGGCGGGTCAGGACTACGCGCAGATCGCAAATCGCATCGCCGCGTACACAGGCGGCATTGGTGCTGGGCCTGCCGTCCAGCCGCTGGCGGCGCGGGACGACTACCTCCAGTCATTCCTCGTATCCGGACGAGCTCTCGACCGCAATGTCGGATCGTTCATCGAGCTGTTGACCGACCTGACGGCTCGGATGGAGATCGAGCCGCGGCGGCTGAAGGACGTCATCGACGAAAGCGCAACGCGGCTGGAGAGCGCGATCGCGGGCCTGGGATTCCAGTTCGCCATCCTGAGGGCCACCTCGAAGCTCAATTCCGAAGGCGCCATCAACGATGCCCTGCAGGGAATCGGGATGCTTCATGAGACGCGGCGTTTGGCCCGAATGAACGAAGCCGAGCTGGGTGACGTGATCGCCAAGCTGGTCACGATTCGCACGAGTCTCTTCAGGCAAGACTCGATCCAGATCATCGTGACCTGCGAAGAGTCGATGATCGACGCCATCGCGGAGCGTTTGCACGGCCTCGTCGACGCTTTGCCCACGGGCAAAGGCGATGGCCACGTGGAGAAACCAGCTCCGCTGGCAACCATTCCTGAAGCACGCACCGCACCGTTACCGGTGGCGTTCAACGTCCGTGGCTTCAAGACCGTCCGCTACACGCACCCCGACGCCCCCGGGTTGTTGGTGCTCGCGAACTATCTTCGCGACACATTTCTCCATCGAGAGCTGCGCGAAAAGGGCGGCGCGTATGGTGCGGTTGCCCAGGCGAGCATCGGAGGTGGAACGTTCTACATGGCGTCGTACCGAGACCCGAATATCGTCCGCACATACGACACATTCGACAGTGCGATTCGATGGGTCGTCGACGGCGAGGTGGACGGGGAGGCTTTGAAGGAAGCGATCCTGGGTGCGTGCGGTGATGTGGATCCTCTGGAATCGCCCGATATCAAGGGCCGCCGCGAAGCGACAAACCAGCTCACGGGTTTCACCCGAGCGGAGAGGGAGAGGTTCAAGAAGCGCTTGCTGGAGGTCACCGCCCCCGATCTTCAGCGCATCGCGGCCACTTATCTCGCGCCCGATGGCTACGTCCAGGCGACCGTTGCCGGACCCGAGCTGGTGGAGGCGGCCACCAGGGAACGGCCCGGCCTGTTCGAGGTGGTCGCGCCAGTCTGAAACCGGGTCGTGTCAGAATCGGCGACATGAATCTGTGGCGTCGCGAATATTTCTGGCCCGCGGTATTGATCGTGCTCGGGATCTACTTCCTGCTCAGCAACCTCAACTTGTTGACCTGGTTGCGCGGAGAAGTGGTTTGGCCGCTGATATTGATCGCGCTCGGCTTGTGGCTCATCCTCCGCCGAGCCCGAACCTGAGGGAGACGCGGTGACGAGATGAGGACCAGGTACCGCAGCTTCTTCTGGCCCGCGGTTCTGATCCTCGTCGGCGTGTTCGCCCTGCTCGTGAACTCGGGCCTGGTACAGCCCGAGCGCCTCGACCGACTGGCCGATCTATGGCCGCTGATACTGATCGTGATCGGGCTGGAGCTCCTTGCCCGGCGCGCACTCCAGGGAGCCGCGGCTGAGCTCGCAGCCGTGCTCATCGTAGTGCTGGCGATCGTTGGCGCCGCCGCTTATGTTGCGCTGGGGCCCGCGATTCCGACTGGCACACAGAGCCTCACACTTTCGGGTGGAGTCGGGTCAGTCAAGCAGGCGAGCGTGCAGGTCGATGTTGGCGCCGCACACATCACGATGGAGGGAGCCGACACCGGCGCAGACCTGTATCGCGCCCACATCAGCTACTCGGGGCCCAAGCCAGAGGTCAGCTTCGACGCCAACAGCGGTGACCTGCATATCTCTCAGGGCAACACGTCCGGCTTCTTCTTTCAGGACCGCCGTTTCGTGCTCGATCTCCAACTCAAGGCCGACGTTACGTGGAAGATCGCGGTCAACAGTGGATCGTCGAGCGACAGCCTGAAGCTTTCTAACGCCCATGTTTCAGACATCGAGCTGAACACCGGCGCAAGCCACGAGGACATCACAGTTGGCGCGCCGTCGGGCTCTGTCCCCATCACCATCAACGGCGGAGCCCTCACCGTCAACATCCACCGCACCAAGGGAGTCGCGGCGTCGGTGTCGGTATCGGGCGGGGCGGTGAACCTGACGTTCGACGGCCGGCAAAGCCATGCCATCGGCACCGTGACCGCCCAGACCGGCGGCTACAACAGCGCGTCCGATCGCTACCAGATACAGGTCAACGGCGGAGCCTCAAACGTGACTGTGGACGCGAGCGCGCCCGGGGGCTAGCCGGGCTGGACGGCCGCCAGCCTGCGGTCGAGAGCGTCGACGCGGGCTGTATGTCGCGACAGCGTGTCCGCGACGAGGGCGGAACGCAGCCCGCGCGCGGCGATGTCGAGCATGGACCTGAGCTCGTCGGTAAGGACGCCGGCGACCCTGAGCACGGGGACCAGCGCCGCGGCTCGCTCCGCCGCGATGAGGAGCGCATTCTGGCCGACGCCGGTCTGGGCCAGCTCTGCGGCTTCGCGTTCCAGCCGGCCTGCCAGCCTTGCGTTCTCACCGTCACCCCGCGCCGCGCAGAGTTCCGCGCCTCGACGCGCGGCGGCGGCGGCCAGACGAGCTTCGAAAAGCCGCCCGGCGGCAGGCTCGTTCGCGACGTTCGCTGGGCAGAGTCCGATCACGTGCTGGGAGCCGATCGTCACCCCACGCCGCTCCAGCTCAGCAACGATCGCGGAAGGCGGAGTCTCGTCAAGGCGGAAGAGGTTCATCGACAGCTGCATGCGCCCGTCATTGAGCTCGAACACGAGGGCCTGCACGCCGCGCAGACCGCCGGCCGACTCCCTCAGGGAACGTGCGAGGCCTCGTGCGTCGCGCGACTCCATGCCGGGAAGGATGATGTTGAAAGCGAGCAATGGGTGTCGTGCGCCGACGCAGACGGCGCCAGCCGACGTATGCGGCTCGGGACCACCCAGCGCCGGCCGCGCGCGGCCCGCGCGAATGTCTGCGAGCGTGTTCACCTCGCCGTGACCGTAGAAGTAGACGGGAACGTTCAGCTCAGTCCATATCCGTTCGCCCAAGGCTCTTGCCACCTCGTGCGCATCGGCGAGCGAGGCACCCTCGAGTGGAACGATTGGAAGGACGTCTGCCGTTCCTACCCGAGGGTGCACCCCCCGGTGTTCGCGCAGGTCTATGCGTTCCATTGCCACCTGGGCGCATGCGAGCAGTGCCTTGACGACGTGGGGTTCATGACCCACCAGGGAGATGACGACTCGGTTGTGGTCGGCGTCGGCGTCGACGTCGATGACGTGTGCGTGAGCAGCAGCACCCGCGAGCTCGGCGATGACCTCGGTTCGGGTCCCTTCCGAGAAATTGGGCACCGATTCGTACAGGTGGTGAGCACCCATGTGCCTGTTAGCCTACGTGCCCATGCCCGGCCCGGTCGCGCTCGTGTATGGGGAAGAGCTGATGAAGCACCGGCTGTCAGACCAGCACCCACTGCAGCCCATCCGCGTCAAGCTGGCCGTGGAGCTGATCCGCTCGACAGGCCTCATCGAGCATGCCCATCTGCTGCCGCCGCGAAGCGCGACCGTCGCCGAGCTCGAGCTGGTTCATTCGCCTGCCTACGTCGATCTGGTGCGCAAGTTGAGCGATCCGGAGCAGCGGCGGCGAGTGCCGGGGAACCTCATAGAAAAGGCCGGCTTTGGGTCTGCCGACAATCCGATCTCAGACGAGCTTCACGAAGGGACCTCGTTGGTGGTGGGCGCGACCCTGGTCGGCGCCGAGGCCATCGAGCGCGGGGCTGCGCTTCATGTGTTCAGCCCGTCAGGTGGCCTCCATCACGCGCATCGTGACCGCGCGTCCGGCTTCTGCACGTACGACGACCCCGCTGTTGCATGTCAGTGGCTGAAGGACCAGGGCCATCGTGTCGCCTATGTGGACGTCGACGTCCACCACGGCGACGGGGTGGAGGACATTTTCTATTCGGATCCTGACGTGCTCACGATCAGCCTGCACGAGAGCGGGCGCTTCTTGTTTCCCGGCACAGGCTTTCCAGAGGACTGCGGCTCAGGTAAGGGCCGAGGCGCGGCGGCGAACCTGCCGTTCCTGCCGTTTACGTGGGACGAGCCGTGGCTCGAGGGATTCGAAAAGGTGGTGCCGGCGATGCTGCGTCGTTTCCAGCCAACGGTGCTTGTGACGCAGGATGGCTGCGACACCCACTACCTCGATCCGCTGGCGCACATCGCCGCGAGCACTCGAATCTGGCCGCGTGTGGGGAGGATGTTCCACGAGCTGGCGCATGAGCTCTGCGAAGGCCGGTGGCTGGCGCTGGGGGGTGGGGGATACGCGATTTACGAGGTGGTGCCGCGGGCGTGGACATTGTTCTTTGCGGAGATGGTCGAGAGACCTGACCTTGCGGCGGACCTCAACGATCCGTCGAGCCCGGTTCCGGCCGCGGAGACGCAGGAGCGGGTGTGGGCGTCACTCCGCCATGACCTGCAGACCCTGGGCGAAGTTCACGGCCTCGACCTCACCTGACCGCTGGCGAGGCGGCGAGGCCGGATCCACAGGACACCCATCCCTAACCCCCTCCCACCCTTTCTTGGGGATTCCTTGTGGGCGGCCACGATATGAAATGAACGACGCCCCGGCAACCCTGCCGGTTAAGATCCCCGGCCCGCCCGCATGATGGCGATCACCGCCAGCTGCAGCGGCATGGCAGTGCCAAAGACCGCGCCGATCGCCGGCGCGACCCACGCAAATCCCCGTGGATGCTGAGAGGCGAGCACCGCGACGTAGGTTGCGGACACCACGACCACCGCCACCTGCCACACGAGCACCACCTTCAGCCAGCTGCCGATCGCCGACCGCATCCGGGCCATCTCGCGTGTCTGCAGGGCACGGCGCAGCAGCCACCGATAAAAACCGAACTGAACCCCGAGCGAGATGAGAAAAGCCAGGACTCCGAAGCTGAGGTACGCGCTGTCGCTCAGGCGATGGTGCCCGCGCTCAGACGGAGTAGGTGCGCAGGCAGCGAGTGCAGACGCGGGCTCGGAACGAGCGTCCCGACACCGTCACGCGGCCCATCTGCAGGTTGGGCTCAAACCTCCGGTTGACCCGGTTCTTGGCGTGACTGACGTGGTGTCCGTACTGCGGCTCCTTGCCGCAAATCGCGCAACGCTTGGCCATGAGTCACCTTCAGAGGGGGAATTGATCGACGAGGACGAGATGAGCACGTCAGGCCAACTGACCTGGAACGTTGCTGAATTGTACCATGGGCTCTCCATGGCCTCGAAAACGCCCACGGCGCTCGGGCAAGCTCAACGGTGGGGCCGCATCGAGGTCTTCCCGTCGGCGGTGGCGGCCATCGCGGGCCACGCGGCCCTCAGCTGCTACGGGGTCACCGGGATGTCTGCCCGGGGACTCCGCGATGGAGTGGCCGAGCTTCTCAGACGGGAGAGTGTCGACCGCGGGGTCGAGGTGGTCGAGGTCGAAAGCGGGCTGGCGATCGACCTCTACGTGATCGTGCAGTACGGCATGCGGATCTCCGAGGTCGCCCACAACCTGCAGGAGACGGTCAAATTCGAAGTCGAACGGGCGGTGAACGTGCCCGTCGTGGAGGTCAACGTGAACGTTCAGGGCGTCAAGGAAGAGCGGCGCTGAGCCATGGCCTCGCGTAGGCCGGTCGGGGTGGACGGGCCCCTCTTCAAGCAGGCGCTGCTCGGCAGTCTGAACTGGCTGGCGGCGAACCACGAGGAGGTCAACCGCCTCAACGTGTTTCCGGTTCCCGACGGGGACACGGGCACCAACATGCTGCTCACCCTCCAGTCCGCGGTCGAGGACATCAAGGAGTCGAACGCTGCGGAGGTCAGCAAGATCGCCAAGCTCGCGTCGCACGGAAGCCTGATGGGCGCCCGCGGGAACTCCGGTGTGATCCTGTCGCAGATCTTCCGCGGATTCGCAAGGGCCGTCGAGGGCAAGAGCTCGTTGACGCCCAGAGAGCTCGCCGCCGCTTTCGAGGAAGCCGCCAACGCCGCCTACCGTGCAGTCAACAAGCCGACCGAGGGCACGATCCTCACAGTCGCGCGGGAAGCGGGCCGAGCGGCGACGACTGCCGCCGGCGATGTCGAAGCCTCCGTGCCGGGTGTCATCGCGGCCGCGGCCGCCGGCGCGAGGGCCGCTGTTCTGAAGACACCGAGCCAACTACAGATCCTTCGCGACGCCGGAGTGGTCGATGCCGGCGGCTTCGGGCTCCAGCTGATCATCGAGGGCATGCTGAAGACGGTCGAGGAGTCCGAGTCGTTCCACATCGACACCGCGGCCACGAAGCCCAGGGCCGCGCAGGTCGCCATGGACCTGCCTGAGGGCGGGTGGGGCTACTGCACAGAGTTCCTCATCGAGGGCAACGGCCTCGACGTCGACTTGATTCGCGGCGAGATCGAGGCACTCGGCAACTCGGTGCTGGTCGTGGGCGAACCCGAGCTGGTCAAAGTCCACGTCCACACCGACGACCCGACGAGTGTCATCACTCTGGCCGGTGGATTCGGAAAGCTCTTGAAGCTCAACGTCGGCGACATGTCGACGCAGCACAAGCGCATCCTCGACAGCGAGTCTGCTGCGGGCAGGCCGCCCCGCGCCAACGGCGTCGGCCTCGTGGCGGTGGTCGCGGGCAGCGGGCTGGTCGACATCTTTCGCGGCCTCGGTGTAGACGCGATCGTCGAGGGCGGCCAGACCATGAACCCGAGTACACAGGACATGCTCAATGCCGTCGACGGCGTGCCTTACGACGAAGTCGTGCTGCTGCCCAACAACGGCAACGTAATCCTCGCCGCGAGTCAGGTCCGAGGCCTGACCAAGAAAAAGGTGCATGTGATCGAGACCCACAGCGTCCCTCAAGGCGTGGCCGCGGTGGTCGCCTTCCGACCGGAGCGGAACGGGGACGACAACGCGGCAGCCATGAAGGCCGAAGCCGCTCGAGTGCAGACGATCGAGGTGACGCACGCGGTCCGCGACACCCGCTCTAATGGGCTCAAGGTCAAGAAGGGTGATGTGATCGGGCTGATCAACGACAAGCTGGAGTTCGCGGGCACCGACTACGCGGAGGTCGTCAACAAGGCGCTGGGCAAGCTCGGCCCCGACTCCTTCGAGCTCGTCACCGTCTACCGGGGCCAGGGCGCGAGCGATGACGAGCTTGCGAACCTCGAGTCGGCAATCCGGTCCAACTTCCCCGGCCTCGAGGTGGAGATCCAGCAGGGCGGCCAGCAGCACTACCCCTTCATCCTCTCCGTCGAATAACCAGGCCTCGTGACTGGCACGCGTCCCTTCGCGGTGGTCACCGACTCCACCGCCGACCTTCCAGACGAGTGGCGCACGAGGTATGGAATCGAGGTCGTTCCGCTCAAGGTCATCTTCGGGAACGAGACGTTCCGGGATCGGGTCGACATCACTGATGAACAGTTCTTCCGCCGCTTGAGTACCGCGACCAAGCTTCCGACCACGTCGGCGCCGTCACCAGGCGAGTTTGCTGACGTGTACAGGAGATTGGCACGAGACCACGACGGATGCATCTCAATCCACCTTGGCGCGCAGCTGTCCGCAACGGTGCAGGCGGCGCAAATCGGCGCCCAGGCGGTGGACGGCTTCAGGGTCCAGGTCATCGACAGCGAGACGGTGACCATGCCCATCGCCTTCCTGTGCAAAGTTGCCGCCGAATCCGAATCGCTCGAGGCAGCGAGAGCTGCCGTCGAAGAGCGCGTCCCGAAATGCCGCGTCCTCGCCTTGCTCGACACGCTCCGCTACCTCGAGATGGGGGGCAGGCTCAGCCGCGCGCAGGCGATGATCGGGACGATGCTCGACGTCAAGCCGCTGCTGCTGGTGGCCGACCGCGAGATCAAACCTGTCGAGCGGGTGCGTACACGGTCGCGCGCGATCACGCGGATGGTGGAGTTCCTTCGCGGCGAGCTTCCCGTGGAGCACGTCGCCGTCATGCACGCACAGGCACCGGAAGAGGCCGAGACCATCGCCGCCGGTCTCCGCCGAGAGCTGCCCGGCCAGGAGATCGTCATCGGCGAGATCGGATGCGTCCTGGGCACGCACACCGGGCCGAGGGCCCTGGGCGCCGTCTACATCAAGAAGTAGCTTCGAGCTTCACGGAATTGCCGGGTAGCGGCCACACGCGAAGCACTGGCGGCGTGAGCGCCACGATGCGGGGCACGGCGGTGACCGCCAGCTTGAACGCCGTTTGCTGCCGGCGCCCCCACGCCAGCCCGTAAGCCTCTCGCAACGATGCAGGCAGAAGTCCCGCCGTCACCACCGCAAACGGGACCATCACCGGCCCCGGCACCAGGCGCAGGGGTGGCCGCACCACCAACCGCCCAAGCTCCTTCGCCCGCTCGGTCACGTGCACCTCTCCGCCGGCGATCATTCCATCCAGGTACTGGTCGAAGTCAAGCCGGCTGTCTGGAAAGCGGTCGCGCGGTATGCCGAGCAGCTCTCCCGCGAGCTTCGACTCCTGATAGAAGTCCTCGCGCTCGCCCGCGGTCAGCGGCCCGACAAACGCTTGGTAAGTGACCAGCGCGGAGTCCACGAGTGTCGCGTGCACCCACAAAAGCAGATTGGGGTCGAGCGCGCGGTAGTCGTGGCCGCGGACGCGAGCATGCACCTGGTTGACCGCGCGGGCCGCGGCCAGGGCGGTCTCACGCTCGCCGAAGACGATCGCCATCGTCATCAGCACTGTGCGGCGCAGTCGCCGGATCGGGTGGGTGCGGAAGTCCGAATGATCGTCCACACCGGCCGCAACCTTGGGGTGAGCCAGTTGCATCAACAAGGCTCGGCCGCCGCCCAACAGCAGGATGTTCTCGCGGTTGACGCGCCGGGTTATCGAATCGTCGGCATAGAGACCCGGGTTCACGTCCTCATTTAACGCGCCATCACATGCTGTTGGCTATCGACACCTCGGAGTTGAACGCATCGATCATGGGTTGATAGAAAGCCTTGATGGCGCTGCTCATCTTGCTGAAGTCGTATGTCTCGATCTTCGTGTTGTCCGCGTCGACGGCCTTCACGTCGGCCTGGACGGCGTTGGTGTCGCCGCCGATGACGGCGTTCATGAGCTTGCCTACATCGGTCGCAAGCGTCTGGAAGTCGGTCAGGAACAGCTTCATCTCCGGGGGCAGTCCGGGGGCGCCCGACAGTTGGATCGCCATGGTGATGTCTGACTTGAGCGGCCCGATGGAAGCCGCGGCGCCCACGAAGTCCGAAGCCGTGGCTTTCGTCGTCAGGGTGTCCAGGTCGATGAGCGAGTCATAGAAAGCCTGGTAGAAGGTGCCGAGCTGAACCAGGTCCCCCGCGATCGTTTTCGCGTCGCCGAGCGCTTTGCGTTCATGTCCGATTTTCGCGGACGTCTGGTCCAGGTCTGAGCGCCGGATGAGGGTCAGCCATGAATTCTGCTTCAGGCCAGCCTGGGCCGTGGCCAGAGATGCGTCGTCGGCGACCAGCGTCGGCTGTGCTGATTGCGACTGGCTCACCAGTTGCGCGTAGGCTGTCCGATTCTGCTGCAGGTCCGCCGTGGTCGCGGTGGTGAGGCTGAGCGCGGTCATCTTTGTGTCAAGGGTGTTGAAGGATTCGGTGATGGTGTTCTGGTGCGAAACCACGTTGTTGTAGGCGCTCCTGGCGCCGGCGATGCGACTCGAGGCGAATGCGTAGCCGACGACGCCATAACCTATGGCCGCGACCACTATGACGGCCACGACCACGACCGCCGTGACCACCAGGATCAGGTTGCGAGGCGCGCCTTGCGGTTGGGGTATTTCGGGCGGGGGCGGGATGTCGGCCGCCACGTTTTCGCCGGGCGGCGGCTCCAGGGGTCCTTCGTCCACGACCCCGCAATGTAGCGTAGCCAGGGTTTGAGGTTCGCTATTTTGGCTTCATGGTCGTTCTGAATCCGCGGCTGGCGCTGGACTCGCCGGTCAAGGACCTGCCCAAAGTCAAGCCGCTCGACCAGAAACGTCTCACGGCGCTGGGAATCGGCACCGTTCGCGACCTGCTCCTGCACCTGCCTTTCGCCTGGGATGAGTTCGGCGATCCCAAGGCCGTCGCGGAGCTGACGCCCGGCACGCTGGCGACGGTGACGGGCACGATCATGAAAATCGCCCCTCACATCAGCAGATTCAAGAAGCTGAAGCTGACCCAGGCCACGCTGGCCGACGACAACGACGACGACCTGAACCTCGTCTGGTTCAACCAACCCTGGATCGCCTCCCAGCTGGAAAAGGGCGATCGAGTCGCCGTCGCCGGGACGGTCAGAGCGACCCGCTACGGTGTCGAGATGCGCAACCCGCACCACGAAAAGCTGGAAGGCGGGGACGCGGCGGCACCGAAATTCATCGGCGGCCTCATGCCCAGGTACCACCTGGTCAAAGGCCTTACGTCCAAGAAGCTCTCAGCGTGGGTCGATGCGGCGCTGCCGCTGGCGGACAGGATGGAGGACGAGCTGCCTGAGGAGGTGCGCGAACGCCATCACCTGCTCCCGCTGGCCGCGGCTGTGCGTCTCGGCCACAAACCTCTCACGCAGAGCGATTCGGACGAGGCTCGGCGCAGGATGGGGTTTGCCGAGCTGTTCGAGCTCCAGGCGGCGTTCGCGCTCATGCGTGCCAGCATGGCGGCCGAACCCGCGGTGCCGATCCCTTACCGGCAGGAGGTGATCGATGCATTCAAGTCGGGCCTGGGCTTCGAGCTCACGAACGCCCAGCGCAAGGCGACATGGGACGCCTTCAAGGACATGAGCAAACCGACACCGATGAACCGGCTGCTGAACGGCGACGTCGGGTCTGGCAAGACCGCGGTGGCGGCCGCCTGCGCGGCGATGGTGCACGCCGCCGGCATGCAGTCGGTGGTGATGGCGCCGACGGAGATCCTGGCGCGGCAGCACCTCCACAAGTTTCGCTCCTATCTCGAGCAGAGCTTTCCCTCGCTCACGGTCGAGCTTCTCGTCAGCAGCCAGACGGCGGCGGAGAGGCGGCGCGTGCGCACGTCGGCGGCGAGCGGCCACTGCGCGTTGGTGGTGGGCACGCACGCCCTCATCGAAGAGGATGTCGAGTTCGCGGATCTCGGGCTCGCGGTGGTCGACGAGCAGCATCGCTTTGGCACGCGACAGCGCGAGCTCCTGCGCGCGAAAGGCAAGGGCAGGCCTCACTTCCTGGCTATGACGGCGACGCCCATCCCCCGAACCCTCGCGCTTGCCTTGTTCGGGGAGATGTCGGTGTCGGTGATCGACGAGCTGCCGCCCGGCCGCAAGCCGGTGGTAAGCGAGGTTGTGCCCCCCGACCAACGCCCGCGCGCCTACGAGCTCGTGAGGAGGCAGGTGAAATTGGGCCGCCAGGCCTTCGTCATCTGCCCGCTGATCGAGGAATCGGAGAAGGTCGTCGCCCGGTCGGCGACGGCCGAGTTCGAGCGCCTGCGCAAAGATGTGTTTCCCGACCTGACGATGGACCTGATACACGGCCGCCTCAAAGAAAAAGATGATGTGATGAGGCGGTTCGCGGCGGGTGAGATCCAGGTCCTGGTGGCGACAGCCGTGGTCGAGGTTGGCGTGGACGTGCCCAACGCCACCGTGATGATGGTCGAGGGCGCGGACCGCTTCGGGCTCGCGCAGCTGCACCAGTTTCGGGGCCGGGTCGGTCGCGGCTCGGCCGAAAGCCATTGTCTGCTGCTGGCGGACGATCCGTCTGAGTCAAGCCTCGAGCGCCTCGACCTGGTAACTCGAATCCATGACGGATTCAAGCTCGCCGAGGAGGATATGCGGATTCGGGGGATGGGCGAGCTGCTGGGTGCGAGGCAGCACGGAATGTCGGACGAGGCCATGCAGGCCCTGCAGCAACCGGTCCTGCTCAACGAGATCCGCGCCGAGGTCGATCGCGTGCGCGAGACGGACCCGGGTTTCGATCGCCACCCGCTCCTGAAGTCGGCCATCATCCGCCGACTCGAGCAAACCTCGATCAGCTAGCCTGATTTCCGTGGCGCCGATGCCGTTCGTGGTCGAGCTCGCGCGCGACCTCATCCGGCTTGACACCACCAACCCTCCCGGAGAGGAGCGCATCGCGGTCGAGCACATCGAGCGGCTGCTGCGCGATGCGCACATCGATTTCGCTCGATACGAGAGCGAGCCTGGACGGCCCAACCTGGTCGCGCGCGTCAAGGGACGTGGGGAAGCGCCGCCGCTGCTTCTGCAGGGCCATGTCGACGTAGTCACGACAGTCAACCAGGAGTGGCGGCACCGGCCCTTCGGCGGCGACATCGTCGACGGCTACCTGTGGGGCCGCGGGGCGTTCGACATGAAGAGCGGCGTGGCGATGATGGTGGCGGCGCTGATCCGGGCGCAAGCCCGCGGCGGAGCCCCGGGCGACCTGGTCCTGGCCGTTCTCGCCGACGAGGAGGCCGGAGGCATCGCCGGCGCCAGGTGGCTGGTGGACGCTCACCCCGAACTGTTCACTGGGATCCGGCATGCGATCGGTGAGTCCGGTGGCGTGACGCTTCATATCGGCGGCCGCCGGTTCTATCCGATCATGGTCTCGGAGAAGCGCGGCTGCCAGATGGTGGTCACGCTCCGCGGTGCGGGCGGCCACGGTTCGATCCCCGCGCATGGCGGCGCGATGGCCAAGCTGGGCGCTCTGCTTACAAAGCTTGACGGCAGCCGGCTACCCGTCCACATCACGACCCCGGTCCGGCAGCAGCTCGAGCGGATGCGCGACGCCCTCGATGAGCCCTTGAAGGGAAATTTCGGTGCGCTTCTCGACGCGGCGCGGGCCGACACGGCGCTCTCCGAACTCGGTCCGATGAACCGCGGCCTGGACGCTGCCCTCCACAACACCGTGAACGCGACGATCGTCAGCGGAGGCTTGAAGGTCAACGTCATCCCGAGCGAGGTGCGCGTACAGCTCGACGGCCGCCTGCTCCCCGGCTTCGGCCCGGAAGACATGGTTCGCGAGCTGCGGGACGTGATTGGGCCGGAGCCTGAGATCGAGGTGACACTGGTCGGACCCGCGCAGCCGGAGGTCGACCTTTCTCAGTTCGATCTCTTCGCCTCTGTGCTCAAGGACGCAGACGCGGGATGCGTGCCGTTGCCGTCGCTCGTGACGGGTGGCACGGATGCGCGCCACTTCGCGCGTCTCGGCATCCGGACCTATGGGTTTCTACCTCTCAACGTGCCGCCCGACTTCAACTCGTCGTCGACCATCCACGCCGCCGATGAGCGCGTGCCGGTCAACGCGCTCGAGTTCGGCGCGGATTGCGTTTACGAGGCGGTGATGAGGTACCGAGGGTAGGTGTGTACAGAGCGGTGAGCATCCCGAAATAGGTCGGCGCTTCGTAGCTGATGAGC
>Ga0209806_1001888_pt1 | contig 13416 bp, 14 predicted proteins | sample GraSoiAngelo_152_FD_186166 | JGI IMG/M metagenome (GOLD analysis project Ga0209806, IMG submission 186166) | Grasslands soil microbial communities from the Angelo Coastal Reserve, California, USA - 14_1009_12_30cm (SPAdes) (version 2) | ecosystem: Environmental > Terrestrial > Soil > Grasslands ... | reverse complement strand
CTGGGTACGATTACTGCTCCGTCGGGGAGTAGCGCAGCCCGGTAGCGCACTTGACTGGGGGTCAAGTGGTCGCGGGTTCAAATCCCGCCTCCCCGACCAGCACTTGCACCCGCATCCGCGGAAAGTGGGCCGGTTGGGGTTCGTGCAAATGATCAGTTAGCCCATGTCGAAAAGCCGGCCTGTCATTCGATGAGTGGCTGAGGTCTCAAAACCTCGAGCCCGACAGGAAGCGGAAGTCTTGATAAGAGGAGATAGACATGCGCGTGCTGATAATGGCAAAAGAAGGCGAGAAGAGCGAGGCGGCAACTCCCCCCACGCCGGAGGCTATGGCGGAGTATCAGAAGTTCAACGAAGAGTTGGTCAAAGCGGGTGTGGTACTCGAGGCCGGCCGCCTCTACCCGAGCTCGCAGAGCAAGCGCGTTCAGTTCAACGGCAAGAAGCGGACCGTCATCGATGGACCATTCACGGAGACCAAGGAGCTCGTCGCCGGATATTGGCTGTGGCAGGTGCGCTCGATCGACGAAGCCCTCGAGTGGCTCAAGCGGGCACCCTACGACGGCGGGACCTTCGAGGTTCGTGAGGTTATCGAGTTCGAGGGCATGTGAAGGAGCTCGCGTCATAGGTCCGCGAAACAGAGACACGGCCGCCGGCCCAGGTCGGCGCCAGACAGACGCCATTGGAGTGCATCGCGCGATCGAAGCGATCTGGCGGATCGAGTCGGCCCGGCTCATCGCCGGGTTGGCTCGTGTCGTCGGCGACATTGGGACGGCTGAGGAGCTCGCACAGGATGCGCTAGTCGCCGCGCTCGAGCAGTGGCCCACCGAAGGCGTGCCGGAGCGGGCGGGCGCCTGGCTTATGGGGACCGCGAAGCACCGCGCGTTCGACCTGATCCGGCGCCGCAAGACGCTCGACCACAAGCACGAGGAGATCGGACGCAGTGTCGAGCGGGCTCAGGAAAGCGTGGACCTGGACGCTGCGATCGACGAGGAGGTGGGGGACGACCTCCTCGGCTTGATCTTCATGGCCTGCCATCCGGTCCTCTCGAAGGACGCAAGGGTCGCGCTCACACTTCGCGTCCTCGGGGGACTGACGACAGAAGAGATCGCGCGGGCCTTTCTCGTCCCTGTCTCGACCATCTCCCAGCGGATCGTCCGCGCGAAAAGGACCCTCGCCGAGGCACACGTCAGGTTCGAGGTTCCGGGCGGCGCCGAGCGCATTGCGCGCCTGTCCTCCGTCCTCGAGGTGATCTATCTGATCTTCAACGAAGGGTATTCCGCGACGGCGGGCCACGACTGGATCCGACCGGCCCTGTGTGAGGAGGCGCTCCGGCTGGGCCGCATCCTTGCCGAGCTCGCGCCAGCCGAGCCTGAAATCCATGGTGTTGTCGCGCTCATGGAGATCCAGGCCTCTCGGCTTGTGGCTCGAGTTGGGCCGTCCGGCGAGCCCGTCCTGCTGCTCGATCAGGATCGAGCGCGCTGGGATCGCCTGCTCATCCGCCGCGGCCTGAAGGCGCTCGAGCGCGCTGAGAGGCTCGGGGGCGCCCTGGGTCCCTACGCCCTGCAGGCGGCGATCGCCGCCTGCCACGCTCGGGCGACGACCGCGGCGGAGACGGATTGGCCGCGCATCGTGGCGCTTTACGATGCGGTCGCGCAGCTCGCGCCGTCGCCGATCGTCGAGCTGAACCGGGCGGTCGCCGTGGGGATGGCGTTCGGTCCGGGCGCAGGTCTCGAACTTGTGGACGCGCTCGCGGCCGAGCCCTCGCTCAAGTCGTACCACCTCCTGCCGGCCGTCCGCGGCGACCTCCTGAGGAAGCTCGGCCGGTCTGAGGAGGCGGGCGACGAGTTCGAACGTGCTGCGTCGTTGACCGAGAACGTGCGGGAACGCGAGCTCCTGCAGAGACGAGCCGCAGAATGCGCCGCGCAGGGATCGACATGAGCGCGACCGGTGACTGAGTCGACACTTGGCGTTGGGATCATCGGTGTCAGCGCTGTCAGGGGTTGGGCTGCCACTGCTCACATCCCGGCACTGCGCGCGCTGCCGAACTACGAGATCCGGGCGCTCAGCTCGCACAGCGCAGAATCCGCGCGGGCAGCTGGTGAGGCCTTCGGGGTCGGTGCCGTGTTCTCAGACCACGAGGCCCTGGTGACCCGATCAGACATCGACGTCGTCGCGGTCACGGTCAAGGTCCCACACCATCGAGAGCTCGTCTCCGCCGCGCTTGCCGCCGGCAAGGCCGTGTACTGCGAATGGCCCCTTGGCCGTGACCTGGAAGACGCGCGTGCGATGGCTGAGCTTGCCGCCGAACGGGGTGTGCGAACGGTCGTCGGGTTGCAGGCCCGCCAGGCCCCGGCGATCGAGTTCGTCCAACTGCTGCTCAACGACGGATACGTCGGCGAGGTCCTGTCAACGACCATGGTCGGGCTGTCGATCCCTGGCGACGTGGTGGGCCGGCCCAATGCCTACATGCTCGACAAGACAAACGGAGCGAACTTGCTCACCATCCCGGTCGGTCACAGCCTGGACATCCTCAGTTACGTGCTTGGCGAGTTCGCCGACCTGTCGGCCGTGTCGGATCTGCGCCGGCCGCTGATCACCATCGAAGAGACGGGCGAGCAGATCGTGAAAACGGTCGCCGATCAGATCGCGGTGATCGGCACTCTTACATCGGGGACGACCGCGAGCCTCCACATGCGTGAGGCAGTCGCCGGCGGTACAGGGTTCCTTTGGGAAATCAATGGAACCGACGGAACGCTCCGGATTACCGCCGACAGCGCATTGCCGGAGATCTACCCGTTGACGGTCGCGGGAGCGCGGGGTCGGAACGAGCCCGCCGAGCTTGCCGTACCGGCGGCGCTGACACGGAAATGGCCCTCTCTTGCGAGCCTGGCAGGAGCGCCCGCCTTCAACGTCGGTCGTGCGTACGCCGCGTTCGCGGCAGACATTGACAACGCTACCCATACGGTGCCGGACTTCGCGGACGCCGTGCGGCGCCATGAGGTCATCGCCGCGATCGAGAGGTCCGCCGCGTCAGGGGAACGGGTGAAGCCGTAACCCTGCTGCACCGGGCCGCGGGTCGGACGGGCTAGGTCGTTGAGCGCTTCGGCTTGCGCAGTTGAATGAAGATCAGCACGCTGCTCACCAGCAAGGCCGGCACGTACGCGGTCACGATGACCCAGTTCACGCCCAGGCCATGCGTGAACACGCTGAAACGCATCGATTGAATGATCGCGTTCACGGTGTCGAGCAGTCCGACCGCAAGGAAGAGCCATACCAATGGGATGGCCGCGGACCAACCACGACGAAGGGCAATCAAAGCCATGAGTGCCAACAGGGCAGTGGCCATGTCGCCGTATCCGATCATCGTTCGAAATTCGGCTGGTACCGCGGCATCGACGGCGCCGGGCGCCAGGATCGTCCCCCCGACGATGCGAAAGACATGGACCCACACGAGTGGCACCAACGCAGCCTCACGTGGCATTCCAAGCAAGCGAGGCGCTACATACCACCATGCGACAAGCGCGTAGACGACCAGCGCGAAGGTGAATTGAATTCCAAAGAGGACGATTGGGGCCATGGCTTTTTCCTCCGCTTACGACGCCGACATGGACGTACTCGCAATCGGGCAGGGTAGCGTGCGCTTAAGCTGGAGACATGAGCCGGGGCTTCAGGAACTCAGACGAGACCAAAGCGCTCGAAGACAAGGCCACCTCCGACACGATCAACGCGATCCTCGAGCGCGACCGTGAGCAGGCGGCTCATGCCGCCGAGGTTCGCGCTCACGGCCTGCAGGGCCTATGCGAGGACTGCGGTCGACCCATCGGCGCCGAGCGCCTCGAGGCGCTTCCAACCGCGACTCGCTGCATCCGCTGTCAGGCGGAGTGGGAGCAGACGAACCGCCTCTGATCGGTCAGCCGGTGAGCCAGACACGCGTCACATGCCTCACCAGCCGTAGTAGGAAGAGACCTGCAGGATCAGCACGGCGACGATCCAGACCGCGGCAATGATGATGGCCGCGGGCCAGTTGCCCTGCAGCACCCTCCGGACGATCACCAGGATGGTGCCCCACGGGATCACGTAGCTGGCGCCGGCCCGAGGATGGCCCAACGCTATGGCGACGTTGGCGCACATGAGGAGCACGACGACCCAGCCGAGGAATCCGAGGTCGGGGAGGCCCATTCCCAGGCCGCCCATCGACATCGCCAGCCCGCCGATTCCCCGCGGGGCGGTCCCGTCGGAGGAGACGGCGGCCATCGTGTGGTGAGGTTTCACGAACATGACCAGGCACGTCCCGAGCAGGGCGTTCCCGAGGATCACAAGACCGACCGTCACTCCGACGTCGTTCTGATACCTGGGATCCGTCAAGGCGAGGCCAAGCCCGGCGAGACCGGAGACGATGACCCCGAATCCGGCCAGCGTCCCGAGCGCGAAGACCGACTTCGAGAGGACAGAGGTGACCACAGGTCGGTGACTTTAGCGCGCTTTTTGGACTCTGTTGCCAGTCAAAGAAAAATTGACCCGCCGCCTACGCGACTGCGCGGCCGAACTGGCGCGCGCCGATGACGACCGCGATCACGGACAGCACGACCATGATGAGAACCCCTTTGGCCACGCTCGGGTCGCCGAGGTTGTCGTTGAAGATGTGGCGCGCCGCATCGACGGCATAGAGCAGAGGGTTCACGGCTGCGACGTTCTGCAGCCATTGCGGAGCGATGTTCATTGGCAGCAGCACACCCGACAGCAACAGGATCGGCAGCGTCGACGTGAACACGATCGGCGCGTAGCTGTCCTCGCTTCTCACCGCAAGGGCGACCGCGTACGCGATGGATGCGGTGAGCAAGCCGATGAGGCCGATCAAGGCCAACACCACGACGATGCCCAGCGCGTGGATGTTCAAGCCGAAGGGAAGCGCGATCACGATCAGGATCAGGGACTGAACCACGATCGAGACCATGTCGCGCAGCGCGCGGCCGAACAGCAGCGCGACCCTACTGACCGGCGTGACGCGAAGGCGCTCAATCACTCCCATGCGCAGCTCCGCGATCAGGCTGAAGCCAACACCTGCGGCGCCGAACATGCCGAGCTGAACGAGCAGGCCCGGCACGAAAACGTTGTACGCGCCACCGGGCGGAAATCCGCGCATCTTCGCCAACGGCTCCAGCAGCGGCGCGAAGAGGACCAGGTAGAGGACGGGCTGCAGCACTCCGAGCGCGATCCAGACCGGGTTGTGCATGAGCAGCCCGAAGTAACGGCCGAAGACGAGCCATGTATCACGCAGGAGCTTCATGCCGCGGTCTCGCGAAGCGACCGTCCGGTCTGCCGCAGGAAGACGTCGTCGAGACTGGGCCGGTGGAGCTCGACGGTCATCAACTGCATCTGCGCCCCGTCGAGCAGGCGAAGAATGGCCGGCATGGCAACCTCGCCCCGGTCAACATATAGATGGACGGAGCCGTTCTCGAGCTTCGCCTCCCGGACGAACGGCTGCTCCTTGATCAGGTCGAATGCTCGTTGCTGTTCCCCGGCGACGCTCAGCGTCACGACGTCGCCCGCCACCGCGCGCTTGAGCTCCTCGGGGGTGCCCTCAGCCACGATCTTTCCGTAGTCGATGATCGCGACGCGGTCGCATAGCGCGTCCGCCTCGTCGAGGTAGTGCGTCGTGACAAAGATCGTCGTCCCGCGGTCGTGCATGCGCCGAACCTCGTCCCAGACCCGGGCGCGGCTTTGCGGATCCAGCCCGGTGGTCGGTTCGTCCAGGAAAAGCAGCTGCGGATCGTGGACCAGGCCGAGGCCTATGTCGAGCCGTCTCTTCTGGCCTCCCGAATAGGTCCCCACCTTGCGGTCTGCCGCGCCCTCCAGCTCGAGCATGTCGATCAGCTCCGCCGCACGTTTGCGCGCGGCATCGACCGACATTCCATACAGGCGGCCCTGAAACACGAGCTCGGTGCGCCCTGTTATCTCGCGGTCGGCGCCGCCGGCCTGGCCGACGTATCCGATCCGGTCGCGGATCTGCGCCGCCTGGGTGGCAAGCTCGCACCCGGCGACCCTGGCCGTGCCGCCGCTCGGCGGCAGCAACGTGGCGAGCATCCGCAGCGTGGTTGTCTTCCCCGCGCCGTTAGGTCCGAGGAAGCCGAAGATCTCGCCTTGGCGGACGTCGAGGTCGACGCCCGCTACCGCCTCGACCTCGCGCTTACGCGACTTGAAAACGCGGCGCAATCCACGCGTTTGGATTACCGATTCAGGCTGTGGCGTGACCATCCGCAGCGATTTTCCCGGATGCGACCGCCCTCGCGCCGGTGACCAGCTCCCAGAACCCTTCCTGCGCGGGGCCACCGCGCGCCCTTCGGCGCACCGCGCTGATGGGTCGCAGGATGGACGCGACAGGCAGCCGTTTGAGCAAACCGGTGGAAATGTCTGACGCGACGGCCAGTTTGGAGAGAGCCGCGAACCCCAGGCCGGCCGCCGCCGCGGCGCGGACATACTCCGGATGCCCCAGGTTCAGGCTCTGGACCTGGTCGTAAGAGTCGCCGAGCATCTCCCGTACATACCGTTCGGCCGACCATTGCGGGCCACGCCCGAGGTAGAGGTAGGGCACCAGGTCCGGCGGCGATACGCGCCGCAGTTTCGCGAGCGGATGGTCGCGATGCACGACCAGGACGAGCTCGTCGCGAGTCAACTCGACCGCCACCAGCTCAGGGTCGGACGCGCCTTCGATGAGGGCGCAGTCGAGCGTGCCGACGAGCACCCGGCGGTTCAGGTCCGCCGATGGCTCGACCGTGACATTCAGCTTTACACCCGGATGGCGCCGGGTGAAGTCGGCCAGGCGGGGCGGGAGGTAGTAGGCGGCACAGGTGGGGCTGGCGCCCAAATGGAGGGAGCCTGCCTGGAGGTGCTTCATCGCCAGCGCCGAGTCGTCCACGACCTCGACCGAGCGCAGCGCGGCCCGGCACGTCTCGGCGAGCGAGCGGCCGGCGTCCGTGAGCCTGACCCTCCGCCCGTCGCGCTCGAGGAGCTGCAGGCCCACGGCCTGCTCGAAGTGGCGCAGCTGCTGGGTGACCGCCGCCTGGGTCAGGAAAAGGGAGGCGGCTGCGCGGGAGACGTGCTCGGTCTCGGCGACGGCGACGAAGGACCGAATCTGCTCCAGGGTGAAGGCCGGTTTGCGCACCGCGACATATTAGTCGGGCTTATGCAACTCATTACAAACTATTGAGACCAAGTGGCTTAATGAAAGCTGAAGTCGAACGTTGTACGAGTTACCGTTCACAACGCCCGTCACCGGGAAAGGAGGGAAGTAAAGATGAGTTCGCGGATTCGCCGCAGTGAAAGCGGCCAGGGCATGGTCGAGTATGCCTTGATCTTGGTGCTGGTCTCGATCGTCGTCATCGTGATTCTTCTGACCATGGGCAACCAGATCCAGAACGTGTTCTCCAACGTGGTGGCCGCGCTCGGAGCCTGAGCTCCGCGCCTTGACGCTTGGGGCCGGCCGACCGGCTCCAAGCGGGAGCCGTTTTCCCGATAGTTAGGGCATGCCCCAGCCGTGGTGGCGCAGCGCGGTCTTCTACCAGGTCTACGTGCGCAGCTTTGCCGACTCCAACGGCGATGGGATCGGCGACCTGCCGGGCATCACCTCACGTCTCGACTACGTCCGCGATCTGGGCGTCGACGCCATCTGGCTGACGCCGTTCTATCCCTCGCCGCAGAAAGACCACGGCTACGACGTCGCCGATTACTTCGGCGTCGACCCCGCGTACGGAACGCTGGAAGACTTCGACCACCTGCTGAAGCGGGCCCACCAGCTGCGCCTGAAGGTCCTGGTCGACATCGTGCCCAATCACACCTCGGACCAGCACAAATGGTTCAAGGCCGCGGTCGCCTCGCACAAGAGCCCGATGCGCAAGCGCTACCACTTTGCCGATCCCAAGCCAGGCGGCCTGCCGCCAAACAACTGGACGTCGTCCTTTGGGGGCCCCGCCTGGTCGCCCGAGCCCAACGGCCCGCAGTGGTACCTCCACCTTTTCGCGCCTGAGCAGCCCGACCTCAACTGGTGGCACCCCGCTGTCCCGCTTGAGTTCGAGCGCATTCTGAAGTTCTGGCTCGAACGGGGGGCGGACGGATTCCGGATCGACGTCGCGGCCGCGCTTTTCAAGCGCAAGGACCTGGCCGATCGGCCTCTCATCGCCGACCGCGTCACAGGCGCTGCGCGTTTCGACTCGGCCTTCGGGATCATCGACCAACCCCAGCTGCACGACGTGTACAGACGATGGCGCCAGATCGCCACCGAGTACCAGCCCGACCGAGTCCTGGTGGGCGAGATCTTCGACCCTCGCCGCCACTCGAGGTACATCGTCCCCGACCAGCTTCACATGGCGTTCGCACTCATTCATCTGCCCTGGGACGCGGCGCTGTGGAAGCGGTCGATCGAGGTCAGCCGCAGCGCCCTGCGCGCTCCCGGAACCGAACCGACGTGGACACTCGCCAACCACGACGTGGTGCGGCCTGTCACCCGCCTGGGGGGTGGCGCGAAGGGACGGGCCCGTGCCGTGGCCGCCCTGTTGCTCCTGCTGGGCCTGCCCGGGCAGGTCTTCCTTTACCAGGGCGAGGAGCTGGGCCTGGAGGAGGTCGACCTCCCCGACAGCGACCGGCAGGACCCTGTGTTCTTCCACTCCGAGGGCCGTCAGAAAGGTCGTGACGGGTGCCGCGTGCCGCTGCCGTGGAGCCGCGGTCAGCCGAACGCGGGGTTTTCGGATGCGGCCCCGTGGCTGCCCATGCCGCCGGCCTGGGACCGGCTCGCTGTTGACGTCCAGGCCGCATCTGGCGAATCCACCCTCGGGCACTTCAGGGAGACGCTGGCGGAGCGACGACGCCTGGCCGGCCGCCTCCCGCAGGTCATGGCCTGGCGGCCGGCTCCGGCCGGGATCCTCGCCTACTCCCGGGGCCGGCTGACTGTCGCCTGCAACTTCCTCGACCGGCCCACGCGGCTCCCTGCCCAGGGCAGGCTACTTTTCGGAAGCAGCCCACTCATCCGGGTTGACGGGGGCGTTTTGAACCTGCCGCCGAACTCGGCGGCGTGGCAATTGGCCTGAGCTTGCCTGGCGACCGGCGGTAGCCTGGCTACCGCGACGGGATGCCTTTGGTCCTTTACCGGCTCCTTAACCTGGGGTTCTCAATCACCCGCTAGAGTTCTTCCGTGGCGGTCGGAGCCCACCCCGAACCCGAACCTTTGCCTGTCCTCGCGCTGGCCAGCTCCCGATACATCAATCGCGAGCTGTCTCGGCTCGACTTCGACGAACGCGTGCTCGCGATGGCCGAGGATGAGCGGCTGCCGCTCCTGGAGCGGGTGCGTTTCCTCGCCATCTTCAGCCAGAACTTGGATGACTTTTTCCAGGTCCGCGTCGCGGGGTTGAAGGAGCAGGTGCTGGCGGCCGTGGCCGTGGCGTCGCCGGACGGCATGTCGCCGCTCGAGCAGCTCAAGGCGATCCGAAATCGCGTCGAGGGTCTGGTCGACCGGCAGGTCAACATCTACAACCGCGGCATCGTCCCCGCCCTGGCCGAGGCGGGTATCTCCGTGGTCAGAGCGGAAGACATGAGCAAGAGAGAGCTCAGCCAGCTCCACACGGTGTTCCGAGAGCAGATCTTCCCGGTCCTCACACCGCTCGCGGTCGATCCGGGTCACCCGTTTCCATACATCTCCCACCTGTCGCTGAACCTGGCGGTTCGAGTTCGCGACCCACAGCGGAAGCAGCCTCGCTTCGCGCGCGTGAAGGTGCCGCCTGTCCTTCCGCGATTCATCCCGCTGATCGACGGTGAGCGCTACATGCCGCTCGAGGACGTGATCGCGCTCCACCTGCCGGCGCTGTTTCCAGGCATGGAGATCATCGCCCACTACCCCTTCCGCGTCACGCGCGATGGCGACCTCGATGACGTGGACAGCGACGCGGAAGACCTCCTGGCCGCGATCCAAACCGAGCTGCGACGGCGGCGCCGCCACGCTCGCGTGGTGAGGCTCGAGGTCGATCCACGAATGTCATCCGAGGTGCTGGAGCTGCTGATGCGCGAGCTCGAGCTGCAGCCCGCGGATGTGTACCAGATCGACGGATTGCTCGACATGGGAAGTCTTTCACTGCTGACGCAGCTCGACCGTCCTGACCTCAAAGAAGAGACCTGGACGCCGACCACCCAACCTCGGCTGCGCGGCATCGCTGCAGAGGTGCCCGACCTTTTCGCCGTGCTCCGCGCGGGTGACGTCCTGGCGCATCACCCGTATGACTCGTTCGCCACGTCGGTCGAAGCCTTCATCGATCACGCGGCAGGCGACCCTGAGGTGCTGGCGATCAAGCAGACGCTCTACCGCACGTCCGGCCCCGCGAGCCCGATCGTGCGTGCGCTGATCCGTGCCGCCGAGCGCGGCAAGCAGGTGGTGGCGCTCGTCGAGATCAAGGCTCGCGGCGATGAGCAGGCGAACATCGGGTGGGCGCGGGCGCTTGAGGAAGCCAACGTGCACGTGGTGTACGGGCTTTTGGGCCTGAAGACGCACGCGAAGGTGACGCTTGTCGTGAGGCGTGAAGGCGGCCACATCCAGCACTACCTCCACGTCTCGACCGGCAACTACAACCCGAACACCGCGCGAATCTACGAGGACGTCAGCCTTCTCTCCGCGGACTCTGACCTCGGAGCGGATGTGACCGAGCTGTTCAACCTGCTGACCGGGTACAGCCGGCAGAGCCGCTATCGCAAGCTGCTGGTCGCCCCCACCAACTTGCGATCCGGGATCACCCAGCTCATAGAACGCGAAGGCGTCGTGGGCGGCCGCATCATCATCAAGGTCAACAACCTGATCGACCCCGAGATCATCGATGCGTTGTACTCGGCGTCGCAGGCCGGCGCGCAGATCGATCTCCTGATCCGGAGCATGTGCTCGCTGCGCCCCGGCGTGTCAGGCCTTTCGGAGCGGATCCATGTTCGCTCGATCGTCGGCCAGTTCCTGGAGCATTCGCGCATCTTTTCTTTCGGCAACGGCGGACGGCCCGAGTATTACCTCGGCTCGTCGGACTTGATGCCGCGCAACCTCGACCGCCGTGTCGAAGCGGTGGTGCCGGTCACAGACTCCAAGCTGCGTCAGCGCCTGCAGCAGATCCTCGATGTCTCGCTGGCGGACGACGTGCTCGCCTGGGAGCTGGGACCCGATGGTGGATGGCACAAGGTGCCCACGGCCCGCGGTCTCAACTCGCACAATCGTTTCAAGGAGCTCGCGCTGGAGAGCGCTCACGGCAATGGTTTGAACGGCGTACCGCATGTCTAGACCACATTGATCGAACGTGAGGTGAAGCTCGGGGCAGGCCCCGCGTTCCACCTCCCGGACCTGGCGGGAGTCATCGACGGCGTCGCCGTCGGGCCCTCGGAGACCGTACGCCTCGAGACCGTTTACTACGACACGCCCGACCTGCGCCTCGCGCGCTGGGGCGTCTCGTTGCGGCACCGTGCCGGCGAAGGCTGGACGCTCAAGCTGGCGACTCCGCCGTCTGCTCCCGGCAAGCCGGCCGCAGTGCTGGAACGGGCCGAGCTGACATTCCAGGGCCGTTCCAGGAAGCCACCGGACGCCGCGCTCGAGGTCGTTCGCGCATACGTGCGCAAAGCGGAGCTGGTGCCGGTTGCCCGGCTGTCGACCGTACGTCACCGGATCCGACTCGTCGACGGAAACGGGGTGCGCGTGGCCGAGGTGGTGGATGACGAGGTCTCGGTGCGCGATGGAAGGCGAGTCGCAGCGCGTTTTCGCGAGATCGAAGTCGAGGTCGCCGGCCAGAACGGCGCGGACAGCACGGACGGGATCATCACTCCGCTCGTCACGAGGCTCCGCGGAGCGGGTGCCGGAGCTCCTGACCCGACGCCCAAGCACATCAGGGCCCTCGGCCCGCGCGCCATCGAGCCGCCTGAGGTTGCACCCGAGCCACTCCTCCCCAACGCCCCGGCAAGAGACGTCATCCGAAACGCGCTGGCCGAGTCGGTCGCCGCCATCCTGCACAACGACCCGTTGGTGCGAACAGGCCGGGACCCCGAAGCCGTGCATCAAGCCCGGGTTGCGACGCGCAAGCTGCGGTCCAATCTGCGCACCTTCGGACCGCTGCTCGACCAGGAATGGACCGAGCCGCTACGGTCCGAGCTCGGCTGGCTCGCGATGAGTCTTGGCGCGGTGCGCGACCGCGAGGTGCTGCTCGAAAGGCTGCGCGAACGCGGCCAAGCGCTGCCGGCCAACGACACGCGGTCCGCAGCCTCGCTGCTCCAACTGCTGGCCAGCGAAATCGACGGGCTGCGCAACCAGCTCGCCGTCGATCTCGATTCGCAGCGATACATCGACCTGCTCGAGAACCTGGTCGCTTCCGCCCACTCGCCGGCCACGCTGCCAGAGGCCGATCAGCCCGCGAGCGCCGTGTTGCCCGCCCTGGCCACGACACCCTGGCGGCGGTTGCGCTCGGCGGTTCGCCAGCTGCCTGAGACGCCGACCGACCCCGAGCTCCACCGCATCCGCATCCTCGCCAAGCGCACTCGCTATGCGGCGGAGGCCGTTGCGCCGGTGGCAGGGCCGGGCGCGGAGGCCTTTGCCAGGGCCGCGGCAAAGCTGCAGACCATCCTGGGCGAGCACCAGGACAGCGTCACCGCGCAGGCCTGGTTGCGGGCCGCCAGGGTGAGCGGCCGGCGCGCTTTCGTAGCCGGTGAGCTGATCGCTCTGGAGGGGATCGCGGCTGCCGCGGCGAGGGCGAAGTGGCGCAAGGTCTGGAATTCGCTGGACCGCAAGCGCCTTCGCGAATGGATGCCCTGACACGCGTACGTTTTACGTCGTCCGCCACGCCAAGGCGGGGAGCCGCACCCACTGGTCGGGCGACGACCGTCTCCGCCCGCTGAGCACCAAAGGAAAAAATCAGGCCGAGGAGCTCGTGGCGGCCCTGAAAGCTTTTCGAATCTCCGACATCTTTTCGAGCCCCTACGTGAGGTGCGTGCAGACAGTCGAGCCACTCGCGCGTGCGCGGCGGCTCAAGGTCAAACCGTCGCCGTCGCTCGAAGAAGGGCATGGCCTCGAGGGCTTGACCGAGTTCCTCGGCGATCGATCGCTGGACGAGGTCGTGCTCAGCACCCACGGCGACATAATCTGGGAGCTGGTCGAAGACCTGGTCGAACGCGAGGTCATCAAGGCCGGGGAAGGCGGATACGAGAAGGGCTCGACGTGGGTGCTCCAGGTGGACGAGCACGGCGTCGCGGAGCGAGCGCGCTACATCGCGGCTCCGTGATCGACGCGCTACGGCGGGAGATGAGGGCCGTGGCCAATCCTCAAAAGGCGTCTGGTATGCAGGCCTATATGAAATCGACCATGCCCTACTACGGAATCAACCTCCCCCAGGTCAGGGCGATCAGCCGCAGGGTCTTCGACGG
>Ga0209806_1001887_pt1 | contig 13420 bp, 9 predicted proteins | sample GraSoiAngelo_152_FD_186166 | JGI IMG/M metagenome (GOLD analysis project Ga0209806, IMG submission 186166) | Grasslands soil microbial communities from the Angelo Coastal Reserve, California, USA - 14_1009_12_30cm (SPAdes) (version 2) | ecosystem: Environmental > Terrestrial > Soil > Grasslands ... | reverse complement strand
CGCTAGAGAAGAAACCGACGTTGCGCGGCATTCACAAGGCGGTGGCGGAGATTTATCGACAAACCGGGCATCCGGACTGGGCAAGCGCTGAAGAGAAAAAGGAATCACAGCTTCCCGCACCAGAATGCCCCACTCAGACGCTGGAGTGTGATTACCACGCGGGACACTACAATGAGTTGATCGCCGCGGCAAAAGGAGACAACACAGCAGACTCGTTTTACTGGCGGTCACGAGCCTACAACGAGTTGGCAGTCAACGCGTTCACTAGGCTCGGTCAGTTGCCCCCCTCTGCGGAGCTGCACGAGCTAAAAGCCCACATTTACAACAGTCAGAAAAGATACGCCGAGGCTGCTGGCGAGTGGCTGGAGGCCTTGAAGTTTTCGCCCACTGACGCGCAGATCCAAAAACAGCTCGCCATTAGCCTGAAACTAGGGCAGGACTACGGCGCGGCCCTAGCATTGCTTCAGGACCTTCTCCGGCAACAGCCCGCGTCGGCGGAGTTGACTTACCTTGTGGGTGACACGCTGCTCGACTTGCAGCGTGTGGAAGAAGCGATCCCCCTGCTCAAACGCACCGTAATTCGCGACCCAAAATTCCTGGCTGCACACAAATCCTTGGCTCGGGCCGACCTGGCCGTTGGAAAGCCCGTCGAAGCAATTCCTCATCTGAAGGCAGCTCTGCCTTCCGATGATGACGGCAGCCTGCACTATCAGCTCGCGCAAGCCTATCAGGCAAGTGGCCAGTCCGAGCTTGCCAAGAAAACCCTCGCTGAGTACCTGGAGATCCAACGCTCGGCTGCGGTGGCGCGCGAGTCTGCAAAGCGGGAGACGGAGATCACAGCTCCGTAACCAGTGGAAAGCGTCCGGGTTTATTTTGATGGCTCGTGGACTTCGAGAACCTGGTTGGTCACGATGTTTCGCAACACCTGAACCGTGCAGCTTGGCCAGTGAATCTCGATCCGTTCAACCTTCTCCAACTTCCCCGTTCCGAAATGCACTGTTGAGGGACTCGAGGAAGCGTAGCCTACGGCTGTGGTAATGTGATTGAACTGATTACCCAGGCGAATCTTTGCGCCGATCCCGTCGCGATTGCTTCGCGTACCAATGAGCTTCAGGATGAGCCAGCGGTTCACATCGGCGCTGGCGTTTTGCCAAAGTTCCGCCGGCTCGCCGAGGGCGCTCACGACCACGTCGATTTTTCCATCGTTGTCAAAATCCGCAAAGGCGCTGCCGCGGTGTGCGCGCGCAAGATCAAAGCCTGCTTCCGAGGAAACATCGCGAAACGTTCCGTTCCCGAGGTTGGCGTAGAGACTGTTGGGTTGTTTGTAGTGCGTGAATCCAAAAAGATCTATTAAATCGTTGACGTCCGAATTAGCCGTGAACAGGTCCTTCCAGCCGTCATTGTTAAAATCGAAGAAGCCGTTGCTCCAGCCGCTGCGCGTCGTGGAGAGTGCGGCCAGCCGGCTCTTGTGCGTCGCGTCCTGGAACGAACCTTTGCCCAGATTCTGAAACAAGGGGAAAGTCTCACCGGCCAAGGCCGTAACGCTGAGATCGCAAAGTCCGTCATTATCAAAATCGCGAAAATCCGCCCCCATGCTAGCCACAGGTAAGCCATTGTTGGTTAATGCCACGCCAGCCTGCAGCGCAACCTCTTCGAACGTTCCGTCACCTTGATTGTGGAACAGGAAGTTGGGCAAATTGTCGTTTGTGACAAAGACGTCTGTGAAGCCGTCGTTATCATAGTCGGCAAAAGCCACACTCATGCCACGTCCGATGTGGCCCGCAATGCCAGCTTTGGCCGTGACGTCCTCGAAGGTTCCATCGCGGCGGTTCCGGTAGAGCGTGTTGGGCAACCCCTCGAAATACTTAGGATGGCAGTAGACGCGCAGATTGCGGTCGCGCTCACCACAGTAGCGATCAAAGTCAGGAGTCCAGTGTGCGTAATTGACCACGAAGAGGTCCAGCCAGCCGTCGTTATCGTAGTCAAACCAACCGGCGGCCACAGACCACTTGTCGCACTTGATTCCGGCTTTCTTCGTCACATCCTCGAACTTTCCGTTGCCCAGGTTGCGATAAAGAATGTTTCGGTAGACGCCTGCGACAAACAAATCTGTGTAGCCATCATTGTTGTAATCCGCCGCCGCAGCGCCCATGGAATAGCCGGCGCCTGCGACTCGAGCCTCCGACGTGACGTTGGTGAATTTCATCCCTCCGTCGTTTCGGAAGAGCTGGTTGAAAAACTTCGGCGAATCCTTTTCCATCGAAGGAATCGACGCCCCATTTGTGAAGAAGATGTCCACCCGTCCATCGTTGTTGTAATCAAAAGCCGCGACGCCGCCCGGCATCGTTTCGATCATATGTTTCTGCGGCGTCGGATTGTTCTGAAGCACAAAGTCCAGGCCGGCGTGTTGGGCAACCTCTCGAAACCGAAGGGGGGAGAGTGCGGACGAGGACTTCAGGTCAGCGCTTTTTCTGGACAACTGGGGGAGCAGAAAGGCACAGGCCCCGCCAAGAAAGTCTCTTCGAGAAAACATCAAAAGAAGTAGATCCACATCTGAGTTTGCGCCCGGGGGCCTGTCCAGAGTCTCGAATTGCGGGGGACTTTTCGCATAGCACTCAGCTACGGCCGAGGACTAACCAATCGAAGCGCCGGATTACATCACGGGGATACGCTTCGTCGCCTCCTTCAAACTCCGTCACGGCACTGCCAGAATAGCCTATATCGGCGAAAGCTTGCCGCACAACAGCCCAATCTACATTCCCGTCACCCAAGTTCACCCAGGCGTACGCGTCTTCCTTGCGCTTGAAATCTTTGAGATGAACCTTGACGATGCTGTTGCCGAGAGTGTGAATCCAGTCCTGCGGATACCAGTAAAGCAGCACGTTCCCCACGTCGAACCACGCTTTGATCCAAGGGCTTTGAAATTCACTAATGTACCTGGCCATCTCGAGCGGGCTCAGGAGAAACTTATTCCAGACTTCCTCGATGGCGATAACAACTTTCAATTCTTCCGCAAGCGGAATCACCGTGCGAATCTCTTTTTGTGAGCGCGTCCAGGCGTCATGGTAGGACGTCTGCGGATTCACCACTGCCGGGACAAGCAGCACGGCATCCGAACCCCACAGCTTGGCGCAATGCAAAGAGGAGCGCATCCCTGCAAGGCTCTTCTCCACGACCGCCCGGTCGCTCAAAGACAATGGATATTTCCAATGATCCATGTTCATCACGGAATCGATGCGGATGTTCGCTGCCTCGGCGGCTCTCTTGATTTCCTCAGCCTTGCGTTCGTCAGGCTGTGTTGGCACCTGCGCGACTTCGAAGCCGACGTCGCGCGCTAGTTTGAAACGGTCTGCGGTGCTCAACTTGGCAGGCAGCATTCGAACCATACGCCCTTCTTGATAGATAGTGTTGGTGGAGCGGGCGGAGCCGCAGAGGATGCACCCGCCATCAGCGAGTTGGCCAGCGCGCCGCCACCGAGGCCCGCTGCACAGACAGCCGTAGCCGAGGATTTCAAGAACTCGCGACGGGATGGATGACGCATCGACACACCTCAGCGCAGTTTATTCAAATCGATTTTCGGATCCCATACCTCAGTGGATTTCATGGTTTCCTCCCAGGTCACATCGCGTCCCTTGTAGGCCGCTGTTCGCGCCATCATGCAGGAAAGAGCGGACTCGGTCCCCTTCGCGGCCTGATTATGGAAATTTCCGCTGGAGATGCTTTCAATGAACGCTTTCTTCTTTTCGCGGTCGGCGAATTCCAGGTTAGACGTGAAGTTTCCCGTCACAGAAAACGCTTGTTGCTCGGCGCCAGGCTTGGGCGTTTGCGGGGATTGCCATGGGTCGTCACCCCAAATGCCGAGGGATCCCGTGTACGGCGATTGCGAAGTGCCTTTGGTACCGAAGAAACGCTCGGTCACGTCCCACCAGCCCTTGGCAAACTGTGTAGAACTGAAGGTCACGTCCACGGCATCAGGATAGTGGAAGATGACGTTGTAGTTCCCATAGACATCACCATCGTTCGCGGGACGGCCCTGCCGCCCTCCCGTCGCCGAAGCCTTCAAAGGATGGCTCTTGAGAACCCAATTGCAAATGTCAATGACGTGAATGTTCTGCTCGACGATGATGTCGCCGGAAAGAACGCGGTCGTAAACCCAGTTGCGCAAACGTTTCTCGACGGGAGATGCATTGGGACAGGGTGGCCTTTCAATGTAGCCTGTCAGATAGTGCGCTTCGCCGCAGACAATATTGCCGATCGCCCCGTTGTGGATACGTTTCACCAGTTCCACGAACGGGGGACAATCGCGAATTTGGAATCCCACATCCAGGCTGAGTTTGCCTTCCGCGCGCTTGCCGATCTCGATCACCTTCAATGCGCCGGGCACGTCCACAGCTACGGGTTTCTCGACGTAGACATGTTTTCCGGCAGCGACGATTGCTTCCAGATGCTGAGGATGATAATAGGGTGGGGTGGCGATGACCACTGCGTCCACTTCTTTAGAGGCTGCCATCTGCTTAAAAGCGTTAGAGCCAACGAAGACCTGCGAAGCATCAATCGCCGCATAGTCCTTGGCCTGCTGCATCTCGTCGAAGTGTTTCTTGGCGTTGTCAAGTTGATCTCGGAACATGTCGGCCAGCGCGACAACGCGAGCGCCGCCGGTGTCAACCATATTTGACGCGTCCTCCGTGCCGCGCCCGCCGCAGCCGAGCAGGCCCACGCGGACTGCGGAATTCGCGGCTGTGCCGCGTACCAACGCCGGCTTGAGTAACATCGCCCCGGCCGTAACCGCGGCTACGCTGATGAATTTTCGGCGGTCGACTTCATTCGAGAAATTTGGCCGCTTTGTTTCCCCTGCCATGTTGTCCTCCTGCGTCTGCAAGCTACCCGATTAGTTTTTCCAGGTATGTCTTCGCATCGCGAACGTCTTCCACTTGCTTTGGCCCCGAAATCTCCCGCTCAATGGTGACGGCCCCGCGATAGTTCAGTTGCTTCAGTCGCTCGATGATGCGCGGAAAATCTACTTTGCCCTTGCCAATAGGAACTTCCTTGCCGAGTTCCTTCGGATTCGAAGGGAACATTCCGTCCTTGGCGTGGATTCCCTGCACGTAAGGGCCAAGGAGCTCAATGGCATCGATGGGATTGGCCTTGCCGTAGAGAATCAGGTTTGCGAGATCGAAGTTGACGCCCTGATTGTCCAGGCCCACGTCCTGAATCGCGCGCACCAGCGTGATAGGCGTCTCCTGGCCGGTCTCGTACCGAAAATTCTGGCCGTTGTTCTTGCAGTAGGCGGCGACCTCTCGCATCGCCGCGATCGCTTCCTTGTAAACTGGATCGTTTGGATTCTCGGGGATGAATCCGCAGTGCGTCTGCACCGCCGGGATGCCGCATTGTTTGGCGAAATCCGACGCCTTCTTGATGTGCGCGATTCGCGCCGCACGCGTCTCGCGCGGAACCAGGCCAATCGTCAGCGGCCCTTGATAAAAGTCCCAAACTTCTTCACCCGGTCCACCAACGACAACAGACGTCCCCTCGATCTGGTGTTTTTCTAGGGCTTGACGCACCCGGCCGACAAGCTCCGGTCCAAACTCGTCCACAAAGACCTGGCTCGTGGGCAGCCCAAGGTCGCGCACCTTGGCCATGGCCGCGTCGGGATCTTTGCCGATGCCTATAATCAAACCGAGCCGCAGCGGCTTCTTGCCCTCATTGGCGGCAACTGTAGGCGCGCTTTGCGCAGGATTAAGGATCTCCGCGGGCAAAACACCAGGAACGGACGCGTCTTTTGCGGCGATCGCTACTCCGCCGAGAGGCGCGGCCAAGGCCGCTGCTGCGGACGCTTGCAGAAAAGCACGGCGATTCCGTTTATTCATGGTTGCCTGTTGTGCGTGGGTTCGGTTGTGCCAAACAAAGACTCCTCTTCTTATTTCTTATTGCTCTCTGATGGAAATGTCCTTCCAACGCATTTTCACGCCGCCGCCGGTGTGGATCTGCAGGCCGATGACGCCATCTGTGAATTTGGGCGCCGGGTCCGTAAAGTCCACAATCTTTGCGCCATTGAGCTGCGTAACGATGTGGGTGCCATGCACGGACACTTCCAGCTCATTCCAGTTCCCAGGCTTCAGCACCTGCTCGCCTTCTGGCGTGGGCTGCTCCACCCAGCCACGCCCGCCGCTTTCGTACAGCCCGCCCGTGTGCTTGCCTATGTTCGGGTCGACCTCCACCTGCATCCCCTCAATGTCCGGACCATGCTGTGGTCGATTCCCGTAATCTTGGCATGAACGAATACGCCGCTGTTGCCCTCGGCCTCGCCTTTGAATTTTAGGCGCAGCATGAAATCCCGATACGTTTTTTCCGTGGTCAGGCATCCGTACTTGTTGGCCGTGCTTTCGCAGAGGATGGTTCCTTGCTCGACGACCCACTTTTCATCGCCATTCTTCTTCCAGCCGCTCAAGTCTTTCCCATTGAAGAGAGCAACCCAGCTGCTTTCACGAGGAGCCTGGGCTACCGTGCCGAGTCCGAGGAATAGAATCGCTGCGAAAATGCCACTCCATCTCTTCACGGCAAAGCCTCCGCCTTCACTGGGCTGTGGGTTTTAGCACTTATCGGGAGAAAAACACTATCATGCTGAGGGCCGGAGAAGCGAATTTAAAAGCCGGGGCACGCCGTAGCGTGCCCCGGGCTGAAGTTCTACGAATTAGAACGCAAGCCGTAGGCCGAACCGGAACTGCCGCTCGTCGTTCTTGGCACTGGTGATTATCAGGAAATTCCCGCTGCTGCGCGATCCAGTCGGATTATTGAAATGTGGTGAATTAAAGAAATTGGCTGCATCCGAGCGGAACTGCAAGTTAAGCCGCTCGGTGAGATTGAAGGTCCGAAACAGGCTGAAGTCCATGTTCACACTGCCAGGCCCAAACAGAGTGTTGCGGCCGACATCGCCATAAGGATTTGGGCCTGTTCCTGGGCGGATCACGGCCGAAAAGGCCGTTGGGTCATAGAACGGTTGACCTGTCCCTATTCCTCCAAGTTTCTTGACTGGCCCGACTTGATCAGGAGTCTGCCGCTGACCGACAGCGTTCAGCGAGGAAGCAGAGGCCGTGAGGGAAAATGGCTGGCCGTGAATGGCGCTGAATATTCCGCTAACCTGCCAGTCACTCAGAATCTTGGCAACAACACTTTCGCCACTAGCCCACTGTTTGCCCTTCCCGACGGGCAGTTCGTAGATGTAAGCGAGTTGGAAGATATGAGGAGTATCGAAACCTGCTCGGGCGCGATTACGCCGAAAGACACTGGGATCGTTCCAAGCCAGGGAAGCCCATCCATCGTCATCCGTGAAGTCAATGGCCTTGGAATAGGTGTACGCTCCTTTGACCATCAGGCCATGCGAGAACTGGCGATTGATAGAAGCCTGGAGCGCGTGATAGTTAGCGCTCAGATAGCCCTGCCAAAGGTCGGTTTCGGCGGTGCGTCCGAACTTTAGGGTCGTGCAGGTTCCCGTTGCATAATTGGGTACAGCACAGTTCAGCGGCTGCCCTAACTGGCCTGTGCCTGGAAGGGAAGCGTTGACATTGCGGTCAGCGAACTGGTGAACCGTCTGTGTGCCGACGTATCCGACGGAAACAAGAAAGTTAGCAGGGAGCTTGCGCTCAACCACGAGATTCCAGGATTCGATGTAACCACGCTTCAGCAAACCAGTGCCAGTGCTTCTCTCCAGCGCCGCGCCAGGAAGCGTGATGCTCCCACTGCTTATGTTGATGTTGCTGCAGCAAATGACAGGTATGCCGCTCGAAAGGGACGCGTACGGACTAAAGCTGTTTATTCCCGTGAAGTTGGAACCCACGGTGAGTGGGTAAAACCCACGGAGCGGTCTGGCCAGAGGTAACGGGTCGACGGTAATTCCAAAGCCGGCCCGCACCACGGTATTAGTATTAATCTGATAAGCCAGGCCAATTCTCGGCGCGAAGAGTTTTTTGCTTGTGGTGACACCGAGATTGTCGGAGTTGCCGCCGATTCCGCCGAGCAGCACTTGGTTTGTCGTGAAGTCATAACGGTCGAAGGTGAAAGCGCCATTGCGTGTCATGAGGGGATAATACTCATAGCGCAAGCCCAGGTTAACGGTGAGCTTATTCGTAATCCGGTAGCGATCTCCAACAAACCAGCCAAATTGCCATTCGCGGGCAGTGGCCTTAATGAATTGCTCGCTCCTCCCCGCGCCGATATTGCTGCCAGCCCCGCTGTTCAGCTCACCGAAGAGGCCAAGCTCAAACTCGGCCAAAGCATTGAATCGGTCAGGAGCAGCGCTTCCCGCCAATGCCGTCGGGCCGCCACCGAAGTCGAACTCTCCGCGCGGGCCGGCGCCCAATTCGGGCTGCCAGTGGTTGAGGTGGTGATGAACGATGTCTGTCCCGGCGCTGACTTGATGCTTGCCGTGGGACCAACGAACGTTGTGGTTGCTGGTAAAGCTCCAGTCGTTGCGGAAGGCGGGATTCCAACCCTCAGGGTTGCCAATATTGGCATAGCCGGAGATGGCGAAAAACGGCATACCGCTGTCCCGCAGGTCGTTCGGGTTGTTAGTGCCTGGAATCCCCAGCACGCTAAGCCCAATATTCGTGCCAAAGTCGGGCGTCTGGCCATATTCGCTCATGCGCGTGAAGCCGACGTTTCCATCAACGACAAGCGTCGGAGAAAGGGTCAAAGTGTGTCCCACGGTTACAAGCTGCACAAGAGAATGAAAGTCTCCCAACCCGCCGTCACAGGCACAGTCTCCAATGGCTTTACCAAGGTTGGGTACGCCGTGAAAGACGGATCTCATAGCGCTGTACTTGGCGAAAATATTGTGCTTGCCGGTTCGATTCCAGTCGACCTTGCCGTCGAAATTGTGACGCGTTAGGCGCTGCGTAGCCGACGAGAAAAAGTTCGCAGTGTCGCCCGGCAAGTTCGGCAGCGGGACCAGACCCAAGATTTGCGTCGAAATGGAGCTAAGCCGAGCCGTCGGAATCATGTTGGGACAGCCGCTCGCGCTCGTACAAGCAGCATTAAAGTTCGGGCTGCTCGAATTCGACGAGGCGATAAATTGGGTGCGAGCGCTGGGATTGCCCCCTCCAGTCGCAGGATCGTAAATTTTGGTCGTAATGGCGCTGAAATCTCCTGCACGGAGGGGAGCAGTCGGCACGGTTTGAATACCGGCTAGAGGGCCCGTGGACACTTGGCGATTGTCGCGTTCAAACGTCCCGTCGTAACTCCCGAAGAAGAACAGCTTGTCCTTCTTGATTGGGCCTCCATATGTGCCGCCCAAATCATTGAGGATGCTTTTCCCCTTGCGCGGGCTACTGGCAGGGGTCTCGAAAAACTGCCTGGCGCGCAGCGCCTGGTCCGCATGGTATTCAAATAAGGTGGCATGGAATTGATTGGTGCCCGATTTAGTGATCACCGTAACGGCTGCGCCGCCGGTCATGCCTTGTTCGGGGTCAAAATTGTTCGTGGAAATGTTGACTTCCTGAATGGTCTCTGCGGGGGGCACATACACAGTGTGGTGAGGCAGCCAGACGAAAACATCGGTGGCGCCGTCCACGCGCGTGTTGTTGTTGTTGCGATTGGTGCCGTTGATGTTCGTGCTTAAGGCGCGTTCCGGCGTATCAGCGATAGCGTTCTGAAAGACTCCAGGTGTGGCGCCAGGTACAAGATTGATCAGCGTCTGGTAATTCCGGTATTGATTGAGCGGCATTTCCAAGATGGCTTTTTCCGTGAGCTCGGTGTGAAGGTCGGTCTTCTCCGTCTGCAACGTCACAGTTGATGCTTCGACTGTGACTTGCTCGGACACGGCCCCAACTTGTAACTTGACATCGGCATTGGTGACTGTATTGACTGAAACTGACAGATTCGTCTGTGTGAGCGGCTTGAACCCGCTGGCTGTCACTTTAAGGTCGTAGTTCCCAGGCGGCACGTCTGTAATCGTGTAATGGCCGCTCTCATCCGCGTCCGCTTCCTTCTGAACGCTGGTGGCTCTATTAATGAGGGTCACGCGTGCTTTCGGCACACCTGCCCCGCTCTGGTCCGTCACCGTACCGCTCACCGATCCAAACAAAACCTGGGCGTCGGCGCGCTGAACGAGTCCCATCAAGGCGAACCCGAGGACAAACAGAGAAAGAAAAAGACCACTCAATCTATTTCTAAGCATCACCCCTGCCTCCTTAACTTTAAACAGCTAGGCCGATGGCGTGATTCGCAACCTGCGATTTGTCCCTCGATGACAGTTCCCGAATCAACATCAGTTCGGTACTTTACCCGCAGCGCACCGAAAAAATGGGCCTGATGGCGTCACGCCAAATTGCCCGTACCCCACACGCCGAGCCGACTCCTCAAGGCGCGCTCTCCCGGTAGGAAGCACCCATACTCCTCTGCAATTTGCGAGGAACGCTATCAACGGAAGAAACCGTTGTCAAGTAAATTGTTTTACTTTTTCGAATTAATTGGTGCACAATCGTCCCGCTGGGAGCGAATTAGTTCTAGTTCTGGATTTTTCTGACAGACCGTCTAACTATGTCGGGGTTTCTGCATGGACCGAATGAGGCATTGCAAAACGCAGCGCGAACGCGACCTGTTGGTTATTGAAGCTCTGCTCCGAAAGTTAGGTCCACTTTCGCAAGTGGAGATTCATGAACTTACTCATTTTCAGCGCAGCGCAATCTCTGGCTTGGTGCGCGACCTGCTAAAGCAGGAAAGGCTTGTCGAAGCGGGCCGGTCAAACAATTCGAGAGGCCGTAAACAGGTTTTGCTTCGGCTCAATGAAGAGCACGGCTTTGTCCTCGGCATTGGGTTTGACGATGAAGCCGTGCTCGCAGCGGTAATGAATCTTCATCTGCGAATCGTGTCCATGTCGCGGGAAGAGACGCGCCTCGACTCCGGCACGGACGAGCTCTTGCACCAGCTCCTGTCGTGCGCGCGCAATGCCATCAAACAAGCTGACATCGACGAGGAATCGCTTCTCGGGATCGGTGTTGCCGGATCGGGCTTGGTGAACAGCCAGGAAGGCACAATGGTGATGTCTTCCACGATTGAGTTCCTCAAGCAGGTGCCGCTTCGGAATATTTTCGAAAAGATGTTTTCAGCCCCCGTGAGGGTCGTGAATCTCGCGGGCGCCAAAGCCGTGGCGGAGAGGACCCTTGGCGCCGGCGCGATGGTGGATGACATGATTTACGTGGAATATGGCCGGACGGGAATCGGCGCCGGGATCATCAGCAACGGAAAACTGATGCATGGCGCAAGGCATGCCGCCGGTGAACTGGGGCACACGCATATGATCGAGGAGGGGCCTGCCTGCAAATGCGGAAGTTTTGGTTGCCTGGAAGCGATCGCCGGAGCAGCCGCGATCCAAACGAGAATCCAGAAAGCCATTGCGGATGGAGGCGGCTCTGAAGTCTTGGCGCTGGCCGGTGGCAATCCCGCGAACGTCTCCGGATGGATGATTCTGAGCGCAGCGAAAGCCGGTGACAAGGCTTGCGCCGCCATCGTGGAGCAGGCAGCGAATTACCTGGGATTGGGCCTTGCCAACCTGGTGAATCTCTTCAATCCTTCGGTTTTGGTTCTCGATCAGCGGCTCAAGCTGGCAGGACAAGGGCTGCTCGATCAAGTGACCAAGGTAGTGAAAAGGCAGGCCTTGAGCTACTCGACCAAGAACATGCGCATCCTTTTTGGGAAATTGAGTGAGGCTAGCGTCCTAGGAGCCGGGTCGATAGCACTGGAAAAACACTTCGAAATCCCCACCTTGAAGCCACCGCGATTCATGATCGAGTCCCTTTCCAGATGGTCCAGGCGTGGCCCGCAAATCGAGAGTCCAACGGAGGGATTTGAGGCGGGCTAGAGGTTTTGTTGCGCAGGCATCCCTCTGAATGTTAGCCATGACTTCGGATACTGCGGCCAGTTCCCTGACGGATTGTAACGATCCGATCTGCTTGAATTTTGTCCCACGCTTCATGTTGCCCGTCTGGCCAGCACACAATTAGATCTTCAATCTTCGGATCCTCTCCCAATCCGAAGTGAACACGAACGTCGTTCGCGCTCAGGTAGCTCGAGTCCGTATGCACACGACGCAGGAGTCTTCGGCCCTTCTGTCGCACCTCAACCAGGGCGCCGATCCCCAAGCGGTTCCCGTGACTGGCTTCCAATCGAACCAGCAGCCAGTGGTTGCGATTCAACGAATGGCTCTGATTCAGCAAAAGCCGCAGCGGACCGTTGTTATTCGCCACCACGATATCCATGGCGCCATCATTGTCAATATCGCCGAATGCCGCACCCCGGCTCACCTCCGCCATTGCAAATGCCGACCCCGTGGCTCCCGTCAGTTCGCGGAATTTCTTCCCATCGCCTTCGTTATGAAACAACTGGTTCGGCTGGCCAAACGGGTATGGACTTCCTCGCAGCAACTCCATGCGATTCACCGCGCCATTGGCGATGAACAGATCGAGGCGTCCGTCATTGTCGTAGTCAAACCATTCGGTGCCAAAACCCGTGTAAGGAAAAGTCGGCAGCAACAGGCCAAATTCCGCTGAGGCATCATAGAAGTTTCCATGGCCATCGTTGACATACAGGTTGGCGCCTTCGTTGGTCAAATTTGTTTTGAAGATATCTTCGTTACCATCACCGTCAAAATCGCCGGCAGCCACTCCCATGCCTGCCTGCGGCAGCCCATCTGCGCTGTAAGCCGCCCCCGACAGCAGGCTCATCTCCTTAAACGTGCCGTTTCTCTGATTGATCCAGAGATGAGCGGCGGCGCCGTCATTGGCGACGTAAATGTCCGGCCAGCCGTCCCCGTTGAAATCGGCGCAAACAATCCCGAGACCGGGCCCGACAGCCGCGCCGATTCCAGCCGCTTCGGTGACATCTTCAAACGTCCCATCACCGCGGTTGTGAAACAAGCGCGCCGGTACCGGCTGGTACATCTTCGGCGTGCAATAGTCCCGCTCACCGGTGGATGCATAGCAGTGCTTGTTTCCCTTTACTGTGAAATCCAAATAATTCGCAACAAAAAGGTCAAGGCGCCCGTCGCGGTCATAGTCAACCCAAGCCGCGCTCGTGCTCCAGCGCGGGTCATCAACACCAGCCTTCGCCGTCACATCGGTGAAGGTGCCGTCGCCATTGTTGTGGTAAAAAATGTTGCGTCCGAAGTTTGTAACGTAGAGGTCTTGGAAGCCGTCGTTATCGTAGTCGCCCACCGCAACTCCCATGCCGTAGCCGACGTGCCCGACTCCGGCTTTTTCCGTGACGTCCACAAACTGCAGCTTCCCCGTCTCGCTCAAAAGATTGCGGAAGAGGCGGTTGCCGGGCGTCCATCCCGGCGCAGGGGGAAGCTTCGCGCGCCGCGCGTCTTGAGAAGGATCGAATACCGTTCCCTGAATCACATACACATCCAGGTCGCCGTCGTTGTCGT
>Ga0209806_1001883_pt1 | contig 13432 bp, 11 predicted proteins | sample GraSoiAngelo_152_FD_186166 | JGI IMG/M metagenome (GOLD analysis project Ga0209806, IMG submission 186166) | Grasslands soil microbial communities from the Angelo Coastal Reserve, California, USA - 14_1009_12_30cm (SPAdes) (version 2) | ecosystem: Environmental > Terrestrial > Soil > Grasslands ... | reverse complement strand
GACACGGGAAGCGCACCGGATCGGGCGCTTCGAAGGTGAGCGCTCCCACCTTGGTCAGGTCGAGCCGCTCGTCGGGCCAGGGCAGCCGGTCCGGATGGTTGAGGGCGTAGAGGATGGGAATACCCATGTCGGCCACCCCGAGCTGAGCGATGACCGAGCCGTCGACGTACTCGACCATGGAGTGGATGATGGATTGCGGATGCACGACCACCTGCACCTGCGAGGACTGCACGTCGAAGAGCCAGCGGGCCTCGATGATTTCGAGGCCCTTGTTCATCAAGGTGGCGGAGTCGATGGTGATCTTGGCGCCCATCTTCCACGTGGGGTGATTGAGCGCGTCCTCGACGGTGACGGAGGCAAGGCCCTCCTGGGGCGTCTGGCGGAAGGGGCCGCCGGAAGCCGTGAGGAGGATCCGGTGCACCTGAGCACGCTTGTGGCCCTCGAGGCATTGAAAGATGGCGCTGTGCTCGGAGTCAACGGGGAGGAGCGGCACCTTGCTCCGGCGCGCCGCGGCCGTCATGAGACTGCCCGCCATGACGAGCGGCTCCTTGTTGGCGATGGCCACGGCCTTGCCGGACTCGAGGGCGGCCATGGTCGGCAGGAGCCCCGCCCCGCCCACGATGGCGGAGAGCACCACGTCGGCGTCGACCTCGCGCGCGAGGGTGTCGAGCCCGCGCGGACCGGCCAGGATCTCGGGTCGCGGGTGCGGCAGCGCGCGCGATACGCGGTCGATCGCGCGCTCGTCGATCAGCGCGAGGGCCTTGGGCCGGTGGATGCGGCAGAGCTCGACCACCAGATCCGGGCTCGAGCCCCGCGCGGCCAGCCCTTCGATGCGGAAGACGTCGGTGAACTGCGCACACAGCTCGAGGGCGCGCCGCCCCACCGAACCCGTCGCTCCCAGCACGGTCACCCGCTTCATGCGCTCCACATCCTCCCGTGCGTCACATAGTAGAACAGGGCGGGGGCATTGAAGAGGAGGCCGTCCACGCGGTCGAGCATGCCCCCATGGCCGGGAATGAGCTGCCCGGCGTCCTTGGTGCCGACGCTCCGCTTGAGGGCGGATTCCGCGAGATCGCCGAGCTGCCCGACGACGCCCAGGAGGAGGCCGACGAGCAGCGCGTCCCTCGTGCCGAGCCCCGGAAAGAGCCAGCCCTGGGCCGCGAGCGCGGCCAGCGGCGACCCCACGAGCTGGGCCAGCGCGCCCTCGACCGTCTTGCCGGGGCTGATGCCGGGCGCCAGCTTGTGCCGGCCCACGAGAGAGCCCACCGTATAGGCTGCCGTTTCTCCGATCCACGTCACCCACACGAGGAGCAGCACCCAGTGAAGCCCTTCCGGCAAAGCCCGGAGCAGGATGGTGTGGCCGAGGAGCGCATTGATCCAGGCCAGCCCGAGAAGGGTGACCGCCACCGCCTGCCAGCGCGCCGGACCGGGCTCGGGCCGAGCGAGGCTGAGGGCGAGGACGGCCATGACGGATGCTGTCGCCACGAGGGCTATCCGTTCCGGGGCGAGGAAGCTCGCCGTGAGGAGGGCGCCCAGCACGACGCCGGCGTCACGGAAGACGGGCACGCCCGCCCGCTGGAACATCCGGGAGAACTCCCAGCTCGCGAGGATACCGACGGCCACGATCATGAGATCGAAGGCGAGAGGGACACCTCCCAGCACGATCCAGATGAACAGGGGCAGGAGAACGACGGTGGACAGCGTGCGCTTGGCGAGCCCGCTCCACCGGGAGGTCGTGGGCCGCTCGAGCGGCGTGGGCAGCGGCATGCCGTGCGCCCCGGGCATCAAACCCGCCCGAAGCGGCGGTCGCGCTGCTGGAAATCGGCCACGGCCAGATACAGGTCGCGCGGCTCGAAGTCCGGCCAGCGAGTGGGCGTCACCCAGAGCTCCGTGTAGGCGATCTGCCAGAGCAGGAAGTTCGACAGCCGCATCTCGCCGCTCGTGCGGATGAGGAGATCCGGGTCGGGAACGCCGTCCGTGTAGAGAGCCCGGCCCAGGCGCACCTCGTCGATCTGCTCCGGGCCGAGTCGGCCTTCGGCGACATCACGCGCCAGGCGACGGCAGGCATCGACAATCTCGTCCCGCGCTCCATAGTTGAAGGCCATGAGCAGGTTGAGGCCCGTGTTGGCCGCGGTCGCTTCCACGACGTGGTCGATGCGACGCTGCACTTCGGCGGGCACCCCATTCGGACGTCCGATGACGCGGAAGCGGACGCTGCGCGCCATGAGCTCCGGCAGCTCGCGATCGATCGACCGCTCGAGCAGGCTCATGAGCGTGGAGACCTCGTGGCTCGGGCGGTTCCAGTTCTCTGAGGAGAAGGCGTAGAGCGTCAGGTACTCGATGCCGACTTCGCCCGCCGCCCGCACGACGCTGCGCACGGACTTGACGCCCTCGCCGTGGCCAGCCACGCGCGGGAGCCCGCGGGAGGTCGCCCATCGACCGTTCCCATCCATGATGATGGCAACGTGTCGGGGCAATGGGCGGGACAGGACCCGCTCGCGGAGCTCCCGCTCTCCGAGCGTGGAAAGCTCCGGCGCCGTCACGCCTGACTTGAGAGGCATGCTCCTCACAGTTTACGTGACGGCGCAGACGAATTCCACGTAAAACCGCCCCGCGAAACGCAAAAGCAAGAATCAGATCGCCAGGATCTCCTGCTCCTTCTTCTTGGCGAGCTCCTCGACCTTGCCGATGAACTTGTCGGTGGCCTTCTGGATGGCGTCGTGGCCGCGCCGCTCGTCGTCCTGCGACACCTTCTTGTCCTTGGCCATGCCCTTGAGCTTGTCGTTGGCCTCCCGGCGGACGTTGCGAATAGCCACGCGGGCGTCCTCCGCGTACTTGCCGATGGTCTTGGCGAGCTGCTTCCGCCGCTCCTCGGTCAGGGTCGGCATGGTGAGGCGCAAGACCTTGCCGTCGCTCGAGGGCGTGATGCCGATGTCGGACTTCAGGATGGCCTTTTCGATGTGGCCGAGCTGAGAGGCGTCCCACGCCTGGATCATCAGGGTCTTGGAATCGGGCACGGACAGCGAGGCGAGCTGGTTGATGGGCGTCAGGTTGCCGTAGGCCTCGACGCGGAGGTTGTCGAGGAGCGCCGTGCTCGCGCGGCCCGTGCGCACCCCCGCGAACTCGCGGCTCAAGAGATCGAGCGCGGCCTGCATTCGAGTCTCCAGATCTTTCACGACCTGCTGCATGGCTCTATCCCTTGGGCGGCACGGCGTCGTTGGTCACGACCGAGCCTACCGCCTCCCCGGCCACGATGCGCCGGATATTGCCGCGTGTCGTGAGGTCGAACACCACGATGGGCAGCTTGTTGTCCATGCAGAGCGAGATGGCCGTGGTGTCCATCACCTCGAGACCTCGGTTGAGGGCCTCAATGTATCCGACCCGCTCCAGCTTGACGGCCTTGGGATCTTTGAGGGGGTCGGCGGTGTAGATACCGTCCACTCGCGACGCCTTGAGGAGGGCTTCCGCGCCGATCTCCACGGCGCGAAGGGCGCCCGCGGTGTCCGTGGTGAAGAACGGGTTGCCCGTGCCCGCCGCGAAGACGACCACACGCCCCTTCTCGAGATGCCGCATGGCGCGGCGCCGGATATACGGCTCGGCGACCGCGCGCATCTCGATGGCCGAGAGCACCCGCACGGGCACGCCCGCCTTCTCGATGGCGTCCTGCAGGGCCAGGGCGTTGATGACGGTGGCGAGCATGCCCATGTAGTCGCCGGTGGCGCGGTCCATGCCGCCCGCGCTCGCCGCGATCCCGCGAAACATATTGCCGCCGCCGATGACGATGGCCAGCTGCACACCCATCTCGACCACCTCGCGGATCTCCTCCGCGATGCGGTTGATCGTCTCCGGCTCGATGCCGTAGCCTTGCCGACCCGCCAGCGCCTCGCCCGAGATCTTGAGGAGGACTCGTCGGTAGGGGACGGCGCCGGCCTCGGCCATGGAGCCTAGTCCGCTCCGACCTGGAAGCGCGCGAAGCGCTTGACCACGATGCGCTCGCCCATCTTGCCCGTGGCGCCGTCGACCATGTCCTTGATCCGGGTCTTGCCCGTCTCATCCCTCACGAAGGGCTGCTCGAGGAGGCAGGTCTCCGCGTAGAACTTCTCGAGCTTGCCCTCGATGATCTTGTCGATGACCTGGGGCGGCTTCTTCTGGTCGGCCATCTGCTCCCGGTAGATCTCCCGTTCCTTCTCCACGACCGCCCCCGGCACCTGCTCCCGCGAGATGTACGTGGTGGTGGGCAGGGCGGCGACCTGCACGGCGAGGTCCTTGACGAGCTGCTGGAAGTCGGGGGTGCGGGCGACGAAGTCCGTCTCGCAGTCGACCTCGATCAGGACCCCCATCTTGCCCGTCTGATGGATGTAGGCGTGAATGAGGCCGTCTCTGGCCTCGCGGTGCTGCTTCTTCGCCGCGTCGGCCAGTCCCTTCTTGCGCAGGTGCTCCACCGCCCCCTCGACCTCGCCCTTGGCGGCCTCGAGGGCAGCCTTGCAGTCCATCATGCCCGCCCCGGTCAGGTCCCGGAGCTTCTTGACGTCTTCGGCGGAGTAGGCCATGCGCGAGACCGTTCCTCAGGCCTGGGCCGGAGCTTCGGCCGCGGCCGCCATCTCGGCTTCCGTCACCACGGGCAGATCGGGAGAGGCGGGAATCTCCGCAGCCTCCGCCGCTTCCTTGGCCAGCGTGCCCGCGCCTTCCAGCACGGCGTCGGCGATGCGGGAGGTGATGAGTCTCACGGAGCGGATGGCGTCGTCGTTGCCGGGAACGGGATAGTCGATTCCCGTGGGATCGCAGTTGGTGTCCACGATGGCGATGATGGGAATGGCGAGGCGCTGCGCCTCCTCCACCGCGATCGTCTCCTTCTTCGGGTCGATCACGAACACGGCGGAGGGCAGCCGGTCCATGTTCTTGATTCCCACCAGGGTGTGCTGAAGCTTCTCGCGCTCGCGCTCGAGCACGATGACTTCTTTCTTGGGCAGCCGATCGTACTCGCCCGTCTCCTTCATCTCGTCGAGCTTCTTGAGCCTGGCGATGGACTTGCGGATGGTGGCGAAGTTCGTCAGCGTCCCGCCCAGCCAGCGATGATTGACGTAGTACATGCCGCAGCGGCCGGCCTCCTCGAGCACGGTCTCCTGGGCCTGCTTCTTGGTGCCCACGAAGAGCACGGTCCCCCCGCCCGCCGCGAGGTCGCGCACGTACGCGTACGCTTCACGGAACTTCTTGAGGGTCTTCTGCAGGTCGATGATGTAGATGCCGTTGCGCTCCCCGAAGATGTACTTCTGCATCTTGGGGTTCCAGCGCTTGGTCTGGTGGCCGAAGTGCACGCCGGCCTCCAGCAGCTCCTTCATGGTCAGTGCCGCCATCTCACCCTCCTCGTTCGGTTGGCCTCCGATCGCGAGCGGCAGGGCTCGATTCGCCCCCGCGCTCTCCCGACAGCTCATTCAGCCCTCGCCTCGCCGCGCCCGGCCCCTCACGGGGCTCGGTCACGTCTCAGCTCGAAGCTCATTCAGCACTGCAGCCGGGCACCGAAGCTCGCGATCGTGCGAGTTAACTGCGTGTTGCTCAGGTCGTGTATTTCCCGTTCAGGCGCACGTACTCCTCGCTCAGGTCCGATGTCCACACGCGGTCCTGACCGCGGCCGAGGCCGAGGTCGATGCCGATCATGTATTCCGGCTCCGCCATCAGCGCCCGAATCTTCTCGAGGCGGGCCCCGCTCCTGAGCGTTCCCTTCTCGACCAGCACCTCGTCGCCGAATCGGATGGACACCCTGTCCTGGGCCACCCGGGCCACCGACTTGCCGAGCGCCATCATGATACGCCCCCAGTTGGGATCGGCGCCATAGATGGCCGTCTTGACGAGCGGCGAGTTCGCCACCGCGCGAGCGGCCAGGAGGGCCTCGCGCCTCGTCCGCGCCCCGCTCACCGCCACCTCGACCAGCTTGGTGGCGCCTTCACCGTCGGCCACCAGCATGCGGGCCAGGCGGGCCGCCACGGCCTCGAGTCCACGCGCGAACTCGCGCAGGCCGCGGCTGCCCCGCTCGAGGGGGGCGTTCTCGGCGAGCCCATTCGCGAGCACGGCCACCGTGTCGCTCGTGGATTGGTCGCCGTCCACCGTGATCCGATTGAAGGAGACGTCGGCGGTCCGCTTCAGCACGCGCGGCAGGGCATCAGCCGACACCATGGCATCGGTGGCGAGGAAGCAGAACATCGTCGCCAGGTGTGGCTCGAGCATGGCCACGCCCTTGGCGATGCCTCCGATGGTGATGGGACGCCCGCCGAGATCGAGCCGGAGGGCCGCCTCCTTCGGCCGCGTGTCGGTGGTCATGATCGCCTCGGCCGCGCTGCGGCCACCCTGCGGAGTAAGTCCCTTCACGAGCTTCGGCAGGGCGCCGCGGATCTTGTCCATGGGGAGAGGCTGGCCGATCACGCCGGTGGCGGCAATCAGCACCTGGCCCGGCTTGATCCGCAGAAGCTCGCCCACCGTCTTCGTCATCTCGCGGGCGTCCTTGATTCCCTGTTCGCCCGTACACACGTTGGCGCATCCGCTCGACGCCACGATCGCCTGAGCCCGACCGTCCCGAATGTGCTCCTGGGAGACGAGGACGGGAGCGCCCTTGACCTGGTTGGTGGTGAAGACGGCGGCGGCGCGGGCGGGAGCCGAGGAATAGATCAGCGCGAGATCCTTCTTGCCGCTCGGCTTGATCCCCGCGGCCATCCCCGAGGCCAGGATGCCAGGGACGGCCGTGATGCCTCCGTCGAGCCATTGCATGTCGGTCATGCGCACCCTACGGGTACACGGGCGGCGCTTCGAGGCCCGTCCGCTCGTCCCACCCCATCATGATATTGAGGTTCTGGATGCCATTAGCGGAGCCGCCCTTGCCCAGGTTGTCGAGGGCAGAGACACACACCGCGCGGCCGGTGCGCGGATCGGATACCACGGTGACGTCGCAGAAATTGGAGCCGACCACCGCGCGCGTGGTCGGGCGCTCGCCCTCGGGGACCACGCGCACGAAGGGCTCGCCGGCGTAAAACTCGCGGTACAGGGCGAGGAGGTCACCCGACCCCGCGCTCTTGGTCAGCGGCACCGAGGCCGTGGTGAAAAGCCCGCGGTTCATGGGCAGAAGATGGGGCGTGAAACCCACCACCACGGGCTGGCCTGCCAGCGCCGAGAGCTCCTGCTCGATCTCCGGCGTGTGGCGGTGCGTTCCGATGCCATACGCCTGCACGTTCTCGTTCGCCTCGGTGTAGAGGTACATGGGCTCCACCTTCCGTCCCTGCGCCCCTGCCCCCGTCACCCCCGACTTGCCGTCGACGACGATGCCCTCGCCGCGACCGAGCCCGCTCTTGATGAGGGGCGCCGTGGCGAGCACCGCGCCCATCGGATAACAGCCCGGATTGGCCACGAGCGACGCCGTGGCGATGGCCTTGCGGTGAAGTTCGGGCAACCCGTACACGGCTTCCGCAAGCCCTACCGCATCGATGTGATCGGCCTTGTACCAAGTGCCGTAGAGTGCGGCATCGCGCAGTCGGTAGTCCGCGGAGAGGTCGATGACCTTGCGCCCCTGCCCGCGCAGGATGGGCACGGCGCGCTGGGATTCCATGTGGGGGAGGGCGAGGAACACGACGTCAGCCTTGAAGCCCGGCAGGAGCCGGCCGATCCGATCCATCCCCAGCACGCGGGCGCTGCCTTCGGTGGCGAGCGTGAAGGCTTCGCCGGCGGTGATCCACTCGCGGTAGTCGAACGTCTGGACCCGCGAGAGATACGCGCAGAGCCGCATCGCTTCGAACATGTTCTGCGTGTCCGACGAGCTGGCCGAGTCCGTCCCCAGGCCCACGCGGAGCCCCGCCGCGAGCATCGCGCGCACGCGCGCCACGCCGGAGCCGAGCCGCAAGTTGGACATCGGGTTGTGGGCGATGCTCGCCCCCGCCCCCGCGAGCCGTCGGACGTCGTCGTCCTCGAGCCAGACACCGTGGGCGCCGCTGAAGCGAGGGCCGACGACGCCGAGGGCATCGAGGTGCGCGGTCAGCGACGTACCATACTTCTCGATGCCGAGGACGGCCTGGCCACGCGACTCGGCCAGGTGCATCTGGAGCGGAACGTCGAACTCGCGGGCGAGATCGCGACAGGCGCCGAGAAAGCCGTCGCTGCAGTGCAGCGGGATGGTGGGGCCGATCCCGGGCGCGACCTCGCTGCGATCGATCGGCCACGCTTTGAGAATGTCGCGGCACGTCGTCGCGCTCGCCTGGCCCGGCGCCGCGCGCAGGCCCTCGACCTGACGGCGAACCGCGTCGGGGAGCGACGCCAGCAAGCCGGGCAGCGCCTGCCACAGCGTCAGGTCGGCCATCATCGGCGCGACCACCGCGCGCACGCCGACCTGCTGGTAGGCGCGCGCCACCGCGTGCACGCCCTCCACCGTCGGCGCCGGGAACTCCGTGAACATGTCGAAGCACGCGGTGCAGCCCTTGCGCACGAGCTCGATCGCCGAGAGCTGGGCCGAGAGGCGCTTGTCCTCCAGCGTGCGGTTTCCGTTCACGGCGGCCGCGTAGCCGAGCAGGATCTCGAGTGGGATCGCGTCGGGCACGATGCCGCGCGCGAGCGCGCCGTGCGAATGCGTGTGCGCGTTGATCAGGCCGGGGATGAGCAGCCGATCGCGAGCGTCGATCTGCCGTGTCCCCTCGGGCGCCCGGAGGCCGGGCGCGCCGATCTCGCGGATCGTGTCGCCTTCGATCAGGATATCGGCGGGCCGCGCCCGCGGGCCGGCTGGCTCGAGCAGGGTCCCACCGCGGATGACGGTCGTCGCTGTCGTCATAGGTGACTCGCCATGGAATGGCCGATGACGTGCGGATCGGCGGCCGCGCGCGCCGTCTCGTACACCAGCCGGCCTTCGAACATCACCACGATGCGATCGGCGAGCTCCATCAGCTCGTCGAGGTCTTCGCTCAGGAGCAGCACGGCGGCCCCTGCGTTTCGCGCCGCCATGATACGCCCCCGGATCTCGGCGGTGGCGGCCACGTCGAGGCCCGCGCACGGGTTCTGGGCGACGAGCACCTTCGGCGACTCCGACAATTCGCGGGCCAGCACGGTCCGCTGCACGTTGCCGCCCGAGAGCGTGTCCAGGCGCGCGTCCGGCCCCGCCGCGCGGATCTTGAAGCGCTCGATCAGCTCACGGCCCTGAGCGCGTAACTGCTGCCGGCTCAGGAAGCCGCCGGCCAGCGCGATGGGCGGCCGGTCGAAGCTCCTGAGCGCGAGGTTCTCGGCCACGGTCATCTGTCTCACGCAGGCGTTGCGCGAGGGTTCTTCGGGAAGGACGAAGACGCGCCGACGACGTATCTGTCCCCGCGTCGGACGATAGGCTGCACCGGCCACGCGCACGATGCCGGACTCGGGGCGGCGCTGGCCAGCCAGAGCTTCCACCAGCTCGCGTTGACCGTTGCCCGACACACCGGCCACGCCCAGAATCTCCCCCGCGCCGACCGCGAGCGACACCTCTCGAACCGCGGTCAGGCCCCGGTCGTCGAGCACCGTGAGGCCCTCGAGCCCGAGCATCGCCGGCGATGGCGCGAGCGCCGCGCGCGGCGCCGGCTCGGGAAGACCGGCGGCGCCGATCATCATCGCCACGAGGTCGGCGCGCGTGAGGTCCGTCACCGCTCCACCGCCGATGCGCCGACCGGCCCGCAGCACCGTCACCTCCCGGGCGAACGCTTCGACCTCGCGGAATTTGTGGGTGATCAGCACCACCGTCACCCGGCCGTCGCGCGACATCTCGCCCAGCACGCCGAGGACCTGGTCCGCCTCGTCGGGCGTCAGCACGCTCGTCGGCTCGTCGAGGATCAAGACGCGCCGCCCGAGGAAGAGCTGCTTGAGGATCTCGATCTTCTGCTTCTCGCCCGCGGCCAGCGCGCCGACCGTTCGATCGAGGTCGACCCGAAACGGCATTCGGCTCAGGAACGCCTTCATCGACTCACGCTCGACGTCCCAGCGGATCACGGCGGGCAGATCGTCCTTGCCGAGGACGAGGTTCTCGGCCACGGTCATGCTCGGCACCAGCGTGAAATGCTGGTACACCATGCCGAACCCGAGGCGGTGAGCGTCGCGCGGCCCGGCGACGTGGTGCTCCTGGCCATCGACCAGCACGTGGCCGGCGTCGGGGCGGTGGTAGCCCATCATGCACTTCACGAGCGTGCTCTTCCCCGCCCCGTTCTCGCCGAGGATCGCGTGGAAGGCACCCGGCGCGAGCCGGAGCGAGACGTCATCGAGCGCGGTCAGCGCTCCGAAGCGCTTCGTCATCCCGCGCACGTCGACGAGGGGCGGCGTCGGCTCGCTCATTTGCTGATCGTCAGCTCGCTGGGAGCGCCGAGGAGCGCGTGACGCGGCGACGAGCTCCAGACGAGGAGCCCGAGGGTGAGGACGTACGGCGCCGCGTTGAACAGGTAGTAATTCGACGTGTACCCGATCGACTGGAGCGCCGGACCGAGCGCCGTGGCGGCGCCGAAGAGCAGCGACACCCAGAAGCAGTGGATCGGGTTCCAGCGGGCGAAGATGACGAGCGCGATGGCCATCAGCCCCTGGCCGCTCGAGAGGCCCTCGTTCCACGTCCCGGGATAGTAGAGCGAGAGAAACGATCCGCCCACACCGGCGAGGAAGCCGCCGGCCATCGTCGCCAGCGTGCGCACGCCGCGCAGCGAGTAGCCGAGCGCGCGGGCGGCGTCGGCGTTGTCCCCGACAGTCCGCACGACCAGGCCCCAGCGCGTGCTGGCCAGGATGAAGCGGAGGGCGAGCGCCAGCACGATGCCGGCGACGAACAGCGCGTTGATCTCGAGCGCGACCCTGATCTGAGGAGACGAGCTCCACCAGCCGAGCGCCAGATGAGGCAGTCGCGGCGCCGACGGCTGGATGTAGGGCTTGCCGAGGAAGAACGCGAGCCCGGTCCCGAAGAGGAACAGCGCGATGCCCACCGCGATGTCGTTCACCCTCGGCAGGCTGCAGACCACGGCATGCAGCAGCCCGAATCCCGCGCCGATCGCACCAGCGACGAGCACGCCGAGCCACGGCGAGCCCGTGAGGTACGCGATCGCGTACCCGCTCATGGCTCCCATCACCAGCGTGCCTTCGAGCCCGAGGTTCACACGTCCGCTCTTCTCGGTCAGCGTCTCGCCGAGGCTCACGTAGAGGTACGGCGTCGAGACACGGATGGCGCCTCCGACGACGGCGATCATCGCTCCCCAGGCGCCGAGCTCTGGGGTCATTGAACAGGGCGCGGGCACCCGGGCTGTCGCCACGCCCGCGCCCCGCCGCGATCACTGTTTGCGGTCATTCAGTCTCCCGATGAGCGTCGAAAGCGACCGTAGAGCGTGTTGGCGGCGAGCAGCGCGATGAAGAGAAGGCCTTCAAGGACCAGCGTGGCAGCGTCAGGAAGACCGAAGCGCCGCTGCAGGAGCCCGCCGCTCGCGGTGATCCCGCCCAGCAGGACGGCGACCGCGATGACCGCCAGCGGATTCTGACGCGCGAGGAACGCGACGAGGATCCCGGCGTAACCGTAGCCGACGACGAGCGAGGAGCTGGCGAACCCGTGGACGGCGACGACTTCGATGGCGCCCGCCAATCCAGCCGCGGCCCCGCCGAGCACGGTGGTGGCGAGGACGATGGCGCCGATCGGCAGGCCGACCATCTGGGCGGCGCGGACGTTGCCGCCGACGACGTCGACGGCGAAGCCAACGATCGTGTGTCGCATGAGCACCCACGTGACCACGCACGCGACGACGCCGAAGACGAGGCCCCAGTGGATGCCGGTGGCCGGGATCGTGCCGATCATCAGGCGCTCGCCGATGGCCCACGACGCGGGCTTGAGCACCTGGCCGAAATCGCGGATGGGCCCGGCGACGAGGTGGTTCATCACGGCGATGGCGATGTAGTTCAGGAGCAGCGTCGCGATCGTCTCGTTGACGCCGCGCCAGTGCCTGAGCGCGCCGGCCACTCCGACCCAGAGGCCGCCACCGAGAGCACCGGCCAGGCACATCAGCGCGACCGCGAGCGGTGGCGGCAATCCACCGAGGTTGACGCCGGCGAGCACGGTCGCCACGCCCCCGACGACCAGCGCGCCCTCGCCGCCGATCACCAGCAATCCCGCGCGCGCGGGCAGCGCCGTGCAGAGCGCGGTGAGCATGATCGGCGCGGCCTGGGTCAGCGTCTCTTCGAGCGAGAACCAGGAGCCGAAGCCGCCGGCGACGAGGGCCGCGTAAACGTCGAGCGGGTTCAGGCCGCGGAGCGCGACGAAACCGCCGAAGACCCCGAGGGCGGCCAGCAGGGCGGCGGCCGAGATGGCCGCCGTCTCCGCCCACGCCGCGCCCCGCACGCGGTTACTTCTTGAGGCCGGTCTTGCCGACGGCGCCCTCGACCAGGAAGTTCACCGCCAGCTTGAACTTGTTGTCGTCGTTGGCGATGACCTCACCCTCTTTGAGGATGACGTTGCCCTCGTTGTCCTTCAAGGGGCCTTTGTAGAGCTTGAGCGAGTCGTCGACGAAGCCCTGCTTCATCGCGAGGATCTTCGTCCTGAGCTCCGGAGTCACCGCCCGGCCGAACGGGCTCAGCGCGACCATGTCCTGCTTGAAGCCGCCGCGTAGCAGGTTCGGGTAGCTCGTTCCGTCCTGCCACGCCTTGACGAAGCGCGTACCGGCCGCCCAGTTCCACTCGGCGCCGGTCAGGAAGCCCTTGGGCGCCAGCTCGGAGACGTCGGTGTGATAGCCGCACGAGTAGATCCCGCGGCGCTCGGCGTTCTCGATGACGACCTTGGCCGAGTCGACGTTGGCGACGATGACGTCCACGCCCTGATCGATGAGACTGTTGGTGACCTCCGCCTCGCGCACCGGGTTGTTCCAGTCACCGGTGATGACGACCTGGCAGGTGATGGCGGGATTCACGGCACGCGCACCGAGGACGAAGCCGTTGGCGTTGTTGAAGATGAAGTAGACGGGCTTGCTGCCGATGAACCCGATCTTCCCCGTCTTCGTCATGGAGCCGGCGGCCACGCCGCACAGATAGTGTGGTTCTTCCATGTAGCCGCGATAGCCGATCGTGTTCTTAGGATTACCGTCCTTCCACAAGGCGCCGATGTGGGTGAACAGGACGTCCGGATATTTCGGCGCGACTTTCAGCACCGACGGCCAGTAGCCGAACGACGTGGCGAAAACGACCTTGGCGGTGTCCTGGCGGATCATCGCCTCCATCACCTTCTCGGCCTCGACCGTCTCCGGCACGTTCTCTTGCTCGATGATCTTCACGCCCTCGAGCTGGGCGACCTTCTTGGCGGCGACGGCGTGCGACTGATTCCAGCCGTAGTCGTTCTTCGGGCCCACATAGATGAAGCCGACGGTCACCGGCCTGGCGGCGGCACGGGCCAGCGTGGGGGTGAGAGCGGCGGCGAGGCTGCCGGCGAGGAGCTGGC